>LNFM01008458.1_pt1 | contig 15548 bp, 15 predicted proteins | sample 596031 | NCBI WGS metagenome assembly LNFM01 (sample SAMN04254537, study PRJNA301005) | activated carbon metagenome | isolation source: dual media filters at the Ann Arbor, Michigan drinking water treatment plant | place: USA: Ann Arbor | reverse complement strand
TTCAGTGGTTCTCGCGCGCGTGGTTGATCGAGTACTTGGGAATCTCGACCACCAGATCGTCTTCGCCGACGATCGCCTGACAAGACAGGCGCGAAGCAGGCGTCAGGCCCCAGGCCATGTCGAGCAGATCGTCTTCGTCCTCGCGTGACGGGTTTAACTGGGCAAAGCCCTGCTTCACGATCACGTGGCAGGTGGTGCAGGCGCAGGACATCTCACAGGCGTGCTCGATCTCGATATGGTTGTCGAGCAGGTTGCGGCAGATGCTCTCCCCCGGCACGGCTTCGATGGTGGCACCTTGCGGGCAGATCTGTTCATGCGGCAAAACGGTGATCTTTGGCATCGCTCGTCAGTTGCTAATCGGCCATGACATCGTCGACCCGGCGTCCTGCGAGCGCCGCACGGATCGACCGGTCCATGCGGCGCGCTGCGAACTCCTCAGTGCCGTGCGCCAGCGCATCAACCGCCGCCTTGACATGATCGGCTTCGGCCGCCAGGGCCGCATCTCGCAAGCGCGCCAACAGCGCGTGAATCACTTTGAGCTCATTCGGATCGAGCAGGCCGGCGTCCGCCGCCAACGCGGTCTCTGTAGCTTCGAGCAAACGCTGCGCCTCGACTTGTTGCTCGCGCAGCGCACGCGCATGCAGATCAGAATCGGCAGCGCCGAGCGAATCTTGGAGCATACGGGCGATGTCGTCGTCACCCAGACCATAGGACGGCTTTACTGAGATCGAAGCCTCCACGCCGCTCGTCTCCTCACGCGCGGACACGGCGAGCACGCCGTCGGCATCGACCTGGAACGCGACGCGAATGCGGGCCGCACCGGCAGCCATCGGCGGAATTCCGCGCAACTCAAAGCGCGCGAGTGAACGACAATCATTGACCAACTCTCGCTCGCCCTGCAAGACATGGATCGCCATTGCGGTCTGGCCATCGCGAAAGGTGGTGAACTCCTGCGCCCGTGCCACCGGGATGGTTGAATTGCGCGGGATAACGCGCTCGACCAACCCGCCCATCGTCTCCAGGCCGAGCGACAAAGGAGTGACGTCGAGCAGCAGCCAGTCGTCACCCGCGGTGCGGTTGCCTGCCAGCAGATTCGCCTGCATGGCCGCGCCAAGCGCAACAACCTTGTCGGGATCAAGATTCGTCAGGGGCGCTTGACCGAACAGGTCGGCAACCGCTTGACGCACGTGCGGCATGCGAGTGGCGCCGCCGACCAGGACGACACCCTTGATGTCGGTCGGCCTGAGCCCGGCGTCGCGCAGCGCGCGACGGGTCGCGTCAAGCGTCTTGGCCACCAGGTGCTGCGTCATGCCGGCGAACGAATCGGCGTTGACGTTCAGGTTGACCCACTGCCCGGTCGACAGGCGCGCCTGCAGCGTGGTTGCCCGCCGGGACGACAACGCTTCCTTGGCAGAGCGTGCCTTGACAGTCAGCAAGCGCTGGTCCTCCGGCGGCAGTAGTGACAAATTGGCCTGCTCGAGCGCCCAGCAATAGAGGCGGTGATCGAAGTCGTCGCCACCCAGCGCCGAGTCGCCACCCGTGGCAAGCACTTCGAAGACGCCCTGCGTCAGCTTCAGGATCGACACGTCGAAGGTGCCGCCACCCAGGTCGTAGACCGCGTACGTGCCTTCGGCCGCATTGTCGAGGCCGTAGGCGAGAGCAGCCGCCGTCGGCTCGTTGAGCAGGCGCAGCACATTGAGGCCCGCTACGCGTGCCGCGTCCCGCGTCGCCTGGCGCTGCGCATCGTCGAAGTACGCCGGCACCGTGATGACCGCGCCAACCAGCGGTCCACCCAGCGACTGTTCGGCTCGCTCGCGCAGCAATCCGAGGATCGCGGCAGACACTTCGACCGGACTCTTGACACCGGCAACGGTGCGCAGCTGCAGCATGCCCGGTGCATCGACGAAGTCATACGGCAGGTTCTCGACGTGCTCGACATCCTTGACGCCTCGTCCCATGAACCGCTTGACCGAGACAATCGTGTTGCGCGGGTCTGTCGACTGATGCGAGATCGCGTCGTACCCGATCAGGACGCTGCCATCTGCCAGATAGCGCACGATCGAAGGCAGCAGCATGCGGTCATGCTCGTCGCCGAGCACCTCGGCCACCCCGTGACGAACCGTGGCAACAAGTGAATTGGTCGTACCCAGATCAATGCCGACGGCGAGCCTGTGCTCATGTGGCGCCGTGGACATGCCGGGCTCGGAAATCTGCAGCAGCGCCATGCTCAGCTTCCTGCGTGCGTTTGCATGCGAGCGGCCGACTCGGCGCGAAAGCGATCAATGAACATCAGCTGGCGCACCAGCGCCGCAGCACGCACATAGTCCGCCAAGACATCGATCGCCTGTGCCAATGCCCCGAGCGTTTCAGTGCGCGCCTGCTCCACTTCGGCAATCAGTTCGTCGACCCCGCACCCGCCGGCGTGCACATCGTCGTCCAGCGCCTCCCGCCACGCCATTTGCTGCATCAGAAAAGCAGGCGGCATGGACGTGTTTGACTCTGCTTCGATGGCAACACCGTGGCACTCACACAGATATGCAGCGCGCTTGCCGGGATCGCGCAGGACTCGGTAGGCCTCGTTCGCCCGCGTGGCCCACTGCATGGCAACCCGGCGCTCCGCCGCCGAGCCAGTGGCAAACCGATCAGGATGGACTTGCGCCTGCACGCGCTTGTAGGCCGCTTCCAGTGCGTCGAGGTCGACCGCGAAAGACGGCGTCAGACCGAAAAGATCAAAGTGGTCGAAGGCGGCAGGCACGGAGCAGAAGGTTCGAAAGCAGAAAAGACAAGCGGCTGCTGGACGGCAGCCGCTCGCTATAGCCAAGCGGTTGCTAGACGCGGAATGATTCTCCGCAGCCGCAACGGTCCTTTTCGCGAGGATTGTTGAACTGGAAGCCCTCGTTCAGTCCTTCGCGCACGAAGTCAAGTTCGGTGCCGTCGATGTACGCAAGACTTTTCGGGTCCACATAGACCGTTACTCCGTGGCACTTGAAGGCCTGGTCTTCCGGACTCTCTGAATCGACATACTCGAGCTTGTACGCCATGCCTGAGCAACCCGTGGTCCGCACACCCACGCGCAAACCCAGACCTTTGCCGCGCTTCTCGATGAAGCCTGCCACATGCTTGGCAGCGCGCTCCGTCATCGTGACAGCCATTTTCTTGTCCTCCTGCACTGCAAAAAGATCCGTCGACTTCCAGACACTCAGGCAGCGGCCTTATGCGGCTCGGCGCCGTGCTTGTGCCGATAGTCGCTGATCGCGGCCTTGATTGCATCTTCGGCCAGGATCGAACAGTGAATCTTGACGGGAGGCAGAGCTAGTTCTTCCGCAATCTGCGTGTTCTTCAGTTGCATCGCCTGGTCGAGCGTCTTGCCCTTGACCCACTCGGTGACAAGCGAACTGGAGGCGATCGCCGAACCGCACCCGTATGTCTTGAATCGGGCGTCCTCAATGACGCCCTGCTCGTTGACGCGGATCTGCAGTTTCATCACATCGCCGCATGCGGGCGCGCCCACCATGCCGGTGCCAACCGAACCATCGCCCTTGTCGAACGAGCCGACATTTCGGGGGTTTTCGTAATGGTCGATGACTTTTTCGCTGTATGCCATGTCTGCCTCACTGATGTTCGATTTGTGCCTACTACATGCCCCTAGTGCGCCGCCCACTGGACCGTGCTCAGGTCGATACCATCCTGATGCATCTCCCACAACGGCGACATGGAGCGAAGCTTCGCGACCTTGCGCTGAAGGAGATCGACGGTGTAGTCGATCTCCTCTTCAGTAGTGAATCGTCCGACCGAAAACCGGATCGAGCTGTGGGCCAGTTCGTCGCTGCGGCCTAGGGCGCGCAGTACATACGACGGCTCAAGGCTGGCCGAGGTGCAGGCAGAGCCCGACGACACGGCCACGTCCTTGATCGCCATGATGAGCGACTCACCTTCAACGAAGTTGAAACTGACGTTCAAGTTGTGAGGTACGCGCTGCTCGAGGTCGCCGTTGATGTAGACCTCCTCGATTTGCGACAGACCTTTCCACAATCGGTCTCGCAGCATGCGAATGCGCTCGTTCTCGGTGGCCATCTCGGCATGTGCAAGACGAAACGCCTCGCCCATGCCGACGATCTGGTGCGTCGGCAAGGTGCCGGAACGCAAGCCGCGCTCGTGCCCCCCGCCATGCATTTGCGCCTCCAGCCGGACCCTTGGCTTGCGGCGCACGTATAGCGCACCGATGCCTTTGGGGGCATAGGTCTTGTGCCCGGAGAACGACATCAGGTCGACCTTCAGCGCCGCCAGATCTACGACCACCTTGCCTGTTGCCTGCGCCGCATCGACATGGAAGACGATGCCCCGCGAACGGCACATTTCGCCGATTGCAGGGATGTCTTGTATGACGCCGATCTCATTGTTCACGTACATGACGGACACGCAGATGGTGTCTGGACGAAGGGCGGATTCGAGTGCCTTGAGGTCCAACAGGCCGTCATCGCGCACGTCCATGTACGTGACCGCGAAACCCTCGCGTTCAAGCTCGCGCATCGTATCGAGGGTCGCCTTGTGCTCAGTCTTGACCGTGACGAGATGCTTGCCCTTGTCCTTGTAGAAATGCGCGACGCCCTTGAGAGCCAGGTTGATCGACTCGGTCGCTCCGGACGTCCACACGATCTCGCGAGGATCAGCATTGACGAGGGACGCAACCTGCTCACGCGCCTGTTCCACCGCCTGTTCCGCGGTCCAGCCGAACGCGTGGCTGCGTGAGGCCGGGTTGCCGAAGTTCTGCCTCAGGAACGGGATCATCTTGTCCACCACGCGAGGATCAACCGGCGTGGTGGCTGAATAATCAAGATAGATCGGCAATTGCATCAATGCGCTCCCTTAACCGACCGAAATCTGTTCTTTTGAGCCACTTACGGTGGCGCGTCGCTCGGCATCGCGGCGATTATCGTGCAGAAAGGCGATATTCAGCCCCTGTTGCGCCATCCGCTGCTTTTGCTGCTCCACCAAGTCATGAAGCGTTACTGAATCAAGGTAATCGACCATCACCCGGTTCAAGTTCGACCATAGATCATGGGTCATGCAGCGCTGGTCGTTATCGCAGTTTTCCTTGCCGGCACACTGCGTCGCATCAAGGGGCTCATCGACGGCGTAGATAATGTCGGCGACCGACACTTCCGCCATGCCCTTGCCAAGCGTGTAGCCGCCGCCCGGCCCACGGGTACTCTCGACCAGTTCATGGCGACGCAGACGGCCGAAGAGCTGCTCAAGGTACGAAAGAGAAATTTTCTGCCGCTGACTTATTCCGGCCAGAGTGACTGGGCCGTTGTGCTGGCGGAGCGCCAGATCGATCATCGCGGTCACTGCAAAGCGGCCTTTGGTGGTCAGTCTCATCGTGGTTGCCTCAGTTGTGCACGGGCTGAACGTGGCGCCTGTCACGCTGACAGCCCCCTTGGCTGCCATCCACGTAGGAGTCCGTTACGTCCGAAAAATTCCCGACTGCATCGATCGGGAATATAACGATATCCAACTGTTTCAGTCAAGAATAGGTCTGCTCCGCGTTGCGCAAAGCCCGGCCGTCGCCCTTTCAATCGCTTTATAGGAAGACAAACGCCCCCGCTTAGGGGGCGTTGCCGATGAAGCGACATGACCGTTGCTAGGACGTAAGGGCTGACGACCCCGAGAAGGTCCAGCGAGGAGCGTCGCGTTCCGGATGTGTTGCCGCCGGCGCGCAGCGGCCGGCCTTCAGCGCAGGGCTGGGGCAGTTACGTCTTCAAGCAGCTGCGTACATCGTTGCGCGTTTACGAACGACGTCGATCAAACCCTGACATGCGTCCTCGACGTAATCGAGCACGGTATTGAACCCTTCGGGTCCACCGTAGTACGGGTCCGGCACGGTGGCGGCGTCATGTTCGCCAGCGAATCGCATCAACAGGTGCAGCTTGTGCTTGAAAGCTCGCGGACACTGCTGCTGCAACAACGCCAGATTTTCCCAATCCATTGCGAGGATCAGATCGCAATCGCGGAAGTCATCTTGCGTGACCTGACGTGCCGACAGTTCAGCGAGGTCATAGCCGCGCTTTTTGGCAGCCTGCTGCGCTCGAAGATCTGGCGCCTCGCCGACGTGATAGGCGTGAGTCCCAGCAGAGTCGACGTGGACGATGTTGGACAGCCCGGCATCGATCACCATCTTGCGGAACACGCCTTCCGCGGTCGGCGAACGACAGATGTTTCCCATGCAAACGAACAAAACCTTGGTCATAGCTAACGCGCCTTTCTGGTTCGGGCCCGCGTTTTGGCTGCCCGTTGACTGACGAACGGCGGAACCTGTCCGCGCGTTGTCACGTTTTCCGAATTGTTCTAACAAGCGCCACCGGCTGACACGCGTGAAAGGCAGAAGTTCAAGAAAAAGCTTCCAAACGTGCCGGCCGCCAGGCCGCATCTAACGCCTCGCCACGACATGAGCTGACATCACTCAAGCCGCCTTTTCTGTCACCTGTGCCATGACGCTGCCGCCACCAGCACCAAACACCTGCTGCCTGAGCTGCGCCAGCTGGTCGCGGGCTCTGGCAGCCTTCTCAAACTCCAGGTTCTTCGCGTGCTCGAACATCAATTTCTCGAGACGCTTGATCTCGCGGGCCAGCTGCTTCTCACTCATCGTCTCGTAGGAGACAGCTTGGCCCTCGTCCTTTGCCGCCTTGCGCGCAGCAGTCGGATCGAAAACACCATCGATCAACTCGCGCACTTCTTTCCTCACACCGCGCGGCTCAATTCCGTGCTCGCGGTTAAACGCCATCTGCTTCGAACGACGCCGGTTCGTCTCATCGATCGCCCTGCGCATCGATTCGGTAACCGTATCGGCATAGAGGATCGCGGTGCCGTTCAAGTTCCTCGCCGCCCGACCGATCGTCTGGATCAATGAGCGCTCGGAGCGAAGAAAGCCCTCCTTGTCGGCATCGAGGATCGCGACCAGGGAGACTTCAGGCAGATCGAGCCCCTCGCGCAGCAGGTTGATGCCGACCAGCACATCGAAGACGCCGGCACGCAGATCGCGAATGATCTCAACGCGCTCCACCGTGTCGATGTCCGAATGCAGGTACCGAACCTTTGCGCCATGCTCGGACAGAAAGGCCGTCAAGTCCTCGGCCATCCGCTTGGTCAGCGTGGTGATCAATACTCGGTCACCGCGGCTGACACGCAGTCCGATCTCGGTCAGCACGTCGTCGACTTGGGTGCGCGCGGGACGAACCTCGAGACGAGGATCGATCAGCCCGGTCGGCCGGACAACTTGTTCGGCGATCTGCGACGAACGCACCATTTCGTAATCCGCAGGTGTCGCCGACACGAAAACGCAGCGGCGCATCTTGCGTTCGAACTCGTCGAAACGCAGCGGTCGGTTATCCAGTGCAGACGGCAGGCGGAAGCCGTAATCGACCAGTGTCTCCTTGCGTGACCGATCGCCTTTGTACATGCCACCAAGCTGCGGAACCGTGACATGCGACTCGTCGATGAACATGAGCGCGTCGGCGGGCAGGTAGTCGATCAATGTTGGCGGGGGCTCGCCTGGCAGCGCGCCTGAAACATGGCGCGTGTAGTTCTCGATGCCTTTGCAGAAGCCCAACTCGTTGAGCATCTCAAGGTCGAAACGCGTGCGCTGTTCCAGCCGCTGGGCCTCGACAAGTTTGCCGACTGCAACAAGCTGTTCCAGCCGCTCCTTCAACTCCAACTTGATGCCATCGATCGCTCGAAGCACCGTCTGGCGCGGCGTCACATAGTGTGACGAGGGGTAAACCGTGAAGCGCGGGATCTTCTGGCGCACGCGGCCAGTTAGCGGATCGAACAGTTGAAGACTCTCGATTTCATCATCGAACATCTCGATGCGAACCGCCAGTTCCGCATGCTCGGCCGGGAAGATGTCGATGGTGTCGCCGCGGACGCGAAACGTTCCTCGCGTGAACTCGGTTTCGTTGCGGCGGTACTGCATGGCCGTGAGCCTGGCAATCACCTCCCGCTGGCTCAGCTTATCCTGCGCTCGCAACGTCATCACCATCGCGTGGTAATCGTTCGGGTTGCCGATGCCGTAGATCGCCGACACCGTGGCCACGATGATTGTGTCGCGCCGCTCAAGCAGGCTTTTGGTCGCTGACAGACGCATCTGCTCGATGTGCTCGTTGATGCTGCTGTCTTTCTCGATGTAAAGGTCGCGAGACGGGACGTACGCCTCGGGCTGGTAGTAGTCGTAGTACGAAACGAAGTACTCGACGGCGTTGTTGGGGAAGAACTCCCGCATTTCTGAATAGATTTGTGCTGCCAACGTCTTGTTTGGCGCCAGAACGATCGCAGGCGCTCCGGTTCGCGCAATGACGTTGGCCATCGTGAACGTTTTCCCTGAGCCGGTGACCCCGAGCAGCGTCTGAAACGCTAGACCATCGGCCACACCCTCCGCCAGTCGAGCGATCGCCGTCGGCTGATCGCCGGCCGGCGCAAAGGGCTCGCGCAGTTCGAAAGGTGAATCGGGAAACGTGAGCAGCACGGCAGATAGTGATCTGTTGCGCCGCAATATCGCAGCGTTTTGAGCCACTGATTGTAAAGAGCCGAGTCCCAAAAGCCTAGCCCCACGTTCCAGCCGTTGAGTCCTTTCCTTTGCCAATCAGACATTTACACAATGCATAAAGATCTTGAAGCCGTCGGTGTCGCGCGGCTCGGCATGAATGCGAATGGTGCTTGACAAATCGTCCGGGAGGTCGGCGTGTAGACTCTTTGCGGCTCTTGCGCCGATCCTGTCATGGCGAGCAAGCCCTTCTGCCGCGTCGCACCATCCTCTCCCCGGAATCATCTGACATGCCCCACTCCATGTTCTCGACCGTCGAACTGGCGCCCCGCGACCCGATACTCGGCCTGAACGAAGCGTTCAACGCCGACTCGCGCACCGACAAGGTCAATCTCGGCGTCGGCGTGTACTGCGACGACGCCGGCAAGATTCCACTGCTGGCCGCCGTTCGCGAGGCAGAGCGCCGGCGGGTGGAAGCTGCCATGCCCCGTGGCTACCTTCCCATGGAAGGCATCGCCGCGTATGACGCGGCGGTGCAAGCGATGCTCTTTGGGACGGGCAGTCAGTTGGTCAGTTCCGGGCGCGTCATCACCGCGCAGGCACTGGGGGGCACCGGCGCATTGAAAATTGGCGCTGACTTTCTGAAGCGATTCAATGCCGGAGTTCCGGTTCTGATCAGCGATCCGAGTTGGGAGAACCACCGCGCGCTGTTTGAAGGCGCAGGCTTCGAGGTCATCACCTACCCGTACTACGACGCCGCCACGCAGGGCATCAACGTCGACGGCATGCTGAACGCGCTGAATGCAGCTGCGCCCAAGAGCATCGTTGTTCTGCATGCTTGCTGCCACAACCCGACCGGCGTCGATCTTTCGCTCGCGCAGTGGAAACAGGTGGTTGATGTCGTCCGTGAGCGTCAATTGCTTCCGTTCCTGGACATTGCCTATCAAGGGTTTGGCGACGGCATTGAAGCCGACGGCGCAGCCGTGCGCTTGTTCGCCGATGCCGGGATCACCTTTTTCGTTGCCAGTTCCTTTTCAAAATCGTTCTCCCTTTACGGCGAACGTGTTGGCGCACTGTCGATCGTGACGTCGGACAAGGATGAGGCGACGCGCGTCCTGAGCCAGTTGAAGCGCGTGATTCGTACCAACTACTCGAACCCGCCGACCCATGGGGGCACCGTGGTCGCCATGGTGCTGACAGACCCGGCGCTGCGCGCGACCTGGGAGAAAGAACTCGGCGAGATGCGCGATCGCATCAAGCTGATGCGAACCCGATTCGTCGAGGGCCTGAAGTCGCGTGGCGTCGCGCGCGACTTTGGATTCGTAGCCAGACAGCGCGGCATGTTCTCGTTCACCGGCCTGACCGCAGCACAGGTCGAACGTCTGCGCAGCGAGTTCGGCATCTATGCCGTGTCCAGCGGCCGAATCTGCGTCGCTGCGCTGAATTCACGCAACATCGACTACACGTGCGACGCCATCGCTGCCGTGCTCAAGAGCTAACCACTGGGCGCGTTTGATCAGTCGCACGACGTCTCGGTATACTCGCGCGCTCTCATTCCCCGATAGCTCAGTCGGTAGAGCGACGGACTGTTAATCCGCAGGTCCCTGGTTCGAGTCCAGGTCGGGGAGCCAGAACACTCAAAGGGTTGCGCACCGCTCGGTCCGCAGCCCTTTGTCTTTCGGTGCCTGAACTTCGTCAGAAAACGGACGTGCCGTCCTGCTTCTCCCCGCGTTCGTAGACAAGGTTGGCGCGACCGACGAGCAACGGATCGATCGCGCCGATGCGGTCGATGTCCTTGTTGGTGTACGGCAGCTTGTGGAGCACGTAGCGCATGGCATTCAAGCGCGCGCGCTTCTTGCAATCGCTCTTGATTACGGTCCACGGCGAGTCCGCGGTGTCCGTGTAGAAGAACGTGGCCTCTTTGGCTTTCGTGTATTCGTCCCACTTGTCGAGCGAAGCGAGATCGATCGGCGACAGCTTCCATTGCTTGAGCGGATGCACCTTGCGTTCCTTGAACCTGCGCCGCTGTTCCTTGCGGCTCACCGAGAACCAGAACTTGATCAGGTGCACGCCGCTTCGCACGAGGTTGCGTTCGAACTCCGGGCACTGCCGCATGAACTCGACGTACTCATCGTTGGTGCAGAAGCCCATCACGCGCTCGACACCGGCCCGGTTGTACCAGGAGCGATCGAACATCACGATCTCACCGGCGGTAGGCAGGTGCTGAACATAGCGCTGCAGATACCACTGACCAAGCTCGACTTCGCTCGGCTTCTCCAGCGCGACAACACGCGCGCCGCGGGGATTAAGGTGTTCCATGAAGCGCTTGATCGCACCGCCCTTGCCCGCAGCGTCGCGCCCTTCGAAGACGATCACGACCTTCTGTCCGGAGCTCTTGACCCAGGCCTGCAGCTTCAGCAACTCGACCTGCAACCCATACTTCAGCCGCTCATAGTTCTTGCGGCCCATCAGGTTCTTGTACGGATACCCGCCCTGGCGCCAGTCGTCCGCAAGTTCCTCATCCGGATCAGCGGCCCGTCGTACCGCTGGTTCAGCGAGGAGTGACTTGATGAGCGCGCGTCGATCAGCCGGTGCTTCTCCGGCAAGGATGTCGGTCAGTGCGGCAGCCTCATGCAAGTTGGCCGCGTTGGTTGCCTCCTGAACGGCAAACGCATCGACGGCATCACGTTTGAGCATGGGAGCCGTGTCGCCCCGTTCGACCGATCGCGTCGCACCCGCGGCCATCTTGGGTACTGGCTTGCTGCCACGTGCCGCCGCTGCGCTTCTGATCGGAGCCGCAGTGCGGGACTTCTTGCTCACCTTGGTCGCCACTTTGTTCATCGCTGGTCTCCGTTTCAAAGTTTGCCGGCTTCAGGCGGGCGGATTTTGCGCTGGCGCAGACTCGGCGATCTCGCGTCGCCGATGGTGCGGTCGTAGCACCTGCGCTTGAAGCCAGCGTTGGAACGACGCTGAACGCGCATCGGTGCGACGGTCCAGATAGGCGCTCAAACCACGTTCGGTGAAGCAGATCATCCGTTGTCCGGGTGCATGACGCAGTCCATCGCGCCCCGCGGCAAGGCGCGCGCGACCGAGATCACGCGCCTTGCCTTCGACACCCAAGGCGTCAAAGACGTCCGCCGCACTGAACCATAGGTCGTCCAGATCATCGACCAAGACCCGGATCTGCCGACCGTCGTATTCGTAATAGCTTCCCTGCCACGGCTGCATCGATGCGTTGAGCGTCTGTTCCCAGAGCAACCGGCCGCCGCGCCAAAGTGGCCACAGCAGAAGCAGTGATGCGCCGATGAGCAACAACGGCAGGCGCTCGCGTGGCGTGATTGCGAGCAGGCCTGCGAGTACCAGGGCGGCAACGCACCAGGCGATCCACGTCGCCTTGACAGAGCGGGCGTCGGGATCGATAGCTGCGATCGTCGGGGGCGTTGGGTTCGGGCGGCTCATCGACCGGCGAATTGTGCCCCGACCCAATGGGCCGCAATGCTCAGTCTTCCAGGCCGAGTTCCTGGATCTTGCGAGTGATCGTGTTGCGACCCACGCCCAGCTTGGTGGCAGCCTCGATGCGGCGACCGTGCGTGTGGCGCAGCGCCGTGCTGATGACGGCCGCTTCGAACTGGCGCACAAGTTGCTCCATCACCTCGCGCTCGCCGGCGCCCAGGCGACGACCCACCTCGTCCACCAGCAGTGCCAGCCAATCACCCGGCGGCGGCGTCATCGCCACCGGCACGGCAGAAGGCGAAGCCGGCACCACCGCGGCAGCGGGTTGCGCTTGCGGTGACAGCGAATTCAATCCGGCCATCTCATTGCGGATTTCCAGCGGCAGGTCGTCTATCTTGACGACCTGCGCCGGCGCCAGAACCGTCAGCCAATGGCACAAGTTCTCCAACTGCCGCACGTTGCCGGGGAACGGCAGGCCCTGGATGTACTTAAGCGCCTCGGGAGAAAGCTTCTTGGTCTCCACTCCGAGTTCGCGTGCGCTCTTGGCCAGGAAGTGGCGCGCCAGCAGCGGAATGTCTTCCGGACGTTCCCGCATTGAGGGAAGGCGCAGGCGTATCACGTTCAATCGGTGATACAGATCCTCGCGGAACAGTCCCTGACGAACGCGCTCCTCGAGATTCTGGTGGGTCGCAGCGATCACCCGCACATCGGCCTTGATCGGTTGATGACCGCCCACGCGGTAATAGAACCCATCAGACAGCACGCGCAACAGTCGAGTCTGCAGTTCGGCCGGCATGTCGCCGATCTCGTCGAGGAACAGGGTGCCGCCTTCAGCCTGCTCGAAGCGGCCGCGCCGCATCGCCTGCGCGCCGGTGAAAGCACCGCGCTCATGGCCGAACAGTTCGCTTTCCAGCAGGTCACGCGGAATCGCCGCGGTGTTCAGCGCGATAAACGGTCCGCCCTTGCGCCCGCTGTGCTTGTGCAGGGCGCGCGCGACGACCTCCTTGCCGCTGCCTGACTCACCAGTGATCAGCACCGTCACGTTGGACTGCGCCAGCCTGCCGATCGCGCGAAACACCTCCTGCATTGCCGGGGCCTGACCAAGGATTTCGGGCAGTTCGACCGGCGCATCGTCGACTGCGGACTCGCGCAGGCTCTCGTCGACAGCGCGGCGAATCAGCTCTACCGCCTTGTCCACATCGAACGGCTTGGGCAGGTATTCGAATGCGCCGCCCTGGAAGGCGGACACCGCGCTTTCCAGGTCGGAGAACGCAGTCATGATGATGACCGGCAACGCTGGGTGCTTGTTCTTGACTCGGCGCAGCAGATCCAGACCGTTGGTCCCGGGCATGCGGATGTCTGACACCAGCACCTGCGGACTGTCGACTTCGAGTTCGCTCAATACCTCCTGCGCACCGCCAAAGGCTTTGCACGGGATGTTCTCGCGCGTGAGTGCCTTTTCCAGCACCCAGCGGATCGAGCGGTCGTCGTCAACGATCCAAACCGGCTTCATCGCGACTCCAAGCTAACGATTGCGCTATTCACATCCACCTGCCCTTCTCATCCCAGTCATCACTGCGTCATTGCATCCACGTCACGGCAACGGCAAGAGGATCCTGAAATCGGTGCGGCCGGGCCGCGACTCGAACTCGATCACGCCGTCGTTCTGATGAACGAATGTCTGTGCGAGCGTGAGTCCCAAGCCACTGCCGCCCTCGCGACCGGAAACCAACGGATAGAAGACGTGGTCGCGCAGTTCGTCAGAAATCCCTGGACCGTTGTCGATCACATGCAAGTCCAGTGCCAGACGGAAGTGACGGCGCGCGATGGTCACGTGCCGCGTCACCCGCGTGCGCAGGGTGATCTGCGCATCGCCCGCGGCAATGCGCGCGTCCAGCGCCTCCGCCGCATTGCGCACCACATTGAGCAGTGCCTGGATCAACTGCTCCTTGTCGCCCTCCACGTCGGGGACCGATGCGTCGTAATCACGCACGAACTCGAGCCCACGGGGAAACTCCGCGGCCATGATGACGCGCACCCGCTCGAGCACCTCGTGGATGCTGAAGCGGGCGATCACGCGCGGCTTTCGGTGAGGCGCCAACAGGCGATCGACGAGCGCTTGCAACCGGTCGGCCTCGTCGATGATCACGCGCGTGTACTCGCGCTGATCGGGGGAGTGCAACTCCGTTTCGAGAAGCTGAGCCGCGCCGCGGATGCCACCCAGCGGATTCTTGATCTCATGGGCGAGGTTGCGCAGCAGTTGTCGATTGGCTTCGGTGAGGTCGAGCTGACGTTCTTCGCGGCTCACCTTGAGTTGCTGTTCGATCTCGGACAGCTCGATCACCAGCGGGGTCTCGCGCGAGTACAGCGCCGATGCAGTGGCCTGCACCGCCAGCGGTTCGCGCATTGCGCGCCGCAGTTCAAGCACCTGGCGGCGTTGGCCCAAAGCGTTGGCGGTGGCGTCAGTCAGCAACTGTTCGATCGGGTGCTCGCCGCTGAACAGCCGGTGCGCCTGCTGGCCGATCAGCTTGACACGCGACGTCTCAAACAGTTGTTCCGCCGACTGATTGGCAAATACCACCGCGCCGCGCCAGTTGAGCACCAGCACGGCGGTGGTCAACAGGTCGAGTCCCTGGAAACGCTCGAGGTCAGCAGTGAAGCCGTAGTCGCCGCCCGTCATGGCCACCTCGCGTCCGGGGTGGCGAGCGACAAGGAGCGCAGGCGTGCGCCCGCACGCCGGGTCAGTTGCGCAGCAGCGCCAGTTCGCGCCGCAGCGCCGCGAGGTTGCTCTCGCTGCGCTGGATGTCGTCCTGCATGCGCGCCACCCGCTCCTGGTAGCGGGCGTAGTTGCGCGTCTCGTCGCCGTTGCGCTCCGGCTGGCCGTTGTTGAACTCCGTGCGCAGACGCGCCAGCTTGTCTTCCTCGCTCTTCAATTCGTCCTCGAGGATGCGGCGTCGATCTCCATCGCGTGCGCGTTGGGTTTCGGCCTCCACGCGCGGAAAGCTGGCCGCGGCTCGCTGATCGACCGCCGGGCGCACCGGATTGGCGTTCGCCGCCCCCGGTTGCGAGCGCGGCGCGGGCACCGTCACCAGCGGTTGGACGTCGAGGCGCTTGCAGCCTTTGCCAGCACCCGTGTTTTGGAAGGTCTTGCGTCCCGCGTCGTCGGTGCACAGGAAGATGTCGGTCTGCGCGAACGCCGTCGACGGCATCACCGATGACAGCAACGACAATGAAAACAGGACAAGAAATCGCATGGGGATGCGCGCAGGAGTGACGCTCGGGGCAACGCGGCGCAGTGTAAGGCAGCGTTCCGGCCCGCCGCATCCCGCGGATCGACCCAATTAACGGTTGATGCGCCGGCATTTTGTCGGTTGCTTCCACGCTCTCATCGCTGACCCGTGACGACGGTTGCGGAAGCGACAAGGGGCGGTCGCCCGCCCCTTGTCGCTCTGCACACTGTCCGACTACAGCGAGTAGTACATGTCGAATTCGACCGGATGCGTGGTCATGCGGAAGCGCGTGACCTCCTCCATTTTCAGATCGATGTAGGCGTCGATCA
>LNFM01008992.1_pt1 | contig 15549 bp, 15 predicted proteins | sample 596031 | NCBI WGS metagenome assembly LNFM01 (sample SAMN04254537, study PRJNA301005) | activated carbon metagenome | isolation source: dual media filters at the Ann Arbor, Michigan drinking water treatment plant | place: USA: Ann Arbor | reverse complement strand
ATGCAGTCCTCACGGCCCCCCGGACCCATTCCGTCGCCCCCGAATCGAAAAGGCCGCCACAAGGCGGCCTTTCCATACCTTCAGATGGCGTCAGTTCACTCGATCATCGGCAACAGGCTGTCGAGCGACTTCTTCGCGTCGCCATAGAACATCCGGGTGTTCTCCTTGTAGAAGAGCGGGTTCTCGATCCCCGAATACCCCGTCCCCTGCCCACGCTTCGAGACAAACACCTGCTTGGCCTTCCAGCACTCCAGCACCGGCATCCCCGCGATGGGGCTGTTGGGGTCTTCCTGCGCGGCCGGGTTCACGATGTCGTTCGACCCGATGACGATGGCAACATCGGTTTCCGGGAAGTCCTCGTTGATCTCGTCCATTTCCAGCACGATGTCGTAGGGCACCTTCGCCTCGGCCAGCAGCACGTTCATGTGCCCCGGAAGACGACCCGCAACAGGGTGGATCGCGAAGCGGACGTTCTTGCCCTTGGCGCGCAGCTTCCGGGTCAGCTCGGACACCGATTGCTGCGCCTGCGCCACCGCCATCCCGTAGCCCGGAATGATGATGATCGAATCCGCATCGTTCAGCGCCGCCGCGACACCCTCGGCATCGATGGCGATCTGCTCGCCCGTCACTTCCATCGCCGGCCCCGTGGTGCCGCCGAAGCCGCCCAGGATGACGCTGATGAACGACCGGTTCATCGCCTTGCACATGATGTAGCTCAGGATCGCACCCGAGGAGCCAACCAGCGCACCGACGACGATCAGAAGGTCGCCCAGCCGGAATAGCTGTTCAGCATCGAGACCACGACCGGCATGTCCGCCCCGCCGATCCCCATGATTAGGTGGTACCCGATGAAGAGCGCCGCCAAGGTCATCCCGATCAGCGCCAGCGAGCTTCCGGACTGCAGGTACATGACCAGCAGCACCAGCGAGATGATCGCCGCCGTGGCGTTCAGCACATGCCCGCCCGGCAGCTTCTTCGCCTTGCCATCCACTTTCCCGGCCAGCTTGCCATAAGCAATGACCGAGCCGGTGAAGGTCACCGCGCCAATGAAGATGCCAAGGAAGGTCTCGACCCGCAGGATGGTGATCTCGACCCCGGTCTTGTGCGCGATGGTTGCCGCAAAGCCGGTCAGGGCAGCCCGCGCCGCCTCGTCCATTGCGGCCACCCGCACCATCTCGATATGCGTGTTGAAGCCGATGAAGACCGCCGCAAGACCGACAAGCGAGTGCATCGCGGCCACAAGCTGCGGCATCTCGGTCATCTGGACGCGCTGTGCGACGATCCAGCCGATGGCTCCGCCGCCCGCGATCAGCGCCAGCGACAGCCACCAAAGGCCGAAGCCGGGTCCGTAGATGGTCGCGGCCACGGCAAGGGCCATGCCGACGATCCCGTACCAGACCGCGCGCTTGGCGCTTTCCTGGCCCGAAAGCCCCCCCAGAGAGAGGATGAACAGAACTGCCGCAACAACGTAGGCAGCCGTGGTGAATCCATATGCCATGTCTGCCCCCTTACGACTTCTGGAACATGGCAAGCATGCGCCGGGTGACCATGAAGCCACCGAAAATGTTGATCCCGGCCATGAAGACCGACAGCGCCGCGAGGATGATCACCAGGAACGACCCCGAGCCGATCTGCATCAGCGCGCCAAGGATGATGATCGACGAGATCGCGTTGGTGACCGCCATCAGCGGTGTATGCAGCGAGTGGCTGACGTTCCAGATCACCTGGAAGCCGACAAACACCGCCAGCACAAAGACGATGAAATGGCTCATGAAGCTCGCCGGCGCATAAAGCCCCGCCAGCAGCATCAGCCCGCCGCCGATCACCAGCAGCCCCACCTGATTGCGCGTCTGCGCCTTGAACGCCGCCACCTCGTTGGCGCGCCGCTCTTCGACGGTCAGCTCCTTGACCTTCTCCTTAGGCTTGGCAGCCGCAATCGCCGCGATCTTCGGCGGTGGCGGCGGATAAGTCACCGCCCCCTGATGCGCCGCAGTCGCGCCCCGGATCACATCATCCTCCATGTTGTGGACGATCACGCCATCCTTCTTCGGCGTCAGGTCCGTCAGCATGTGCCGGATGTTCGTCGAATAGAGAGTCGACGCCTGCGCCGCCATCCGGCTCGGGAAATCGGTGTATCCGACAATCGTCACGCCATTGTCCGTCACGATCTTCTGGTCCGGCACCGTCAGGTCGCAGTTGCCGCCGCGTTCCGCCGCAAGGTCAACGATCACCGACCCCGGCTTCATCATGCGCACCATGTCCTCGGTCCACAGCTTCGGCGCGGGCCGGCCGGGAATAAGGGCGGTGGTGATGACGATATCCATCTCCGGTGCCAATTCACGGAACTTCGCCAACTGCTTTTCGCGAAACTCTGGGGACGAGGGCGCCGCATAGCCCCCCGTTGCAGCCCCGTCCTGCGCCTCCTCGAATTCGAGGAAAACGAAGCTCGCGCCCATCGATTCGATCTGCTCTGCCACCTCGGGCCGCACGTCGAACGCGTGGACAATCGCGCCAAGGCTCACGCTCGTCCCGATCGCTGCCAGACCAGCCACGCCAGCCCCCACGATCAGCACCTTCGCCGGTGGAACCTTGCCCGCCGCCGTCACCTGACCCGTGAAGAACCGGCCAAAGTTGTTGCCCGCCTCGATCACCGCCCGATACCCGGCGATGTTCGCCATCGACGACAGCGCGTCCATCTTCTGCGCGCGGCTGATCCGTGGCACCATGTCCATCGCCACGATGGTCACGTTCTTCTTCGCCGCCGCTTCAAGCAATTCCGCATTCTGCGCCGGCCAGAAGAACGAGATCAGCGTCTGCCCGTCCTTCATCGCGGCCAACTCGCCCGCTTCCGGCCCGCGCACCTTGACGATCACATCCGCCGCATCGACCACCGCCGCCGCCGTCGGCAAAACCTCTACGCCCGCCGCCGCATAAAGCGCATCGGAAAACCCGGCCTTAGCCCCGGCCCCGGCCTGAACGCAAGCCGTATGCCCCAGCTTCACCAGCTGCAGCGCAGAGTCGGGCGTCATCGCCACCCGGTTCTCGCCCACAAAAATCTCTGTAAGTGCGCCGATCTTCACCCGTGTTCCCCCGCTGCCCACGACCGTTCGCCAAAGCGACGACCCCAAAATGTCCGTTTCGACTTAACACCGCGCAACAATATTTCAAACCCTACATTGTGCGCCAGCGCAGGGGTCTATCTGCGCCCGATCCAGCGCCGCACCCGCCCCGCCCAAAGGTCGAACTCCGGCCCGAACGCCGCCGTCAACCGCGCCTCCTCGTCGCGGATGAACCGCGCCGTGATCACCGACACGAAGCTTGCGACCAAAGGCAGCGCCAGAAGCGCGTCCCACCAAAAGATCGCGCCGGTCAGGATCAGCGCATCGGCAAGGTAGATCGGGTTCCGCGACCAGCCGAACACCCCCGATGTCACCAGTGACGAAGGGTTCCGTCGCGGGATCACCGTGGTCTTCAGCGCGGCCATCTGGCCGATCGCCGCCACCATCAGCGCCACCCCCGCCAGCCCGACCGCAAGCCCGATCCAGCGTCCTGACTCGCCCATCACCGGCGGCATCAGCGCCCCGATCGCCCAAGCCAGCACCAGATGCCCGATCAGCCAGACCGGCGGCATGTCCACCCACTCCATCACCTTGCGCATCGCATGTCCTCCTGCCACCGATCTACCTGCCGCAACCGCCGGGCCGCAAGCGCCCGCAATCATTTCAAGCTTGAAATTTCACCCCCGGACCGGCATAAGCGAAGAAACCAAAGGGATGCTCCATGACCACCGATTTCGCCGCAACCAAGCGCCTGTTCCAACTGCCCGAAGGCGTCGTCTACCTTGACGGCAACTCGCTTGGCCCGATGGTCAAAACCGCCCCCGCCCGTGTCGCACAGGCGGTCGAGGCGGAATGGGGCGAAATGCTCATCACCGGCTGGAACAAGGCCGGCTGGATGGACCAACCGGCCCGCATCGGTGACCGCATCGCCAAACTGATCGGTGCCGAACCCGGCTCCGTTGTCATGGGCGACACCTTGTCGATCAAGGTCTACCAAGCCCTCGCCTCGGCGCTGGAGATGAACCCGAAGCGCCGCGTGATCCTGTCCGACACCGGCAACTTCCCCTCCGACCTCTACATCGCCGAAGGTTTATGCCGCACGCTCGGCGGCCAGTATCGTCTCAAGACCGTCACCCCCGAAGAGGTCATGTCCCACATCGACGACACCGTCGCCGTGGTCCTGATCACCGAGGTTGATTACCGCACCGGCCGCAAGCACGACATGGCCGACATTACCAAACGCGCGCATGAGATGGGCGCGCTCACGGTCTGGGATCTCGCCCACTCCGCCGGCGCCTTCCCTGTCGATCTGGCCGGCGCGCGTGCCGATTTCGCCGTCGGCTGCACCTACAAATACCTAAACTCCGGCCCCGGCGGCCCCGCCTTCATCTACGTCGCCCCCCGCCACCACGAGGTCGCCCGCCCTGCCCTCTCCGGCTGGCTCGGCCACGAATCCCCCTTCGCCTTCGACCTTGACTACCGTCCCGGCGCGGGTGTTGAGCGGATGCGCGTCGGCACGCCCCCCGTGCTGCAACTCGCAGCCCTCGAAGCCGCCCTAGACGTCTGGGATCAGGTCAGCCTCGCCGATCTCCGCGCCCAGTCGCTCCGCCTGCAGGACCAGTTCATCAAGGGGGTGGAGTCGCGCACCTCCGGCCTTACCCTCGCCACCCCCCGCTCGCATATGATGCGCGGCTCACAGGTGTCGTTCCGCCACCCCGAAGGCTACGCCATCATGCAGAACCTGATCGCCGAGGGCGTGATCGGTGACTTCCGCGCGCCCGACATCCTGCGCTTCGGCTTCACCCCCCTCTTCGTCGACGAGGATGACGTCGCCCGCGCCGTCAACACGCTGGCCAAGATCATGGAATACGGGACCTGGGACAAACCCCAGTTCAAGAAACGCGCAAAGGTGACCTGATGATAAAGCTCTGGACGCCCGACACGATGCCAAAGCCCGCCTCGCGCTACAACCAGTTGGCGCTGGCCGAAAACACCACCCGGCGACTGGAGATTTCCGGCCAGATCGGCACGCTGCCGGATGGCAAGGTGGCCGAAGGGCTGGCGGCACAGATGGACGCAGCCCTTGCCAACGTCGATGCGGCCCTCGCCGCCGCCGGGATGGGCCGCGCGAACCTGATGAAGATCACCATCTACCTCACGGAAAACTCGCCCGAGGCAGTCGCCACCTACCGCGCCCGCCGCGACGCCTGGGTCGGTGATCATCCGGCACCGGCTGCGACCCTTCTCATCGTCGCAGGCCTCGCCTCGCCCGCCCTTCTGGTCGAGGTCGACGCCGTGGCCGCCGCGTGACGCCGCAATCCCTTCCCAAATCCTTGCATCGGGCGCATGATCACCCGATGCCGACAAACCTTGCCAAATCCCTAACGTCCACAGCCAAGTCCCTGATTTCACAGGCGGCACAAACCCTGCCCACCGTGGACACGCCGCTTGATTGCCTGCCCTCTGGCTGGGCCGCCGTCTGGCGCCGCATGGGCGCTGTCTCGGTCCTCTCCGCAAAGGCCACGCCCTCGTCCTGACCTGCCCACCATAGGAAAAGAGAGAGCCATGACCACCTGCCCCTTCAACCCCGAAACCGACGGCGCCGAAATGTCCTTCGACGGCCGGATGTCCTACGGCGATTACCTCCGGATCGACCAGATCCTTGATGCGCAACACATGCTGACCACCGCTCATGACGAGATGCTGTTCATCATCCAGCATCAGACCTCCGAGCTCTGGATGCGCCTCGCCCTCCATGAACTCGACGCCGCCCGCCGCGCCATCGCCGAAGGCCGCGCCCCCGAAGCGTTCAAGATGCTCGCCCGCATCAGCCGCATCTTCGAGCAGTTGAACAACGCCTGGGATGTCCTCCGGACGATGACCCCGTCCGACTACACCCACTTTCGCAACGACCTCGGCCAATCCTCCGGCTTCCAGTCCTGGCAATACCGGTTGATCGAATACGCCGTCGGCAACCGCAACCTCTCGATGTTGCGCCCCCACGCTCACCGCCCCGACCTGACCGCAAAGCTTGAGGCCGAACTCGCGCGCCCCTCCCTCTACGACGAAGCCCTGCGCCACCTCGCCCGCCACGGTCTGCCGATCCCGACCGAAGTCCTGACTCGCGATCTTCGCCAACCCTGGGTCGCCAACGAGGGTGTGCTCGCCGCTTGGGAAACCGTCTACCGCGACCCGACGACCCATTGGCAGGCCTACGAACTGGCCGAAAAGCTGGTCGACTTCGAAGACTACTTCCGCCGCTGGCGTTTCAACCACGTCACCACGGTAGAGCGCGTCATCGGCTTCAAGCGCGGCACCGGCGGCACATCTGGCGTCGCCTACCTCCGCCGAATGCTGGACGTCCAGCTATTCCCCGAACTTTGGCAGCTCAGAACCACGCTCTGACCCGCCAAAAACTGCGGGAAAAGCACCCCGCACGGTTTGACGGAGCGCTACCGCTGGTTTAGCGTCGCCGCAACGCGACTCCGCGGCGCTGCTGGCGCGGATTTAGAACAAGTGAGCCATTAAATGCGTGACCTGACTTCCCGACTGCACCGCAAGGGAATTGCCGCCGTCGCAACCCTTTCGCTTCTGGCACTTTCCGCCTGCGTGGACCCGACGCTGTCGACCGCGACCTCCGGCCAGCCACCGCTGCCCAAGGCCGAAGAGAACGTCTACGTCGCCACGATGGACGCCGGCATCGCCATCCCCGCACTGCCGGTCGAGAAAATTCCAGAGACCTACCGCCGCCAGGTCGTGGATTACGCCTCTGAACAGGCACCCGGCACGATCATCATCGACCCCTCCAAGCGGCTGCTTTATTACGTGCTGAACCAGCGCAAGGCGATCCGCTACGGCATCTCGGTCGGCCGGGCCGGCTTTGAATGGTCGGGCGAGGCCTTGGTTTCGGAAAAGAAGCCCTGGCCAACCTGGACCCCCCCGAAAGAGATGATCGAACGTGATCCAAAACTCGCGAAATGGGAAAAGGGCCAACCCGGCGGTCCGACCAACCCACTTGGCGCCCGCGCGATCTATCTTCTGTCGAACGGCGTCGACTATGGCTACCGCATCCACGGCACGCCGGAATGGAACTCCATCGGCCGCAACGCCTCGTCTGGCTGCATCCGGATGATCAACCAGGACGTGATCGACCTCTACAGTCGGGTCAAGGGCGGCGAGAAGGTCATTGTGCTTACCGCATCGGGCGAGATGCCAAAGGGCCTGTTCATTCCAAAACCCCCAGCGGCGAAGAAAAAGGCAGCGGCCCCCGCCGCCGCGCCGACACCGATGCCTGCGCTTGTCGTGCTGCCGCCGCCGTCGATTGCCACGGGCGCAGCCGCTCCTGCGGTGACCCCCGCCGCAGCAACCACCGCAGTTGTGCCCGCCGCGCCTGCGGCGGAACCGGCCGCACCTGCCGCCTGCACCGTGGCGCTTGTCGACGGGGTTTGTCCTGCTGGCAAGGCGACACCCTGACCTGACGGGTCGAATCAACAAAAAAGGGCGCGGGAAAACCCGCGCCCTTTTCAATTCCAGCCCGCGATCACAGCCAGCGGTCGTAATCACTGACCAGAAGATGCGTCGGCGCCACGTCCTCCTCGATCTCCGCAAAACGTCCGATCGGTTCGCGGAAAATGTTGTCGGTTAGGTCGTCGTTCACCGTCGACACCTCTCCGATCAGCACATCGCCGCCCTCGCCCCAGAAGGCATGCCAGTCGCCCGGCATCAAGGTCACGCTTTCACCCGGCGCCAGTTTCAGCTTGTCGCCCGGCCCATAGGGCCGCGAAATCCCGTCGCACAGCACCACCCCCCCCCGATCGGGGGCGCAATTGCCTGCATCGTCCGACCCGAACAACTCGATCACCAGCGTGGCGCCGCCACGGTTGATGATATCCTCGGCTTTGATGACGTGGGTGTGCATCGGCGAAAGCTGGTCCTGCCGGCTTATGAGCAGCTTTTCGGCATAACACATGCCCCCGCCGCGCTGCAGATCGGCCAACTGGCCGTTGCGCAGGGTAAAGAGGAACAGACCAAGCCGGTCAAAGTCGCCCTGACCGTAATCGGTGATATCCCAGCCCATCCGGCTGTCCACGATCCGGCGCGCATCGGTCCTCGCCTTGAATTCGTCCGGCGACCAATAGGCGAAGGGCGGCAGAACAAACCCGTAGTGCCGGATCATATCGTCCGCCGCGGCCATGATGTCGTTGATACGCGACCGTTTCATTGATTACTCCCAAGTTTTTCGGCACTATAACGATTACGGAACGCCACTCAACGCCGATCTATTTCTTGCCAAAGATCGAACCCAGAACACCCCGGATGATGGCCTGACCTGACCTCGACCCAAGCTGGCGGGCAAAGCTTTTGGCGAAGGCGGTGCCGATGCTGTCCGACCGGCTGGAGGTTTTCTTCGGTGCCGCATAGCCCTTCCCGTCATAGCGCCGGGCGCGCTCGAACTCGCGGTCGGCCTCGACCTTGCGGGCCTCATCCGCCTCGGCATCCGCTGCCTCGCGCGCAGCCTGTTCCGACTTGGCGCGCAACCGTTCATAGGCACTGTCGCGGTCAATCGCGATGTCGTACTTTCCCTTCAGCGGCGACGACGCAATCAGTTGCGCCCGCACCGCTTCATCTACCGGCCCCAGCTGGCTTGACGGCGGCCGCACGAGCGTGCGCTCGGCAATTCCGGGAATGCCCTTCGCTTCCAGAAAAGAGGTAACCGCCTCGCCAGTACCGACATCACGGATCGCATCCTCGATCTGAAACCGCGGGTTGGGGCGGTAGGTTTCGGCCGCAAGCCGCAGGTCCTTCTGATCCTTGGCCGTAAAGGCGCGCAGGGCGTGTTGCACCCGGTTGCCAAGCTGGCCAAGGATATCTTCCGGCACATCGGCCGGGTTCTGCGTGATGAAGTACACGCCAACCCCCTTCGACCGGATCAGCCGCGCCACCTGTTCGACCTTGTCGACCAGTGCCTTCGGGGCATCGTCGAACAACAGATGCGCCTCGTCGAAAAAGAACACCAGTTTCGGCTTGTCGGGATCGCCCACCTCGGGAAGCGTCTCGAAAAGCTCCGACAACAGCCACAGCAGGAACGTCGCATAAAGCCGCGGCGAGTTCATCAGACGGTCGGCGGCCAGAATGCTGATGCGCCCGGCACCAGAGGCATCGGTCAGCATCAGGTCAGCCAGATCAAGCGCCGGCTCACCAAAGAGGTCCGCACCTCCCTGGTTTTCCAGCACCAGCAAGCGCCGCTGGATAGCACCGACCGACTCTTTCGACACCAGCCCGTAACGTCCCGAAATCTCATCGGCATTTTCGGCCACGAAGGTCAGTAGAGCCTGCAGGTCTTTCAGGTCCAGAAGCGGCAGTTCCTCCTCGTCCGACAGCCGGAAGGCGACGTTCAGCACCCCTTCCTGCGGTTCCGACAGTTCCAGAAGCCGGCTCAGCAGCAACGGCCCCATCTCGGCCACCGTGGCCCGAATTGGGTGGCCCTTCTGCCCGAACAGGTCCCAGAACAGCACCGGGAAAGCGCGGTAGGAAAGTTCCAGCCCGATCGTCGCGGCCCGCTTGGAAAACGCGTCGTGCAACTTGTGGCCAGCCGATCCCGAGTTGCCAAGGCCCGACAGGTCGCCCTTCACATCCGACAGGAACACCGGCACACCGGCCGCCGAAAACCCCTCGGCCAGCACCTGCAACGTCACCGTCTTGCCGGTGCCGGTCGCCCCGGCGATCAGCCCGTGACGGTTGCCATACTTCAGCAACAGCGCCTGCGGCGCGCCATATCCTTCGCCGCCGCCACCCACGAAAATGCTGTCCGCTGCGCTGCCTGCCTCTGTCACCTTGAACCCTCGTCCTTGAAGAAACCCGAAACCGCAAAGGGGCATGCGTCGCCCCGGTCGTGGCCAAAATACATTGTTAACCCCATTGTGCCATAGTTGATCTTGTCCAACCGTCTCTCCCAGACGGGCGGGCAGGACTTCCTCCCTGTCGACTGGCCGCGCCCTTGAAAAGGCGCGGCTTTTTTCCGTTGTCGGCTTGGGCCAAAGTCAAGAGAATCTCGTTGACGCCTGCACGAAACCACCTTACCGTCCGGTCCCATGAAGTCGGCCAGTCCGACAGGGAGCAAAAAACAAAATTGAGTTAAGGGCCGGTCTTCCGGCCCTTTTCCGTTTTTTTTGTCGCCCTTCACAGCTCCGGCAGAACCGCGCCAATCGCGCTTTTCACCCCTGACTTGCAGGGAACTGCGTGCTAGAGACGCCGCGAACACCAGTGTTACGCCAAAGGAACTTCCCAAGATGGCCAAGACCCCGCTTTCCGCGCTTGCCCTGCTTCTTGCTCTCGCCGCTACGCCACTTGCCGCCCAAGATGCAGCCGCCCCCGTCGAAGAAGCACCTGCGGCCGACGCTGCCACCGATGACAGCCTGTCGATGGGTGCCGAGGTCGGGGGCGGTGACGGCGTCGGCTCAACCTACGTCGCAGCAAACTTCGAAGCGTGGGAACAGCGTTGCGTGCGCACCGAAGCAGGCGTCGACCCTTGCCAGCTTTACATGCTGCTGAAGGATGGCGAGGGCAACTCGGTGGCCGAATTCACGCTCTTTGGCCTGCCCGAGGGCACCCAAGGCCCGGCCGTTGCCGGCGCGACCTTCATCGCACCACTGGAAACGCTGCTCACCGCCGGGATGATGTTGCAGATCGACGCAGGCACGCCAAAGGCTTACCCCTTCACCTTTTGCGCCCAGATCGGCTGCGTGGTCAGGCTTGGCTTCACCGCCGAGGAAGTCGCCCAGATGAAGCAGGGCGCGAACGCTGTGATCACCATCGTCCCGTTCGTCGCTCCTGACGAAAAGGTCGTCCTGACCGCCTCGCTCAAGGGTTTCACCGCCGGGTTTGATGCCGTCAACGCAGCCAACGCAGCGGCAGACGCTGCGGCGGCGGCTGCCGCGCCTGCCGAGGCAGCACCGGCCGAAGCAGCGCCGGCAAACGACTGACCCATGCCAGCCTGACAGCGTGACCAGCCGGCCCTCGGGCCGGCTTTTCCTATTCCGCCCGGCGTAGCGCGATCACCGCATTCAGCCCACCGAAGGCAAAGGCATTGCTCAGCGTCGCATTAACCCGCGCCGCACGCGACGTGTTGGCGACCACGTCCAGCGCACAGTCGGGGTCCGCCGCACGGTAGCCGATCGTCGGCGCGAGGACCCCTTCATTCAACGCCATCATGCAGGCAAGAATTTCAATCGCCCCGGTCGCGCCGATTGCATGGCCATGCATTGCCTTGGTCGACGATATCGGCGGTGGCTCTGCTCCGAACACCTGCATCAAAGCAGCGCTTTCCGTCCGGTCATTGGCCGCCGTACCGGTGCCGTGGGCATTCACATACCCTATCTCTTCTTTCCCAAGCCCCGCGTCGTCCAAAGCCGCACGCATCGCACGCGCCGCACCGTCCAGCGAAGGGGCCACAATGTCACCGGCGTCAGCGGTCATGCCAAAACCCGCGACCTCGGCCAGCATCCTTGCGCCCCGCGCCCGCGCATGATCTTCCGCCTCGAACACCAGCACTCCGGCGCCCTCGCCCATCACCAAACCGGTCCGATCGGCCGAGAATGGTCGGCACGTCTCGGTCGACAGCACGCGCAACCCCTCCCAGGCCTTAATGCCGCCGAAACACAGCATCGCCTCGGACCCGCCCGTCACGATCACGTCGGCGACACCAGCGCGGATCAATTGCAGCGAAAGCCCCATCGCGTGGTTGGCGCTGGCACAGGCAGAGGCAACCGTGAACACAGGGCCCTGCAATCCGTAAAGCATTGAAAGATGCGACGAAGCCGCATTGTGCATCAGCCGTGGCACAACCAAGGGCGATACACGGTTGCGACCCTCGGCAAAGACGGCGCGGTAGCTGTCTTCCCACGTTCCGATGCCGCCCGCAGCGCTGCCAAGAATACACCCCGCCCGCGGACCCAGCCCCGATCCCAGCCCCGCGTTCTGCATGGCTTCTCTCGCAGCATGGACGGCGAACTGGGTGAACCGGTCATAAAGCGGCAACACCGCGCGGTCGAACTCCTCCTCCGGGTGCCAGTCGCGGACCGCAGCCCCGATCCGAACCGCCAACCGGTCCACATCGCGAAATTCCAGCGGGCCGATCCCGCAACGCCCGTCACGAAACGCCGCAAACGTTCCAGGCACATCGCGCGCCAGCGCGTTCACCGTACCCGCCCCGGTGATGAAAACCCGCCTCATGCCGCCTTCTGGGCGATCAGCTTTTCCACTGCGCGAACAACGCTTTGCACTGATGAAAGATCAAAATCGGCGGCATCGGGGGCGTTGGCGTTGAATGGGATCGAGATGTCGAACCGCTCCTCTAGCGCGAACAGCGCCTCGGCCATCCCGAGGCTGTCGAGGCCAAGCTCCTCAAGCCGCGCATCCACCGGGACCGACGTCTCGGGCAACAGCGCCTGCTGCGCCAGAATGGCGATCACCGCCGCTTCGACATCAGCCGTCATTCCTCGCCCCCGGCCCCGTCATCCACAACCCCGCTTCCTGCAACCCTGCGTTCCAGTTCCGCCACCCGCAGCGCCAGCCTCGGCAACCGCCGCAGCGCCTTCTGGATCTCGACATGGGTCTCCATCTTGATTGCCGGATAGCCCAGCAAGACCCGTCCCGCTGGCGCGTTGGTCAGGATCTTGGTTCCGCCCCCGACAATCACGTCATCGCCGACAAATAGGTTGTCGCCCACCCCGGACTGCCCACCCAGCACCACCCGGTCACCGATCCGCGTCGATCCCGCGACACCGGACTGGCCGCACAACAGGCAATCCCGGCCGATCTGCACGTTGTGTCCAACCTGCACGAGGTTATCAAGCTTGGTTCCCGACCCGATTACCGTGTCGCGGATCGTGCCCCGGTCGATGCAGCTGACCGCGCCAATCTCCACGTCATCCCCGATCGTCACGCTGCCCAGCGAATGGATTCGCTGCCAGCTTTGCGCTTGAATAGCCGCCCGCGATCCCAAGGTTTCGCGCACCTCTTCGACGCCCGATTTTTCCGGCGTGACGAACGAAAACCCGTCCGCCCCGATCACCGCGTTCGGATGGCAGATGAAGCGGTCGCCAATCGTGATCCGGGCGCCGATCCGCGCCCCTTCGTGGATCAGCGCATCCGCACCAATGCGGCTGTCCACCCCGATCGAGACATGCGCCGCAATGCGCGCCCCTGGGCCAATTCTTGCACCCGCCGCGATGCTGACAAATGGACCGATGGCTGCGCCCTCGCCGATCGAGGCGCTGGGGTCGATCACGCTCATTGCATGAACGCCGGGCGCAATTGCCGGTCCGGGGTCCATCAGACGGGTCAGCCCCGACATCGCGTACCGCCCGCGCGGCGCAAAAATCACCGCCCGCAATCCCATCGCCCGCCAGTCGGCACCTGGCCAGACCAGCGCTGCCTCGGCCGCACCACGCGCCAGCCCTTCGCCGTAGCGCGGGTCGATGGCCAAGGCCAGATCACCCGCCGCCGCCGACTGCGGCTCGCTTACCCGCAGAACGACGAGGTCAAGCTCTCCCTCGGCTTCGGCACCAAGCGCCGTGGCAATTTCGCGGATCGTATGGGCCATGGACAGTCCTGCGGGTTGATCCCAATGGGCAGGATTACCGCTATACGCCGCCCAAGGCCACCCCGGCCGCGACCAACGCTTCGTAAAGCGCCGCATCCCGCCCGTAGACGTCACGGGCATAGGCCATCTTGCCCTTCGCAGTCGGATAGGCCGTGAAATAGACCAGATGCACCGGCACGTTCTGCTCCAGCTTGACGGTGGTTTCCCGCCCCGACGTCAGCGCCGCCTTGAAATCCGCCTCGGGCGTCTCGGTCTGCATCGACAACAGCGCATAGGCAAGATCGAACGGGTCGGCCACGCGGATGCAGCCGTGGCTGTAGGCGCGAACCTCGTGTTCGAACAGGGATTTCGACGGCGTATCATGCAGATAAATGTTGTAGGGGTTGGGAAACATGAACTTGACCAGTCCTAGCGCGTTGCCATCCGACGGCGGCTGACGCAGGCCATAGGGAAAATTTCGCGCATTATAGGCGGCGAAATTCACTGCCCCGCGCGGCACCACGCGGCCCCGGCTGTCCAGCACCTGGAATTGGCGGATCGCATTCGGGTTGCGTTGCAGCAGCGGCAGATATTCCTTCACCGTGATCGACCGTGGTACCCCCCAGGAGGGGTTGATGACCATATGCTCCATCACGTCGGAAAATTCCGGGCTGCGCTGGTCGGGGACGTTCTTGCCGATCACCACACGGGTGCGGAACACGGTCTTGCCGTTCTCGACGATGCGGGCAGTGAACTCCGGCTGATTGACCCAGATGTGGCGCACGGAGCGGTCGATATCCATCCAGCGCTCGCGTTCCATCGCCACCACGACCGACCGCAACCTAACCTCCGGGCCGACATTGATTTCTTCGACCGTGCTTTCACCGGCCACGCCATCGGCGTTGAGGCCGTGGTTCAATTGGAACTCCTGCACCGCCGCCTGCATTGCGATGTCGTAAGTCTGGCTGGCATTCGGCCCGAGGTATCCCATCCGGATCAGCCGGTCCCGCAACGCGACCACGCTCGGCCCCGTGGCACCGGGCTCGATCGCGGCCACAGCCAGCGCATCGCCCCAGCCACCCGCAGCAATCTCGCCCTCAAGCGCGATCTTGGCCTTCATCAGTTGCACGTAGAACGCCGATTTCGGCACAAAGCTTGCCAGCACATCCTCTGCATCCCCCGACGCAACGCGCGCCAGCAGGGCCTGAGGATCCTCGCGCAGGATGTCACGCAGGATACTCGCATCAACCTTCTTCGGCTCCAGAACCCCCGATGTCAGGTCATGCGCCCACGCCAGATAGGCTCGCGTCATCGCCACCTCGACACGGCCACGGTCGGCCTCGGTTTCGGCCGCGCGCAGCGCCGCCACCAAAGCAGCTGCGTCATAGCGTTCCACCGGAAGGGCGTGATCACCGGCGCGCGAAATCGCCGCAAGAAGGGCAGCCCGGCGGGCGGCATCGCCGGCCCCGGTCCACATCGTCTCATAGCCGGTTTTCCGGTACCACTCCGCCACCGCTTCATCCGCCGCTGCGGCGGTCGACAGCGATTGCACGAAGGCCGATGTCTCGGCCCGCACAGGCCCGGCAACCATGACCGCAAATGACAGGAAAACAGACGAAAAAACAGTCCGGACCTTGGCGGTTCGGCAATCGGAAACGGTCATTCGGGCCTCAGCGAAAAATCCTCGGGATGTGGCGGTGAGGATGCTTTGGAATCGCTGATGCTGTCCATTCACAAAGCGAACAGATTGCCAAAATCGCCCCGCTATTTACCCCAATTCGGGAAACAGTCGCACAGCCCTTCGATGCATCATCGCCACAATGCGCAATAATTACCCGCGTTCAGCAATTTTTTGCCTATCTGCGGTTGTCTGGCCACACGTCGGGCAATCTGGCCTTGGGCTTCGAT
>LNFM01008457.1_pt1 | contig 15549 bp, 13 predicted proteins | sample 596031 | NCBI WGS metagenome assembly LNFM01 (sample SAMN04254537, study PRJNA301005) | activated carbon metagenome | isolation source: dual media filters at the Ann Arbor, Michigan drinking water treatment plant | place: USA: Ann Arbor | reverse complement strand
GACGCACGGCATCCGGCAGCCCGACCATGATGAAACACGCTTTTCGCAAATGCCCGCCTTTGCAGGTGTGTTGAGCAATGGTGAAATTGACGCGGTGACATCGTATGTCCGTTCACTGTCGGGTCTTGAAAAGGCGAGCGCCAAGTCGGCCAGCGGTGCAACCCTGTTTTCCAACAATTGCGCGTCATGCCATGGCACCGACGGCAAAGGCTTGCGCGAATTTGGCGCGCCCAACCTGACCGATGGCATCTGGCTATATGGCGGGGACAAAGCGAGCTTGACGACGACAATCAACAACGCGCGGTACGGGGTGATGCCACGCTGGAACAATCGCCTCGATCCGGTGACGATCAAGATGCTGGCGGCCTATGTGCATTCGCTAGGCGGCGGCGAAGCCACTCCATCGGCAGCACCGGCACCCGACCCGACAAAGGTCGCCTCCAATGTCCAACCTTAACGACCTGGCCGGCCCAAACCAGCCGCTCTATGAAGCACGCAAGGGTGTCTATCCCAAGGCAGTCGATGGATTTTTCCGCCGGCTGAAATGGGGTATCATGGCGGTCACGCTGGCGATTTATTACATCACGCCGTGGATACGTTGGGATCGGGGCCAATATGCGCCCGATCAGGCGGTGCTTGTCGATCTTGCCAACCGGCGTTTCTACATGTTCCAGATCGAAATTTGGCCGCATGAATTTTATTATGTCGTTGGACTTTTGGTCATGGCGGGCATCGGGCTGTTTCTCGTGACCAGCGCGGTGGGCCGTGCGTGGTGCGGCTATGCCTGCCCGCAGACCGTTTGGACCGACCTGTTCCAGCATGTCGAGCGTTACGTTGATGGCGACCGTAACGCGCAGATCCGGTTGGAAAAGGCAAAATGGGGGCCGCAGAAAATCGCCAAGCGCCTCAGCAAATGGTCGGTCTGGCTGTTTATCGCCTTCTGGACCGGCGGCGCGTGGATCATGTATTTTGCAGACGCGCCAACCTTAGTGCAGGAATTCTGGTCGGGTGAAGCGGCCCCTGTTGCCTATGCAACAGTCGGCATATTGACCGCGACAACCTTCATCTTCGGCGGATTCATGCGCGAACAGGTGTGCATCTACATGTGCCCCTGGCCGCGTATTCAGACCGCAATGATGGACGAAAAGTCGCTGCTGGTGACCTACAAGGACTGGCGCGGCGAACAGCGTGGCAGCCTGAAGGCGGCGCAGGCAAACCCGACGGCGTTTGGTGACTGTATCGACTGCAACCAATGCGTCGCTGTGTGCCCGACAGGTATCGACATCCGCGAAGGGCCGCAGATCGGCTGCATCACGTGCGCCTTGTGTATCGATGCCTGCGATAATGTCATGGCCCAAATCGGCAAGCCGCGCGGGCTGATCGATTATTGCACATTGGACGACGCCGAAATCGAAAAGGCGGGAGGCACTGGCCACCCTGCGTTGAAAACGCTCTTCCGCCCGCGCACGATGGTGTATTTCGGTATTTGGGTGAGCATTGGCCTTGCGATGCTGTTTACCCTCGGCCAGCGCACGAGGCTCGATCTGGCGGCACAGCGTGACCGTAATCCGGTCTATGTCCGCCTGTCAGACGGTTCAATCCGCAACAATTACACGCTGAACATCCGCAATATGGAAACGCGGCCACGTATCGTCGATGTCTATATTGAGGGGTTACCCGGCGCAGTTATCTGGACGCCCGAAGGTAAGCGCGAATTCGCCAAACAGAATGTCAATTTCGCGGTTGCCCCCGATGCCGTGCACAAGGTCCGTCTGTTTATCGCGGCACCTGCCGACGGACCAGTACGCACCGAATTCACGATCAACACAAGGGCGCGCACCGGTGACGAGCGCGGCGACAGCGACGAAGTCGTGTTCGAAAGGCCGGAGGCAGGACAATGAAAATACTCTCGAACGGCAAGTTCACCGGCTGGCACATGACAGCAATTCTTGTCGTGTTTTTCGGCATTGTGATGGCGGTGAACTTTTACATGGCGCGAATGGCGCTTGGTACCTTTAGCGGAACGGTGGTCGATAACAGCTATGTCGCAACGCAGAATTACAACCGCTGGTTGGCCGCCGCTGACAAGCAGGATAAGCTTGGCTGGAAAGCCCAGGCGACGCTGACGGCTGATCGCTTTGTCGTCATCGATGTTCAACAGAACGGCCAACCCTTGCAAGGCGTAACTGCAATTGGCGATGCGCTGCATCCTGTAGGCCGCACAGTTGACCAGCCGCTGGCGTTCAAACCCGTGCCTGACGGCACACTTAAGTCGACCACGGCATTGCCCGCCGGGCGCTGGAATGTGCAGATTTCGCTTCGCAAAAGCGCCGATATCTATCGTTTTATAGAACAGCTTCAGTGACAGCCGCGACCCCTAACTGCACACCGGTTGAATTACCGGTTTCGGATTTCGCGGTTCCGGGGATGCGCTGCGCCGGGTGCATTTCGAAATTGGAAAGCGGACTGGCGCTGCAACCCGGCATTGTCAACGCGCGGGTCAATTTTACCGCCAAGCGCGTCAGCGTCACTCATCTGCCCGAAATGACCATGCCGCAGTTGCTCGATGCCATATCGGGAGTCGGCTTCGAAGCCGTCGCAATTTCGGAAAGCAGTGGCGACGCTGACAATAAGGAAGCCAAACGCCTGCTCAAGGCCATGGCAGTCGCGGGCTTTGCGATGATGAACATCATGCTGTTGTCGGTGTCGGTATGGTCGGGCGCGACTGGCGTGACGCGAGACCTGTTTCATTGGCTATCGGCGCTGATTGCCTTGCCGACTATTGCCTATTCGGGGCAGCCCTTCTTTCGCTCGGCATGGGGTGCGCTGCGCAAAGGGCGGACCAATATGGATGTGCCGATATCGATCGGCGTGTCGATAACTACCGCACTCAGTCTCTACGAGACCTTCAACCATGGCCAGCATGCCTATTTCGACGGCGTGGTGATGTTGCTCTTTTTCCTGCTGACCGGTCGCTGGCTTGATGCTGTGATGCGCGACCGCGCGCGCGACGGGGTCAGTGCGTTGCTCAAGCAGACTGCGGCCGGCGCGATGGTGTTGCAGCCCGATGGCAAGACGGCGTGGATCGATGCCAAAATGTTGCGACCTGACACGGTCATGCTGGTTGCCTCTGGCGAGCGACTAGCCGCCGACGGTATCGTGACCGAAGGCATCAGCAGTTTCGATTTGTCGCTGCTGACGGGCGAAACTACGGCGCAGTCGGTTGTTGTCGGCAGCGTGGTACATGCAGGCACATTGAACCTCGATGCACCCGTGCATGTCCGAGTGACCGCCGCCGGAGCGGACACCGCGATTGCCGACATAGCACGGTTGATGGAGCAGGCATCGCAGGGCAAGTCGCTCTACGTCCGCGTCGCCGACCGCGCCGCGCGGCTGTATGCGCCAGCGGTGCACACACTCGCTGCGCTGAGCTTTCTCGGCTGGATGGTCGCAGGAGCCGGATGGCATGAAAGCCTGCTGATCGCGGTCGCGGTGCTTATTATCACTTGCCCCTGCGCGCTTGGCCTCGCGGTGCCTGCCGCGCAGATTGTCGTAGCAGGCGCCTTGATGCGTGCAGGCATATTAGTAAAAGATGGCAGCGCGCTCGAACGCCTCGCCGAGGTCGATCTGGCGATGTTCGACAAGACCGGTACGCTCACCATGGGAAAGCCAATGCCTACCAATTTGGCGAGTGCGAATAGCGAGCAAAAATCGATCCTTTTGGCCTTGGCGCGGGCAAGCCGTCATCCCTTGTCCGAAGGGATCAGGCGCGCGCTGGAGGCAGAAGGCGTTGCTGCTGCCAAAATCGAACAAGTGCGCGAAGTGGCTGGAGCCGGCGTTTACGCAACCGTCGATGGCCGCGCAGTATCACTTGGCCGTCCAGATATGGAAATATCCCACGACGGCCTTGCTTCGGAATTGCAGATCGAGGACCGGTCATCCTTTGCAGTGCATTTCTCCGACCAGCTTCGCCCCCACGCAGCAGCGACCCTCACCGAGCTTCAAGCCCTCGGCCTGACGTCGTCGATTATTTCCGGCGACCGCGCTGAATCAGTCGCACCGGTAGCCCGCGCATTGGGTATCACCGCGCAAACTTCGATGCTGCCACAAGAGAAGCTCGAAGCCATCGCTAGGCAAAAGGCGGCGGGGCATAAAGTGTTGATGGTCGGCGACGGGCTGAACGATGGTCCCGCGCTTGCCGCAGGATATGCATCGATGGCCCCTGCATCCGCCAGCGATGCGGGCCAGAATGCCGCCGATGTCGTCTTCATGGGCGATGCGCTAAGCCCGGTCGCAACCGCAATCCGCGCCGCCCGCCGGACCCAGCATATCGTCCGGCAAAATTTCATTCTGGCGATCGGCTATAACGTGCTCGCCGTTCCGCTTGCGATAGCAGGCTATGTTACTCCACTCATAGCGGCTGCCGCAATGTCGGGTTCGTCGCTGGTGGTGGTCGCCAATGCACTCCGTCTAAAGAATGCTGCGAAATGACCGGTCTTGCTCTGCTCATCCCCGTTGCTTTGGGTCTAGGATTGTTGGGCCTTGCGGGCTTTTTCTGGTCAATCAAAGACGGCCAGTTCGATGATGCCGATGGCGCAGCTTTGCGAATCTTGATCGACGAAGACGACGAGCCGTGAGGCATCTCGCCACCTTGCTCGCGATGACGATATTGATCATGCCGCCCGCGCCTGCAACCGCCAAATCCATCATGGTCGGCGTGTGCGGCAATGGTGATGTGCGCGTTTCGGTCCCGGTCAAGACGCCACTTCCCGGGGACGGCGGCGACCATGGTTGCTGCAAAAAGGGCTGTCATGCCGCCAATGAGCGCAGGAAAAAGGCCGATGGCACCACGGGCCACGCTTGTTGCTGACATAAAAAGAGCGGCGCCTCCCCCCGGAAGCGCCGCCCGTGGCGTGACGTTTCGCTGACTCTCTCTAGAAGCGGAAACCCAAGCCAACCCCGAATACGATCGGGTCGAGACTGATCTTCACGCGCTGCGTGCCGATGGCGGTGGTCGCCAGCCGCGCGGTTGTATCAATGTCGATATATTTGACGTCGAAGTTGAGGAACATCTTCTCGTTCAAATCGATGTCGATCCCGGCCTGCGCCGCCCAGCCAAAGCTATCCTTCAAATTGACATCGGTCTGTCCAACTGCGGCCTCAAGACCCGCTGACGGCTTTTCCGAATAGAACATCGTATAGTTCACACCCGCGCCCACATAAGGACGCACTTTGGCCTCAGGCGCAAAATGATATTGCACGGTCAATGTCGGTGGCAGCACCCAGGTAGATGCCAATTTGCCGATACCGCCCGTGGTTCCTGTCTTGCCCGACGCATTATGCTTGGTGGTCGCGGCGATGAGTTCGAGGCCGATATTGTTGGTCACCATGTGGGTGATATCAACTTCGGGCATGATGCTGTTGTTGACCTTCACCTCTTCGTTCGGAAAGGTCGGCAATATCCCACCCGAGCTTTCGGTGGGCGCAACCATGATGGCACGTACTCGAACGAAGGTGTCGCCAGCTTCAGCAAAGGCCGGGGCGGAGAATGCGCTGGCTGCAACGGCGATTGGCAACAGGCTGTACTTCAACAATTTCATTACTTTATCCCTTTTGGTATCGTTGATTGATATCGGCCTATTAAGTGCCCAGCCCGCGGCTGACATTGATCTCAAGCAAGAAACGGCTTGATCAGGATCAAAGACATGTTTGTTTCGGGCCTACAAAAGGGTGCGCATGTGGCCTTATTATCCCGATCTGCTCACCGGTAATGTGCCGCGCTATACAAGCTATCCAACAGCTGTAGAATTTCACGAAGGCGTTGGCGATACTGCGCTTTTAAAAGCGTTGGATGCTATCGGCCCAGACGAGACGATCTCGCTTTATGTCCACATTCCATATTGCCAGCAAATCTGTTGGTACTGCGGTTGTAACACCGGAGCGGCCAGCAAGACTCAGCGGCTGACTTCGTATCTGGAAGCACTGGAGGCAGAAATCGCCCTGATCGCGGGCAAACTAAGCGGACGCGGCAAGGTCAGAAACATTGCCTTTGGCGGCGGCAGCCCCAACGCGATTGCACCGGTGGAATTCGTCCGGCTGGTCGACCGGATATTCACGACCTTTTCTTGTGACCGACCCAATATTTCGGTTGAGCTCGATCCGCGCATTTTCAACCCCGAATGGGCCGCAACGCTGGCGCATTGCGGCGTGTCACGTGTCAGCCTTGGCGTGCAAAGTTTTTCCGCAGACATCCAGCGCGCCATTGGCAGGATCCAGCCGGAGCAGATGATCAAGGACTGCATGAAGCAGCTACGCGACGTTGGAATCGACGCGGTAAATTTTGACCTGATGTACGGGCTACCAGGCCAGAGCATCGATGATCTAAGCGAAACGTTAGATACCGCAATCGCGCTTCAACCCAGCCGGATCGCGCTGTTCGGTTATGCCCATATGCCGCAACTGTTCCCGCGCCAGCGCCGGATCGATGACAGCAATTTGCCGGGCTCGGCGGAACGTTTTGCGATGGCCGAGATGGGATATCGCCAACTAACTTGGGCCGGTTACAAAGCCATCGGATTTGACCATTTCGCGTTGCCAAAGGACAGCCTGTCACTGGCCGCAGCGCACGGTACGCTGCACCGCAATTTTCAGGGCTACACCGACGATGATTGCCCGATAGTGATCGGCTTAGGCGCAAGCGCGATCAGCAATTTTCCGGACGCAATTATCCAGAATGAAAAAAATCCTGGCCGATACCGGATGCTGGCACTGGCAGCGCAACCCACTGCCTCAAGAGGCTTAAGCCGAACAGCAGATGACCAGCAGCGAGCCCGTCTGATCGAAAAGCTGCTATGTACCGGAAATACCGGGCCCATCTCGGCACGCATATTCAAGACCGCCAAAGCGGCTCTGCAAATCTTTGTTGATCGGGGCCTTGCGCGCGTTGAATCGGATGCAATCATCATTGAAAACAACGGCTTGGCCTATTCGCGCATGATCGCCTCGGTGCTCGACAAATACCGGCAAGTTGGCAGCCGAAAATTCAGCAATGCGGTGTAGTCGATTAGATCGGATGCCCCGCCGGGTTCAGTCGTCGCTCTCGATGTCCACCGGTTTACCCAGAATTGCGCCGACGTAAATCCGCTGCACGAACACAAAGACGACAATCGTCAATGGTGCCGCGAGCAATACGCCCAGGAAACCGAACAGCAATCCCGCGGCGAGCACGGCGAACAACAACACAGCAGGCGGAATATCAACGGCATGTTTCTGGATCATAGGTTGCAGGAAATTCCCTTGAAGCTGCTGGATGCCGAGGAACAGGAGCAGCGTCCATAACGCGGTCATCGGGGCAACGGTAAAGGCCAGTAGCACCGCGGGCACTCCTGCAATGACCGGTCCCACCATGGGTATCACATCGAGCAAACCGGCTATGATACCCAGACCGCCAGATGCCGGCACGCCTAGCAAGGTCAGTCCAAGCCACGTTAACGCGGCAACTACCAGCGATGAAACCGCCTGCCCGACCATCCAACCGCGCAAGCCGTCTCGTGTTTCATCCAACGTCTGCGCGACCACAGGTTCGGCCTTCGCCGGAATAAGCATCAGTAGGCCGTTACGATAGGTCGCAGGGTTGCTCGCCAGAAAAATCGCGGCGACGAGGACAAGTACAAAATCCGCAATGCCGCTACTCGCCGCCAACGCATAGCCGCCGGCCTGCGAGGCGAGTTTGGAAATATCCTCGCTGCCCAGTTCGGCAAGAGCCTTCACCCGTTCGCCAAGCCCATAGCGGTTCAGAAATCCTTCGATGCCTTGTATGGCCTTAGGCAGCGTTTCGCGGATGGTTTCAAATTCGCGGCTTAGCTGCGTTCCGAACAATGCAAAGGCGCCGACAAAAAGTGCGATCAATCCAATAACAGACAGCGCAAGCGCGATCCCGCGGCGCATCCGGGTGACCCGGCATAGCCAGCTCGCTAGCGCGTCGAATACCGACGCAATGACGACCGCTGCGAACACCAACATGAAAAACCGGCTCAGCTCTATGACCAGCCAGCATAGGCCGACAATTGAAAGCACGATCAATGTGTTGACTGCAATCTTTCCGGCGCGTTCTCGCGTCGCCGGTGCTTCCATTGTTTTGCGTTTTGCCGTCGTTGCTTTGCTAATGTCCGGATTGTCCATTTCCGATCCCTACCGCAGTCAATAGCCCGCGAAAAGACCCGTATTCGATTGCATAAACGTACCAATGTCACGCTGAGTCATGGTTTTGCGTTATTCAAGGTGCTATCATACAGGCCCAACGGGTAGAGGTATCAGCGATATGGAACGGGCAGCACAGATTACAGCAGTTGGTGGACCAGAAGCCATTGGCTGGATCGACGTCGAACTGCCCCCTCCTGCACCCGGAGAGGTCAGGATGCGCAATGTGGCGGTCGGCTTGAACTATATCGACACCTATCATCGCAGCGGCCTTTACCCGATGGCTTTACCGAGCGGCCTCGGGTTGGAGGCAGCCGGAGTCATTGAGGCCTTGGGCGAAGGGGTCGAGGATTGGCGTGTCGGCGACCGTGTTTGCTGTTTCGGACCGTCGCTAGGCGCCTATGCCACCGCGCGTAATATTCCGGCGGCTTGCCTGTTCATCATTCCCGACGATATCAGCGACGAGACTGCTGCCGCGGGAATATTGAAGGGCTGTACAACCGAGTTTCTCGTCGAACGCTGCGCCAAGGTGCAACCGACATGGGATATATTGGTGCATGCAGCAGCGGGCGGGGTCGGCCTGATGCTCGTGCAGTGGCTTAAACATGTTGGCGCAAATGTAATCGGCACCGTGAGCACCGATGAGAAAGCAGCGCTCGCACGCGAAGCGGGGGCCGATCATGTGATCCTATACGGCAAGGAAGATGTCGCCAAGCAGGTTCGCTTTCTGACCAACGGCAAAGGCGTCGAAGTCGTGTTTGACGGCGTCGGCATGGCAACATGGGAGGCCTCCCTCGACAGCGCGCGGCGGCGCGGCATGATCGTCAGCTACGGCAATGCAGATGCACCGGTCAGCGGAGTCAATCTGGGTGTTCTTGCGCAAAAAGGGTCGCTTTATAGCACGCGGCCAACGCTGTTCGATTATTATCATCACGCCGCCGAGCGCGCGGCAGGCAGCGAATATGTGTTCGACATGTTCCGCCAGGGCATCATCAACGTCAATATCGGCCAACGCTACCGGCTAGAGGACGCAGCGCAGGCGCATGCCGATCTGGAAGGACGCAAGACCACTGGGTCTTCGGTGTTGCTGGTCTAGGCAGAACTCACCGGCTCGGGCCGACAACGCGAACTATTTACCGGAATTCTGGTTTTCGCTTCTGCACGAACGCATGTGATCCTTCGGCGAAGTCGGGCTTGTCGAAGGCTTCGGCAAATATCCGTTTGGTTTCGGCATCATCGTCGGTCTGACCATCGAGAACGCGGCGCACGAAGCGCTTCGTTTCATAAACGCTGTACGCGCTATTGGCCGCGATCTGTTTCGCAAGCGGCGTTGCACTGTCGTCGATCAGTTCGACCAAGCCCATGTCGCATGCTTCGTGCGCGGAAAAAAGCTGGCCGGAATATAATATCCGCTTTGCCTGCCCCGGCCCAACCAACTCGACCAACAATTTGGTATCATGCAACGGATAGACCAGCCCAAGCTTCGCGGGCGTTATCCCGATACGCGATTGCACCGTAGCCACGCGGATGTCGCACGCCAGCGCAATCCCGCAACCTCCGCCGACGCAATCGCCATCGATAAAAGCAATCGTCGGTTTAGCGAACCGGGCCAGTTCATGCTGCGTGCGGTTAATTGCCGCCTGATTTGCCGAACGCCACGCAGCATCGTCCTTGTGCGCCATCATCTCGGCAATGTCGGCGCCTGCACAAAACATGCCCTGGCTAGCGGATTGCACAATTACTACTCGAACAGCCTTGTCAATCAACGCCGTGCCTAAGAGGACGGGAAACTGATCCCACATTGCCTGATTAAACGCGTTACGCTTTTCCGGCCTGTCGATCAGGATTCGCCCGATAGGACCATCGCGTTCGAGCCGAAGGGTCATCTTGCTATCACGTGAAATGCAGCCGTCGGTATTTGCCGCGAAAATATAGCAACGGATCGCGGCGCGGTTCGAAGCTGGCCTTTTCCACCTGCCCAACCAGCAGGAAATGGTCGCCGGCCTCGTGCAGCGTATGCCGCTTACATTCAAAAATGCCCAGCGAGCTTGGCAAAATTGGCGCGCCATATTCGCCGACCTCCCAACGCGTTCCGGCAAAACGGTCCTCGCCTTTACCTGCGAACAGGTTCGATACCGGCTGTTGGCCAATCTGCAAAACGTTGACCGCGAAGCTGTCTGCGACACGCAGCGTCTCCGCGCTGCCCGCATTATTGGCGATGCACACCAACAATAAAGGCGGGTCGAGCGAAACGCTGGTGAAGCTGTTCGCGGTCAGGCCAATTGGCTTGCCATCGGCATCATGCGCAGTGATGATCGTGACGCCAGTGGCGAAACAGCCCATGGCATCGCGCAAAGTTCGTGCATCCGAGCCTGAGCGATATTCCGGAATGAAGCGCGGCTGTTTACGCTCGAGAAAATCGATCAACAGGCCGTTGAACGCTTCGGTACGCTCAGCGACAACGAGCAAGCCGCCGCCATCGACATCGATAGCTTCGGCGTTGGGAAATGCGGATGTAAAGCTATCAACGGCCTCCGCCGGGTCAGCACCTCCAAGCGCACCTCTTATCACCAAAACTGGAATGTTGATGTGCGGGGCTGCTGATTCCAGACGCGTGTCAACACCATCCGACTGAAAAGTATCGAACATTTTGCTGTCATAATCCGGCTTGACTAGCCCTTGTCCCAGGGCTGCCGAAAGCGCTTCAGCCGAAGTGCGAACGGTTTCGGCATCGGCATGTGCCGGCGGGTCAACCAATATCAGCCCGGAAGCAAGCGTCGCTGCATCTTCGGCCAAAGCCGCCGTTGCAATCCAGCCGCTATGTGTCGCCGCGACAACAACCGGGCGGGTGCGCATCTGACCGAGCACAGCGCGCAAATCTTCGACATAGGCGCCGAAGTCATAGCGTGCATCGGATGGCCAATCGCTGCCGCCATGGCCACGCAGGTCGACGTTGATGACATGCCTTCCAGCCTGTTCGAGCCCTACAGCCACATCTTCCCAGACGTTGCGAGTCTGGCCGAAGCCGTGGAGCAGGATGATCGATGGGTCGTCGGCGCTACCGATATCGTCAGCCTCTAGCCTTATCCCGGCAAAACCCTTGAATTCGCGTACATATCTCATGGGATTACGCTCTCACTTACTCTAACTGTCCAGCGGTGTCATAATCGCCCGGGCAGATGATACTGTCAACCATCAAGAGGCGCGGTCCGTCGAAATGACTGCCATCGTAATGCGCGATATGCAAACCAGTTTGCCCGCTTCGTCTTCTATCCGGATCGACCAGATTTGAGTCGTCCGTCCAATCGATTCAGATGTTGCGGTAGCATAAACAAAGCCGTCCATTACCGGTCGCACATGGTTGGCGTTGATCTCCATACCGACGGTCGCAAACTTGCTATGGTCGATGGTCATCGCGGCGGCGACCGAGCCGGCCGTTTCCGCCAAGGCCACCGACGCGCCACCGTGCAGCCGTCCATAAGGCTGCTTGCTACGTTCGTTGACGGGCATGCGGGCTTTCAGCCAATTGTCGCCGAAATCGATAAATTCAATGCCGAGATTTCCCGGCATGCAATTCGCGCCATTGGCGGTGATGGAAGCGAGGTCGATTGTTTTGTGAAACCAGACAGACATGCCAACCGCCTTGCGCGAAGCGGGCATGTCTGTCCAGAGTCAGTTCTGGCTTAGTCCAAGTACGCCAACGATGTCAGCCCAGCTCACCAGTTTGAAATTCTGGGTTTCCGGTGCATTGTCGCCATCCTGCACCACGAAAAGTCCATTAGGGAATTGCGGTCCAAAATCGCCGAGCATTAATTCGATACCATCTGTTTCCTGGACGCCATCGACCACGCCGGTACCGATGCGGAAGCGACCGACATAGCTTGCTTCGGGTAATTTATAGACTGCGTAGGCATTGTCGCCCTGGCTCGACACGATGACGTAGCCGCCGTCCGAACCGATCGGTGCGAGCGCAACGCCTTCGGCATCCATGACGATTTCCTTGCCATCCGCCTTTGCAAGTGCGGTCGCGGTGACCGGCCCGTCGGGTGAAGCATCGAACTTCCAAAGGCCTACATCTTCCTCGGCGGCATAGAGTACGCCGGTGCGGTCGTCGACGACGCAGCCTTCGGATTGCGTGCCGAGTTTCATGCTGCGCACGACCTTGCCGGTTGGTACAGCGCCGCTTGTGTCAATGGCGACCTGATCAATACGCCCGTCTTTCAGCACCAGAAAGCCGAATAGCGCCTTGTCCGATGCGCGCTGCCACAGGCACATACCATAGGCTTCGCCGGGGCCGACGGGAATTACGCTTAGCGGCACGAGCTTTTTCGCCGCGGTGTCGAGCCTGAACATCGCCATTTTGGCATTGAGCAAATCTTGCCTATCACTGGCAGCGACCAGCACGCCAACACTGCCACCGACGTCGCGCAAATCGACATTGTTCAGGCGCGGCGACGGCTCAGAATGCAGCTTGTTGCCTGCCAGATCATAGACATGGATCGACGATTTCTTGTCGGTGGCGACAATCAGGCTTGCCGCCGGATTGGCCGCATTCCGCCAGATTGCGGGATCGTCCGCCGCGTCGTCGAGCGTCCCGACGGGCGTGGTTTCGACTTTTGCGGTGACGCTCGCGGTGGGAAGCGGACTCATCACCGGCTGCGGCGTCGCGCAACCGGTGATGAGCAATGGCAATAACCAAAGGGTTGAACGCATCAGAACGTGAACCGGATTCCGCCATTATACCGACGACCAAAGCCTTCATATTCGATCGTGTACTGGCCATTACGGACGGTCGGAATGCCGCTAGCGTTCAGCAAGTTCGACGGATCGGAATAGCGGCGACCCGGATTGTTGAGCAGGTTCGAAGCATCGAAATAGATTTCGAAACCATCGAACACTTCATAGCGCGCCGAGAAATCGAGCTCATCATCGTCAGCCCAATAGGTGTCGCCTGCGTCGGCCAAATCGTCGGCAAAGCCGTCGGCCCAAGTGGTGCGGTTCTGATATTGCAGGCGCAGTGAAAGGCCGTATTTTTCGTAATAGGCGCCGACATTGTAAACGACTTGCGATGTACCGGGCAGCGGTACCCGGCGTTCAGGTGACGTGATGACGCCCGCCGCATTTAGTATCGCAGGTTTTGTTACTTCACTATCATTGTAAGTTGCGTTGGCGGTAAAGCCGAAGCCGCCCATCCAGTCAGGCAGGCCCAGATCGGCGGTGTACGGTTCAAGCTGGAACTGCGCCGCCGCTTCGAAACCGTAGATTCGGCCAGAACCGCCGTTAGTAATGCCGCTAAACGCATAGCCTGAACGGTCAATACCATTGATATCAAGCGCGTTCGACCCGAACGTACGGCGCGAGGTGTACAACACGTCCTCGACGCGCTTGTAGAAAGCGCCGAGCATGAAATAACCCTGAGGCTGCACATAATATTCATAATAGGCATCAACGCCATAGGCGCGCTCAGGCTTTACCGCTGGGTTTCCGCCGGAGATCGACTGGTTAGCGTCATTGACGACTACATTCGGCCGCAGCTGGTCATAATCTGCACGCGCTGCACCGCTCGTGAAGCCCACGCGCAGTTTCTGGTCATCCTGAACATCGAAATTGATGTGCAGGCTTGGAAACGCCATCGTGGTGCTGCTTGATGCCTCGATTTCGCCGGTAACGCCCGGAATGGTCGCAAGCGAACGGCCGCGGTTGGTGACTTTTTCGACGCGAACACCGCCAACGACGCTGCCCCAATCGAACTTGCTATTAGCCATGAGGTAACCTGCAAGCACCCGCTCGCGTACATTATAATGGTTGGCGGACACAGGCGTAAAGCCACGAACGGTTTTAGCCCGTTCGAGATAATCGCGCATCGCGTCGAGGTCAAAATAGCGGAAGGTGTAGCCGAGAGGAATTTCACCCCGGAACGGTACATCGAGCGAGAATGGCAAATAGGTCGTTCCCAAACCGGCAGCGGTAAATTGCGCCGCCGAGTTCAACAGCAATTCACGCTCGCGATTTATCTTGGTGCGCTGGTCATATTGGACGCCGGCCCGGATTGTTGTTTCGCCGCCAAACAAAGTCGTGTTGTGCGACAACTCGCCTTTGAATGTGTAGGCGGTCGTTGGATCAACTGCGTCGAGCGAACGGAAGGATGACAGAGGCTTGGTAAAGCTATCGATTGCCGTGACCGGTGTGCCAGCCTGAAAACGGGTCGGCCCGCTCAACTGGTTGGTAGTGAACAACTGCACCCGGGCAAGTTCATTATTTGTAAAGTCGTAAGCAACGGTCGGACGGAGTGTCCGCGTCGAAGGGCTGTCCCAACGTGTTTCGCCAACAACCGAGCGGTCATCAATCGACTTGGTATAATTGGCCGCCCATTTGAAGCCCCAGCTGTCACCAAATTGATGCTTGCCTTCGATGGTGTTCGTAAACACCGACTGACGGAATTCGCGGAGTGTCGAACGCTGGTTGATGTCAACACCATATACGGTGCCTGCGAACGGGCTGTTGATGCAAGCATCAGCATAGGCAGTTGTCGTTGGTGTTGACGTTCCCCCGGTGCAAGCAGCGGTATTGGCGACCAGATCACCCTGACGGTCATCCATATCGAAGATATAGTTGTCGCGAGCCTCGTCGTCGGTAAAAATGGTATAAAGCGAGCGGACCGAAATTGTGTTGTCGGCGTCGGGGCGGAAATCAACGCGGCCCGAGATCGAGTAGTTTTTGCGGGTCAGGCGATACAGTTTATTCTCGGTTTCACGCGCCCAGAAGCGCGTGGCCGAACCGGGGCGGCGATCTGCAGAAACCTGCTCCCAGTCGATCTCAAAGTTATCGGTGAGCATATTGCGCTCATAATAGCTGCCCGAAACCAACACACCGATCTCGCCAATATTGGTATCAAAATGGTTGGAAACAGTTAGCGAGCCTTCATATTCGCCGCGCTTGCCAAGCTCGGTCTGGCCAGCACCCAATTTGCCCGAAATGCGGAATCCGTCATAATCAAGGCCAGAGCGGGTAATGATGTTCACGTTACCCGAAATCGTCTCGCCCGGCATGTCGGGGGTGACCGCTTTCGACACCACAATCTGCGAAGCCAATGCGGACGGGATGCTGTCGAACCGAGCATCGCGACCTTCGGGGCTCACGACGTTGATGCCGTCGAACGACAATGTGGTCCAGTAATTGGGCGCTCCGCGCAAGCTGATATAGCGCGCTTGACCCTGATCGCGTTCAACCGCAACGCCCGGAAGGCGGCCAGTGGCCTGCGCGATATTTTGGTCGGGCAACCGGCCGACCGAGTCCGATGCAACGACTGTCACCAGCGAGTCGGAGTTTTTCTGGATCTGCAATGCTGCG
>LNFM01011534.1_pt1 | contig 15552 bp, 13 predicted proteins | sample 596031 | NCBI WGS metagenome assembly LNFM01 (sample SAMN04254537, study PRJNA301005) | activated carbon metagenome | isolation source: dual media filters at the Ann Arbor, Michigan drinking water treatment plant | place: USA: Ann Arbor | reverse complement strand
GCCGACGGCCATCCCTCGGCCGAGACGGTGAGGCGTCTGCAGTCCCGCTAGCGCAGGATCGACACCAACTCTCCGCACGCCGGAGAGCCGTTCTCCTGATCGTGTCACACCCGCGTGTCACACCAAGTTGTGACAAATGTTGTGTCACGCGCCGACCCGGAGTCCGGGCCGAGCCCGGTTTCACGGGCTTTTTCAGACGTCGTTTCGTCTTCTCGTGTCACAGCCCGGTACTGCCTGTGACAGGCGGCGCCATGTGTCCGTTCCGACTCTTAATCGGTGCTCGGTGGGGACGGGCTCAATCCGGACTCAGACGGCCTGGCGTGACGTACCATCCGTGGCAAGCTCCACCCTCGCTCATGCGTAAACCCGCGGCGTGCGCGGGCGGGTCATGCTCATGTAGGAGAACTGGCGCGGTCCAGCCGCCAGCCTATAACAAATATAGCCAATAACCTGCCGAACCTGCAACTTTCATCTGCTCACATCTGCGTGAGCGAATGCTGGCAGTGCAAGCACTCTGCTCGCGGCGGCAAGCCCAGCAAGCTGAGCGTCGATCAGTGATAGATGAACAGCGGCAACGGAGCGGTGTTGAACAGATGCCGGGTGCAGGAACCGAACAGGATCTCGCGGAAGCCGCGATGGCCGAAGGCACCCATCACCAGCATCCGCGCGCCGATCTCTCCCGCGCGCCGCATCAGCAAGCCGGCAGGGTCGTCGGCGGCGACACGGGGTTCGAGGGTCGCCTCGATGCCGTGCGACGCCAGGAAGGCGCCAGCCCGAGCCGCAACTCCCGATGCCTCGGCGCGGTCGCGGTGGACCGACAGGACATGGACCGCGCCGGGAGCGGTGCCGGCCGGGGCGAAGAGGCCGAGCAGGGTCGCCATTTGCAGCGCTTTGGCCGAAGGTGCGCTGCCGTCGTAAGCCACCATCATGGGGCCGGTACCGGCGGCGGCGGGACCGCTCACCACGACCGGACGGCCGCCGCGGGCGATCAGATGCTCGACCATCGGCGCCACGCCGTCGCCGGGTTCGAGATGGAATTCGGTGTCGCGCCCCGTCACGAACAGATCGCAGGTCTGGATCTCGCGCAGCAGGGCGCCGCGGACGTCGGCCTCGATCATCGAACAGGGCGCCTCCAGGCCCTGCTCCGCGAGGGAACGCTGGAAGGCCTCCGGCAGGCCGGCGATGCGCGCGCGGCGCTCGACCGCCTGCTGCTCGCGATGCTTCAGACGATCATAGGCGTGCTCAATGCCCCCCAGGGGAACCGCCTCGACCTTGTCGAGATCGCTCAGCTCGATCCCGGTCACGCCGCGCAAGGCGGCGCCGGCCTGCCGCGCCAGGGCGGCCGCCAGCGCCCGCGCGGCGAGGGACGACGGCGTATCATCGACGGTGACGAGAATCGAACGCATGAGGCCTCCCAAAAATTTCGTACCCTGGATACAGGCCCCCGCGGCGCCGGCCCTTGACCTCGATCAAGCCGCCGCCGGCGGCGATCGCTCAGCCCTTGCCGCGCAGGACGCTGAGAAGGTCGATCGGCAGTGGAAAGATGATGGTCGAACTCTTCTCGCCGGCGATGTTGGCCAGGGTGCCGAGATAGCGAAGCTGCATCGATTCCGGGCTGCGCGCCATGGCCTCGCCGGCCAGCACCAGCTTCTCGGCGGCCTGCAGCTCGCCCTCGGCGTCGATCACCTTGGCGCGACGCAGGCGCTCGGCCTCGGCCTGGCGGGCGATGGCGCGCACCATGTTGCCGTCGAGGTCGATATGCTTGAGTTCGACGTTGGAGACCTTGATGCCCCAGGCGTCGGTCTGCTCGTCGAGGATGCGCTGGACGTCGGCGTTGAGCCTGTCGCGCTCGGCCAGCATCTGGTCGAGCTCGTGCTGGCCGACCACGGAGCGCAGCGTGGTCTGGGCGAGCTCGCTGGTCGCCTGGTTGTAGGCCTCGACCTGGATGATCGCCTTCTCGGGGTCGAGGACGCGGAAATAGACCACGGCATTGACGCGGACCGAGACGTTGTCGCGCGAGATCACGTCCTGCGGCGGCACGTCGAGCACGCGGGTGCGCAGGTCGACACGCTCCATGGTCTGCACCATGGGAACGACCAGGATCAGGCCGGGCCCCTTGACCCCCTGGAGCCGGCCCAGCGTGAACACCACGCCACGCTCGTACTCGCGCAGGATGCGGATCGACAGGGCGAGGATCACGCCGATCACCAGGATCGGCAGCAGCCAGGCGAGAAATTCGAGGTTCGGCATGTCAGGACTCCTTCCCGAGCGGTCCAACGTGAAGCGTGAGGCCGTCACGGCGGCCGACGCGCACGCGGGTTCCCGGCGCCACCGGAGCCTCCGCCCGCGCCGACCAGATCTCGCCGTGCACCCGGATGCGGCCGCGACCGTCATGCCATTCCAGCACCTCGCCCTCGAGGCCGATCATCTGTTCCGACCCGGTGACGACCGCGCGGCGGCGCGTGCGGAGCGCCATGCCCAGAACGCCGACGATCAGCAGGGCATTTGTCGCGGCCGCGGCCAGCAGCACCGGCCAGCCGACGGCAAAGTCGATGTCGGCGCCGGCCGGATCGAACAGGAACAGGCCGCCGACAATGAAGGCGGCGCCGCCGCCCAGCCCGAGCACGCCGAAGCCCGGCGTGAAGGCCTCGGCCGCCAGCATCACGAGGCCAGCCAGCAGGAGCGCCACGCCGGCGAAATTGAGCGGCATCACCGACAGCGCCATCAGGCCGACGATCAGGCAGATCACGCCGACGAGGCCGGGCCCGGCGAGCCCCGGGCTCCAGAACTCGAAGATGATGCCGTAGATGCCGATCATCAGCAGGATGAAGGCGACATTGGGATCGGTGATCACGGAGAGCAGCCGCGCCTTCCAGCTCGGCTCGACCACGATCACCCGGGCATGGCGCGTGGCCAGCGTGCGCTCGCCCTCGGCGGTGCGCACGGTGCGGCCGTCGACGCGGTCGAGCAGATCGTCGACGCTGCCCGCGAGCAGATCGACGACCTTCTCCTTCGCGGCCTCCTCGGCCGTGAGCGTCGCCGCGTCGCGCACCGCCTTTTCCGCCCACTCGGCGTTGCGGCCACGCAGCTGCGCCAGGCTGCGCAGGTAGGCGACGGCATCGTTCATCACCTTGCGCTCTATGGCGCTGCCCTGGCCGCCGCCTTCGCCCTCCGCCGGCTTGTCGCCCTCGCGTCGCTGCGGCGGCGGCGCCGGGGCGCCGGGCGCGCCCATCTGGACCGGCGTGGCGGCGCCGAGGTGCGTGCCCGGCGCCATGGCGGCGATGTGGGCGGCATAGGCAATGTAGGTGCCGGCGCTGGCGGCACGCGCGCCGGCGGGGGCAACGTAGACAGCGACCGGAATCGGCGAGGCCAGGATCGCCTGGATGATGTCGCGCGTCGCCGACACCAGGCCGCCGGGCGTGTCCATGCGCAGCACGATGAGGCCGGCCCGCTCGGCGCGGGCGCGGGCGAAGCCCTCCTCCAGCATGTGGCCGGTGCCGACGCCGATCGCGCCCTTGATGTCGAGCACGACGACCGGCGCCGGCTCGGCGCGAATCGGCACGGCTTGTCCCGGCCCGGTCTGTGCGAAGCCACGCGCGGCCAGAGCCGCAACGCACGATAGAACCAAAATGGCAGCAACGCATTGGAAGCGCATCGTCGCCTCCTGTTCGTTCATCGCCAGAGCGGGCAAAGAGTTACCGTAGTTTCCCTACTGGTTGCGCAGCAAGCAATTGAATTCGTCACTCCGCGGCGGCCCCGAGTGGCCGACTCAGACGAGCCTCTCGACCGAGACCTCGTGAACGGCACGTCCCTGCCGTTCGAACCCCGTGATGTTCGCCATCGTCGTCTCGGCGATACCGCGCAGGGCCTCGGCGGTGAAGAACGCCTGATGCCCCGTGATGAGGACATTCGGGAAGGACAGCAGACGGGCAAACACGTCGTCCTGGATCACCTTGTCCGAAAGATCCTCGAAGAACAGATCGGCCTCCTCTTCATAGACATCGAGACCGAGGCTGCCGATGCGCCCCGTCTTCAGCGCCCTGATCACGGCGCGGGTATCGACGACGGCGCCGCGGCTGGTGTTGATGAGCATCGCGCCCTCGCGCATCCGCGCCACCGCCGCAGCGTCGATCAGATGATGGGTCTGCGGCGTGAGGGGACAATGCAGCGAAACGATATCGGAGCCGGCCAACAGCTCGTCGAGGGAAACGTAGCGGACGCCGATTGCCTCGCAATCGGGATTGAGCCTGGGGTCGACGGCGAGAATCGTGCAGCCGAAGCCGGTCATGATGCGCGCGAACACCGCGCCGATCCTGCCCGTGCCGACGATGCCGACGGTGCGGCCGACCAGGTCGAAGCCCAGCAGCCCGTCGAGAGCGAAATTGCCCTCCCTGACGCGGGCATAGGCGCGATGGGTCTTGCGGTTCAGCGAGAGCACCAGGGCCGCCGTATGTTCGGCGATGGCATGCGGCGAATATTCGGGCACGCGCGCGACCGTCACGCCAAGATCGCGCGCGACAGCGAGATCGACATTGTTGAATCCCGCGCTGCGCAAGGCGATCAACCGGATGCCCTGCTGCAACAACGCCGCGAGCACGCTTCCATCGAGTTCGTCATTGACGAACGCGCAAACCGCCCCTGCGCCTTCCGCTGCGGCCACGGTCCGGAGTGTCAGTCGGGATTCGAGATAGACGAGCTCGTGCCCGGCCCCGGAATTGGCGGCGTCGAGAAACTTCCGGTCGTATGGTTTGGTGCTGAATACGGCGACGCGCATGGTCGATCCCACCGCCGGTCCTGATCTGGATCAAACCGGCCCTATCGCAATGGTTGATAGTCGATCCCCATGACCTTAGAGCCCTGTCGCGCAAAGTCGAGGCCGAGCTTTGCGCGACACCTGCGCTCGACCACGGAGCAAGGAGACTTTTCATGACCGCATCGGTTCACACCATTGTCCGGTTCGAGGAGCTCGACCGGACGGACGTCCCCCGGGTCGGCGGCAAGAACGCCTCTCTCGGCGAAATGGTGCGTCACCTCGGTGCGCACGGGGTCGCGGTGCCTCCGGGCTTCGCCACCACGGCAGACGCCTATTGGCGCTTCGTCGACGCCAACGGCTTGCGCAACACGGTCGCTGCAGCGCTGCGCGACCTGGCGGCTGGCAAGGCGACATTGGCCGAGACTGGACAGGCGCTGCGCCGGGCCTTCCTGCACGGCGACTGGCCCCCGGACATGGCCGACGCCATTCGGCAGTCCTATCTTGAACTCAGCCGGCGCATCGGCCGGGCGGACGCCGACGTGGCGGTGCGGTCGAGCGCCACCGCCGAAGATCTTCCCGACGCGAGCTTCGCCGGTCAGCAGGAGACCTTCCTCAACATTCGCGGCGAGACGGCTCTACTCGATGCCTGCCGGCGCTGCTTCGCCTCGCTCTTCACCGATCGCGCCATCAGCTACCGGCAAACCAAGGGCTTTGACCATCTCAAGGTGGCGCTGTCGATCGGCGTGCAGGCCATGGTGCGCTCCGACCTCGGCGGCGCCGGCGTGATGTTCACCATCGACACCGAGACCGGCTTCGACAAGGTCGCCGTCATCGACGCCACCTGGGGGCTAGGTGAGAGCGTGGTGCAGGGCACGGTCGACCCCGACGAATACCAGGTTTTCAAGCCGCTGCTGGCCGATGTCGCGCTGCGGCCGATCATCGAGAAGCGCCTGGGCGGCAAGGCGCAGAAGATGATCTATGACGACGACGGCGAGCGGCCAACCCGAAACGTGCCGACCTCGCGGGCCGAGCGCGAGGCCTGGGTCCTGTCCGACGACGACATCCTGACGCTGGGGCGCTGGGCTTGCGTGATTGAGGGGCATTACGGCTGTCCGATGGACATCGAATGGGCCAAGGACGGCCAGAGCGGCAAGCTCTTCATCGTGCAAGCGCGCCCCGAGACGGTGCAGTCACGCCGAAGCGTCGGCGAGTACCGCACCTATCGAATCAAATCGAAGGGCCGTAAGCTCGTGACCGGTCTCAGCATCGGGGAGGCGGTGGTGGTAGGGCGCGTCTGCCTGATCGAAAGCGCCCGCGACATCGATCGCTTCGTCGACGGCGCCGTGCTGGTGACGCAGAACACCGATCCCGACTGGGTGCCGATCATGAAGCGGGCGGCGGCGATCGTGACCGACCGCGGTGGGCGGACCTCGCATGCCGCCATCGTGAGCCGCGAACTGGGCCTGCCCGCCATCGTCGGCACCGGTGATGCCACTCGCCTGCTCCATGGCGAGCAGGAGGTGACGGTGTCCTGTGCCGAGGGCGACCAGGGCTTCGTCTACGAGGGCGCCGCCGAGGTCGAGACCGAGCTGCTCGACCTGCAGAACGTGCCGGCCACGAAAACACAGATCATGCTCAATCTCGCCAATCCCGCCGCCGCCTTCCGCTGGTGGCGGATCGCGGCTGACGGGGTCGGGCTTGCGCGCATGGAATTCGTGGTGAGCAACCACATCAAGGTCCATCCCATGGCGCTGGTGAATTTCGAGGCACTGCAGGACGCTGAGGCGAAACGGCAGATCGAGGCGCTGACCGCCGGCTATGCGAAGAAGACCGACTATTTCGTCGACCGCCTGGCGCTCGGGCTGGCGCGGCTCGCGGCCTCGCAATATCCCAAGCCCGTCATCATCCGCATGAGCGACTTCAAGACCAACGAATACGCCAACCTGATCGGCGGTGCCGCCTTCGAACCAAAGGAAGAGAACCCGATGATCGGCTTTCGCGGCGCCTCGCGCTATTATTCGCCGCGCTACCGCGACGGATTCGCGCTCGAGTGCCGCGCCATCGCGCGACTGAGAGAGGAGATGGGTTTCAGGAACGTGGTGGTCATGATCCCGTTCTGCCGCTCGGTCGGCGAAGCCGACCGGGTGCTCGCCGTCATGGCCGAGAACGGCCTGCGGCGCGGCGAGGCCGGGCTCGAGATCTATGTGATGTGCGAGATTCCCTCGAACGTGATCCTGGCCAAATCCTTCGCCGAGCGCTTCGACGGCTTCTCGATCGGCAGCAACGACCTCACCCAGCTCACGCTCGGCGTCGACCGCGACTCGGAGGAGCTGGCCGAGCTGTTCGACGAGCAGGACGACGCGGTGAAGTGGATGATCGAGAACGTCATCCGCGAGGCGCACAAGGCCGGCGCCAAAATCGGCCTGTGCGGCCAGGCGCCCAGCGACCATCCCGAGTTCGCCGAATTCCTCGTCGACTGCGGCATTGATTCGATCTCGGTCAGCCCCGACAGTTTCCTCGCCGTGAAGCAGAAAGTGGCGGCGGCGGAGGCGAGACTGAACCGGGACGCCTGAGATCGTTGCGCTGATCCCACCACTTCTCGAGTTCCATGACGACGAGAAGCGTCGAAGCCACGAGAAGCAGTACGCCCCACTCGGCGAGCGCCACCGGCGCCACGCGCAGCGTTTCGGCCAGCATCGACACATGCATCGCGCCGATGTGCAGCAGCTGCGCGCCGATTACGCTCAACACCAGGAGAGGATTGGCGAAGAAGCGCTGCCGGATGACCGAGTGATGCTCGGAGCGGCTGTTGAAGGTCTGGAAATTCTCGAACAGGACGAACAGCAGCAGTAGCAGGTTGCGCGCCTGGTCCTCGCCGTAGCCGTTCTCGAGCAGCCAATAGAAGACCGCGAAGCCTCCCACGCCCATGACGAGGGTCGAATGCAGGATGCGCCGTACCATGACTCGGTCGAAGATCGGCTCGCTGGGCCGGCGTGGCGGGTAGGACAGCTCGTCGCCCTCGGCCTTTTCGGCGGCGAGGGCGACATCCTGAATGCCGTTGGTGACGAGATTGAGCCACAGCAGCTGCACGGGCAGAAGCGGCATGGGCAGGCCCATCGGAATGGCCAGCAGGAACAGCACGACTTCCGCGGCGCCAGTGGACACCAGCATGAAGATCACCTTGCGGATGTTGGCGTAGGCCACGCGACCTTCATGGATGCCCTTCACGATCGACGCGAAGTTGTCGTCGGTGATGACGATGTCGGCGCTTTCCTTGGCCACGTCCGTGCCCTTGCGCCCCATGGCGACACCGACATGCGCGTGCTTCAGCGCGGGTGCGTCGTTGACGCCGTCGCCCGTCACGGCCACGAAGTGGCCGTTCCGCGCCTGCGACAGCACGATTGCGAGCTTCTGTGTGGGCGCGACGCGGGCATAGATGCGGGCGTGCCGGGTCAACCGGTCGAGCGCGTCCGGCCCCTCCAGCTCTGCGGCGCCGACCTGCTCGCCCGTCACGACCTGATCGGGTGCGAAGGCGAGCCCGGCATGGGCAGCAATGACGCTTGCGGTCCTGGGATCGTCGCCCGTCACCATCGCGACATCGACACCGGCGCTGTAGCAGTCGCGTATGGCCGCCGGCACCTCGGGCCGCACCGGGTCCTGCATGCCGACCAGGCCGAGGAAGACCAGATCGACGAGATGCCTGTGACCGTAGTCGCCGTCCGGTTCGATGGAGACTTCCCCTTCGGCGAAAGCCAGGACGCGCAGTCCCCGCGCGGCCAGCTCCTCCTTCTGCCGCAACAGGATCTCACGCGCGATGGGAGCGATCCGATCGCCGGCATCCATGCGGTCGGCCATCGCGATCAGGGTTTCCGGCGCACCCTTGACGAACACGCGCATCGAGGCCCCTTCCGAATGAAAGGAGGCCGCGTACCTCTTGTCGGGTTCGTAGGGGATGCGCCGGGCCAGGGGATAGCGCCCATGCAAGTCCTCCTGGGCGACACCGCCCTTGCGCGCCGCCGCCAGCAGCGCCACGTCGACCGTGTCGCCCATTGCCGTCCAGCCGTCGGCCTCCCTGACGAGGCGCGCTTCGTTGGGCAGCGCCGCGGACCGCAGCAGCGCGGCGACGCGGCCCCTCGCCTGTTCCGGGCTGCCGTGCATCCCCCTGATCGAACAGGCGTCGAGATCCTGTCCGGCCTCGCAGGTGAGCAAGGTGCCGTCCGGCAGGCAGATGTCCGTGACCGTGAGCTCGTTCAGCGTCAGCGTGCCGGTCTTGTCCGTCGATATCATCGTGCAGGAACCCAGCGATTCGACCGCCGGCATCTTGCGGACGATGACGTGGCCTGCCGCCATCCGGCGCATGCCGATCGCCAGGGCGACGGAAATGGCGACGGGAAGCCCCTCGGGGATCGCGCTCACCGCCAGGGCCACCGACATCATGAAGAGTTCATGAAGTCCCATGCCGCGGAGCAGCCCGACGGCGATCAGGAGGGCGACCGCACCGCCGACCGCGAGGGCGATCATGCGCGCGAAGCGTTCCATCCGGATCATCAGGGGCGGCTGCGAGATCGACCTCTTGCCGATTTCTCCTGCAATCCTGCCGATTTCGGTGGCGATACCGGTTGCCGTTACGACACCGCGCCCACGCCCGCGCGTGATCGTCGATCCGGCGAACACCAGGGCCTGCCGCCGGTCGATCGGTCCGCCCGCACCGGGCGCCGGCGCGGTCTTCCCGACCGCCACGGACTCGCCGGTCAGCAGGGACTCGTCGCACTGAAGGTCGGCACTGTCGACGAGCTGCAGATCGGCGGGCACCCGGCCTCCCGCCTCCAGCAAGACGAGATCACCGGGAACCAGGTCGCGAGCGTCGATCTCCTGCTGCCGGCCATCGCGGATCACCAACGCACGCCGCTGCTCCAGACTGCGGAGGGCCGCAGCCGCCCGGCCGGCCGAGTATTCCTGGGTGGTCCCGATTATTCCGTTGACCAGCAACACGGCGCCGATGAAGACGGCGTCCTTGATGTCGCCGAGCGCCAACGACACCAGCGCCGCCGCCAGCAGGATATAGATCAGCGGGCTCAGGAACTGCCGCAGGAACACGGCAACGAGGGACGGCGCGCTGACATCGGGAAGAGCATTGGGGCCGTGCCGGGCCAGCCCGGCATTCGCTTCCCCCGCCGTCAGTCCCCACATCGTGTCGACATCGGCCACGGGCATATCCGCATCGGTCGTCAATCGAGCAGACATCAAGGACGCACGGCCAGAACATCGCAGGGAGGACGGCTCAGCAAATCCTCGGCAACGCTGCCCAGCAGCGCGTGGGCAAGCCCACCGCGTCCATGCGTGCCGACGACAAGCAGATCCGCTTTCAGCCGTTCGGCCTGTTCTTGGATCACCTGCCGAACCGGGCCCTGCCTGACAGTCTGGAAAAGGCGGACTGGCGTGGCCTGCGTGGCCGCGCGGAAAGCCGAGAAGTCCTCTCCCACAAACCTGTCCATCTGTTCCTGATGGTCCTTCGAGGCCTCGCGTTGGATCTCATCGCCAGACAGGAAGGCCTTGAAGGGAACATCGAAGGCATGGACGAGGTGGAACTCGCTGTCCGGGAGCAGGCGCACCGCGAACTCCACGGCGCGGCGCGAGCATTCCGAGAAGTCGACGCCAATGGCGACCCGGCGATAAGGGCGCAACGGCTTCGCCTTGACCATCAGCACCGGACACGGCCCGCCGCGGATCAGGCGTTCGGCGGTGGATCCGCGGAAGAGTTCGGGTGTCTCGTTGCGGTGAATGCCCAGCACGATGAGCCCGGCGCCCGCTTTCTCCGCGACATCCGCAATGTCGCGGTGATCCCTGCCGAAAACCACCTTGATCTCCGGGGCGGCGGCATCGCTGCCCCGAACCGACGCGATATGCTCCGCAATCAAGGTGCGCGCCTCGGCGGCTAGCCGCTCGGCCATTTGAACCGGCAGATCCGCGTCGACGATGTGCAATATCGTGAGTGCCGCGCCTGTTGGTCCAACGAGGGCAACGGCCCGCTCTACCGCACGGTCCGACCGAGCGGAGAGATCGGTCGCCACAAGCATCCTCGAACGCGCGGGGAATGGGCCTTCGTCTGTCACTGTCCCTCCTCCCGTCAAAGATCAGAACGCCAATTCCACTATGCCGCAGCAAAGCGGCAGACCATCGGCCCCAGAGGATGATTGACCGGGCAGTTCGTTGGACGCCGGGTACTGCTGGAATAAACTGCGCCGGATACGCGACGAATTCCTTGCGGCAGATCAAGAAGATCCGAACAGGCCAACAGCTTGATCCAGGTGATTCAGGGCGCTGACTTCCCCTCAACCGCCTCGCTCCCAACCTGGCCCTTCCAAATCAAAAAGCAGCCTCCGGAGGAGGCAACCTTTCGAAGGACGACAAAAGCCGCTGAGCTAAGGCCTTCGGGTGACACGGGCGAATTCCATCATCCTGATGCAGGCCGTAGCAACCGCACGGCACCGGCGGCAAGCGCGATCGAAACCGGTAAAGTGAGCGCGTCGTCGCCGTCGATCTGCACGGGCTGGCGGCGCTCCTCCCCGGCATCGTGCAGCACTGAGACTCGGATAGCGTGGCCGGCAATCACACGGTAGCCCGCGGTGCGCGGCAGCCGGCCCAGCAGCAGGGCCAGGCCGAAGCGTAGCGTCTGCGAGCGGCCCCAGCGCTCGAACAGGCAGACATACAGGAGCGGCTGGCCGAGGGCCGCGTCGGGCGCCACGACATAGGGTCCGGCATAGAGACGGCCGTGGGTCACGATCACCGACGCCGCCTCGTGGCGGACGCCATCGATCTCGACGGCATAGCGCACCGGGCGGTAGCGGCGGGCCTCGACCAGCGACCGCCAGACATAGGCGGCCCGCCCGAGGCGGCGCTTCAGCGGCGCGCTGACGCCGGCCACGACCTTGGCGTCGAAGCCCGCCCCCGCCATCAGCGAGAACTGCCGCGTCTTGCCAGCGCCGCTGGCCTCCCCGGGCTGCATCAGGATTTCCCGGCCGGCCGTCAGGGTCTGCGCCAGGGCGGCGGCCGAAAAACCGAGGCCCAATTCGTGCGCCAGCACATTGGCGGTGCCCAGCGGCACGATTCCGCCCGTTCACCACCTCGTTGATGGTGCCGTCGCCGCCGGCCACGGCGATCACGGCGTAGCGGGCGGCATCGCAGGTCTCGGCGATCCGCCGCGCATCGCCAGCGGCGGCGGTCTCGACCAGGTCGACCGTCCAGCCCAGCGCGCGCACGCGGCGCGCCACGGCATCGACCAGCCCGCGACGACGGCGGCCGGCTACTGGATTCAAAATGAGCAGGACTGCCCGGTTCATGGTGAATGTCACCCAACTGTCACAACCGATTCACGGCCGCGCAACGGCCTCCATACACAATCTGCTGCGTGTCGTGCAATCGCGCCCGACAGATTTAGTGCTGGCCGGGTATTTATCCACATGACCGTGCCCTCATGACGATGATCGAGCGTCACCAACCTGCCCGTCACCGCGCCATCTTCCTGTCCGACATCCATCTCGGAACACGCGGATGCCAAGCCGAGCTGTTGCTCGACTTCCTGAAGAAGAACGAGAGCGAGTATCTGTTCCTGGTCGGCGACATCGTCGACGGCTGGCGCCTGAAGCGCTGGTGGTACTGGCCGCGGACCCACAACGACGTCGTCCAGAAGATCCTGCGCAAGGCGCGCAAGGGCACCAACGTCGTCTATATCCCCGGCAACCACGACGAGGCGGCGCGGCAATACTGCCAGCTCACCTTCGGCGACGTGCGGGTCGAAGGCGAGGTGATCTACGAGACGCCCGAGGGTCGCAAGCTTCTGATCATTCACGGCGACCAGTTCGACGGCATCGTCCGCTATGCGCGCTGGCTCGCGATCACCGGCGACTGGGCCTATTCCGCAGCGCTCCGCCTCAACACCTGGTTCAACTGGGGCCGCCGCCGGCTCGGCCTGCCCTACTGGTCGCTATCGGCGTTCCTGAAGCACAAGGTCAAGAACGCCGTCCAGTTCATCGCCAACTACGAGCGCGCCGTGGCAAACGAAGCGCGCCGGCGCGGCGTCGATGGCGTGGTCTGCGGCCACATCCACCATGCCGAGATCCGCGATATCGACGGCATCCTCTACTGCAATGACGGCGACTGGGTCGAAAGCTGCACGGCGCTGGTCGAGGATTTCGAGGGCCGCCTGCGCATCGTGCGCTGGGCCGAGGAGAGCGCCCGCTGGTCGCAGGTGTTGACGCTCTCACCGGCGCGGTTGGCGGCGGAGTAGGGCGATTGCGCATCGCCATCGTCTCCGATGCCTGGCGACCGCAGATCAACGGCGTCGTCCGCACCATCGAAACCGTGGCCCAACTGCTCCGCACCCAAGGCCATGACGTGGAAGTCTTCGGTCCCGACCGCTTTCACACCCTGCCCTGCCCGACCTATCCCGAGATCCGCCTCTCGCTGTTTCCCTCGGCACGTCTCAGCCACATGCTGAAACTGTTCGCACCCGATGCGATCCATCTCGTGACCGAAGGCCCGCTCGGCTGGGCCGCCCGCGCCTTTTGCCTCAAGCGCGGAATTCCCTTCACCTCGGCCTACCACACGCGCTTTCCCGAATATGTCCGGGCTCGCGTCTGGATCCCGCTCGCCTGGAGTTACGCCTTCGTCAGGCTCTTCCACGCACCCTCTGCCGCGGTGCTGGTGGTGGCGCAGTCGATCCGCGACGAGCTCTCGACGCGAGGCTTCCGCAACCTCGTCCCGTGGTCGCGCGGCGTCGATATCACCGCCTTCCGGCCGCGGCCACGCGAGGCCCATGCAGGCGCGCGGCCGATCTGGCTCTATGCCGGCCGCGTCGCCATCGAAAAGAACATCAAGGCCTTCCTCGATCTCGATTTACCCGGCACCAAATGGGTGGTGGGCGGCGGCCCGCAGCTCGCCGAACTCAAGCGTCGCTACAAGGGCATAAAATTCTTCGGCTCGGTCGATACCGAGAAGTTGTCGCAGCGCTATGCCCAGGCCGATTGCTTCGTGTTCCCCAGCCGTACCGACACCTTCGGCCTGGTCATGGTCGAGGCGCTGGCCTCCGGCGTACCGGTGGCAGGATATCCCGTTCCCGGCCCGCTCGATGTCGTCACGGTACCGGGTGTCGGCGCGATCGACGAGGATCTGCGCAAGGCCTGTCTCGCCGCCGTCACCGGCGACCCTCAGGCCTGCCGGCGTCACGCCGAGAGCTTCACCTGGTCGAGCTGCGCCGAGCAGTTTTTCGCCACCCTGCGGCCGATCCCGCGCAACGCCTGGCAACCATTGAAGCGGCGCGTGGTTCCCGACGCGGCGGCATCATAGGCTTGACGCCACCGAGTCCGTGCTTACGTTGAAGGCATGGCTGAACTCAACCACATCATCGTCCCGGCCAGGGACAAGCACGCCTCGGCGCAATTCCTCGCCAACATCCTCGGCGTCCAGGTCGAACCGCCCTGGGGACATTTCGTGCCGGTGCGCACCAGCAACGGCGTGGCCCTCGACTTCATCGACTTCAAGGACGTGCGCACACAACACTACGCTTTCCTGGTCGACGACGCGGAATTCGATGCGGGGCTTGCGAAGATCAAGGACCGGGGCATTCCCTACTACGCACGCCCCAACAAGAGCGGCGCCGGCGAGATCAACCGTTACTGGGGCGGCCGCGGCGTCTACTTCGAGGACCCCGACGGCCACCTGCTCGAGCTGATCACCAAGCCCTACGGCGATCTCGCCAAGATGTGACTACTGCCCCTGCAGGGCGCGGCTGCCGCTCAGCACGCCGGCACGGCCGGTGCCCGGGTCGGTCTCGCGAATCGAGCAGATGTACTGCCCGGGTAGCATCTGGACGTCGAAGAAGCGCATGTCGCCCGGCGCGATGTTGACCCACCGGGCGTTCGCCGAATTGCCGCCCCGGCAACGCAGCACGTGATGCCCCGCAGCCAGTTCAGCGCGCATCCAAGTCTGGGTTCCAAGCTGGCTGATCTCCAGCCCATCAACCGTCACGTTGAGGACGGTCTCGCGGTCGACGGATTGTAGAAATAGAGCGCCCCCATGCCGGCCGGCGGCGGACCGAACTGCTTGCCGGCGGAGTCCTGGCCGGGCGGCGCCATCGCCACGGTGGAGGACTGGCAGCCCGCCAGCACAAGCAGCAAGGCGGCGGCGATCGGACGGTGCATCAGGACTCCTCCTCAACCGGCGGCGGGTTCGCCGGCCTTGATCCAGGCCTGATAAAGTTTCTTGGTCTCGTCGTTGGGCGGATAGGTGCCGGTGATCGGGTGGCCCTGGCCGACCCGTATGGCGACGAACTTCTCCAGCCGCTCCTGCTCGAAGGAATCGCGCGCCACCTCATCAGCCAGGTGCCGCGGCACGACAATGGCGCCGTCCTCGTCGGCCACGATCACGTCATCGGGATAGACCGGCACGCCACGGATGCCGACCGGTGTCTGCACTTCCACGGGACGCAGGTTGGCCATGCTGGGTGGCGCGGCGGCGGCGGCGCAATAGACCGGGAAGTCGAACTTGCCGATCACCGGCGTGTCGCGCATGGCGCCGTCGGTCAGGACGCCCGCGATGCCGCGCGCCTTCAGCCGCAGCGCCAGAATGTCACCCACGGTGCCGGAGCGCGTGTTGCTCTCGGTGGCGATCACCAGCACGCAGCCCGGCGGCGACTCCTCGATCGCGATGCGCTGGGCATTGGGCGGATCGCTGGGCGACGGCGGCTTGTCGAGATCCTCGCGACTCGGGATGTAGCGCAGGGTGAAGGCCGGCCCGACCAG
>LNFM01010584.1_pt1 | contig 15555 bp, 7 predicted proteins | sample 596031 | NCBI WGS metagenome assembly LNFM01 (sample SAMN04254537, study PRJNA301005) | activated carbon metagenome | isolation source: dual media filters at the Ann Arbor, Michigan drinking water treatment plant | place: USA: Ann Arbor | reverse complement strand
GCGGCGTCGCCACGGTGGTCATCCCGGCCGGCGCCACGACAGCAACCATCACCATCGACCCGAGTGTCGATGGCAGCGTGGAGGCTAACGAGACGGCCATCCTGACGGTCGCCGCAGGGACGGGCTACACCGTCGGCGTACCTTCAAGCGCCACCGGCACCATCCTCAATGACGATGCGCCAAGCGCGACGATCAGCGTTTCACCGGCATCTGTGAGCGAGGACGGGGCGCCGAACCTCGTTTTCACCGTCACCCTGAACCAGGCATCCCTGAGCGCGACATCGGTGGGCTATACCATCGGCGGTACCGCCACCAACGGCACCGACTACGCAACGATCTCGTCGCCACTGGTCATTCCGGCCGGCAGCACCACCGGCACGGTCACTGTCAATCCGACCGCCGATGCGACGATCGAATCGAACGAGACAGTCATTCTCACCCTCAGTGCGGGCGCCGGCTACACCGTCGGCGTGCCTTCAAGCGCCACCGGCACCATCCTCAATGACGATCTGCCGAACCTTACGATCAACGACGTCACTGCCAACGAAGGCAACGCCGGCACCACCAACTTCACGTTCACGGTCAGCCTCAGTGCGCCGGCAGGTCCGGGTGGCGTCAACTTCGACATCGCCACCGCGAACGGCAGCGCTACGGCGGGTGTCGATTACGTCGCCAGTAGCCTCACCAGCCAGACCATTCCGGCCGGCAGCAGCACCTACATCTTCACCGTGCTGGTCAACGGCGACACGCTGAACGAGCCGAGTGAAACTTTCTTCGTCAACGTCACCAACGTGACGAATGCCGTCGTGGTCGATGGCCAGGGCGTTGGTACCATCGTCAACGATGATCCACTGCCATCGCTGTCCATCAACGACGTGACGGTGACCGAGGGCAACAGCGGTACAACGAACGCAGTGTTCACCGTGACACTCAGCACGGCCAGCGGTCAGACGGTCGGCGTCAACTACGCCACCGCCGATGGCACCGCCACACAGCCAGCCGACTACACCAATACCTCGGGTACGCTGACGTTCACACCAGGCCAGACCACTCGGACGATCACCGTGCCCGTTGTCGGCGAGGCCGTCGCGGAGGCGAACGAAGCCTTCTTTGTCAATCTCAGCGGCGCGACGAACGCGACGATTGCCGACAACCAGGGCCTGGGCACGATCACGAACGACGACGTGCCCGTGACGGTCGGCCCTGGCTCGCTCACGAATGGAACGGTGGCGGCGGCCTACAGCCAGACCGTCACGGCCAGCGGCGGAGTGGCGCCCTACACCTTTACGGTCTCTGCGGGTGCGTTGCCGGCCGGCTTGACTCTGTCCTCGGGCGGCGCCCTCAGTGGCACGCCGACGGCGGGTGGCACCTTCAACTTCTCCGTCAGCGCAACAGACAGCAGCCCGCTTCCAGGGCCTTTCTCTGGCACTCGAGCGTACACGGTCACGATGGCTCCGCCGACCATCGTGTTGCCGGTCAGCCCGCTGGCGGGCGGTACCCTGGGCGCGGCCTACTCGGCCGCGATTACAGCAGCTTCGGGTGGGAATGCACCCTACGCCTATGCCGTCACAGCAGGTGCGCTGCCGGGCGGTCTGACGCTCAATGCGGCGACCGGGGCCATCACTGGCACCCCGAGCGCGCTGGGCACCTTCAACTTCAGCGTGACCGCGACCGACAGCAGCACGGGTACCGGTCCGTACACCGCGACGCGGGCCTACAGCATCGGCGTGATCGATCTGCCGCCGGGCGCGAACAGTTCCTCTCTGACTATCGCCTACAACGCAGCCGCAACCAATGTGCCGCTGAACATCACCGGCGGTGCGCCGACCTCGGTCGCAATCGCCACGCCCGCCGGCAACGGCACAGCCATCGCGACCGGCACCACCATCACCTATCAGCCGACGGCGGGCTTTGCCGGCAACGACACCTTCACCTACACCGTGACCAACAGCGGCGGCACATCGGCGCCGGCCACGGTTACGGTGACGGTCAACGACCCGGTCGTCACCATCTCGGTCAGTGGCGGCTTCGCAGCCACGGTCAGCGCGGCGTACAGCCAGACCTTCACCTTCAACGGCGGCGCGCAGCCCTGGAGCGGCTACCAGGTCACCAACCTGCCGGCCGGCCTGTCGATTACCGGCACCACGGTCAACAGCGTGACAATTTCCGGCACGCCGACCCAGGCCGGCAGCTTCACGCTGAATGCCTCCGCCACCGACAGCAGCACCGGCAACGGCCCGTACTCGGTCGGTCAGGCGTTCACGCTGACGGTGTCTGCACCGACGCTGTCGCTGACCCCGGCCGCGACGACATTCACGCCCGCGTATGCCACACCGTTCTCGCAGAGCTTTACCGCTGCGGGCGGGATCGGACCCTACACTTATGCCGTCACCGGGACGCTGCCGACGGGCTTGACGCTCACCGGCAACAGCGTCTCGGGTACGCCGACGCAGCCAGGCAATTACGTCGTCCTGATCACGGCCACCGATACCGGATCCACCGGCGCCGGCTCACCGTTCTCGATCGGCACGAGCTACGGCTTCAATGTCGCTGCCCCGACCATCGTGGTGAACCCGGCTTCGCTGCCGAACCCTCAGGTGGGAGCGGCCTATAGCGAAACGGTCACCGCAACCGGAGGAATTGGGCCTTATAGCTTCACCGTGACGGCCGGTGCACTGCCTGCCGGATTGAGCCTGTCATCGCTTGGTGTCCTGAGCGGGACGCCGACTGCGGGCGGCACGTTCAACTTCACTGTTACCGCGTCCGACACCCATGGGCAGACCGCCAGTCGAGCCTATGCGATCACGCCGGCCGCATCGACGATCACGCTGCCCGCGGTGGCCCTCGCGGGGGCCACGTTCGGCACGCCCTATACAGCCGCGATCACACCGGCTACGGGCGGCACAGCGCCGTACTCGTACTCCGTGACGGCCGGTGCGCTGCCCGGTGGCCTGACACTCACACCGGCGACAGGGGCCATCAGCGGCACGCCGACTGCAGCGGGCACCTTCAATTTCAGTCTCACGGCCACGGACAGCAGCACCGGCACCGGTCCCTATTCCGCCTCGCAAGGCTTCAGCATTGTCAGTGGCAAGGCCGCACAGACGATCACCTTTGCCAAACCCGCAGACGTGACGTTCCAGGCGGGCGGGACGGTGATCCTGATCGCCACTGCGTCGTCCGGGCTTCCCGTGGCCTTCGCGTCAACGTCGCCGGCCGTGTGCACCGTCGCGGGCACGACCATGTCGATGGTCAGCCCGGGCAACTGCTCCATCACGGCCTCGCAAGCCGGGAATGACAACTACGCCGCAGCCACGCCTGTCGCGCAGACGTTCGGCGTCGATCAGATGGCCACGACCACGACGCTGACGTCGTCGGCTAATCCGGTGTCGCTCAACCAGCCGTTCACACTGACCGCAGTGGTGAGCTTGTCGGGTGGTTCGTCGCCGGGCGCCGGGAACTTCCACGCTCAGGCGTCGGTCGGCTCTCTGGGTGCGTCCGTTCCGCTCTCGGGCACCGTGACGTTCACCAGTTCAACGGCAACGCTGTGCAGCAACGTTGCGCTGTCCAATGGTGTTGCCACGTGCACGGCGTCGATCTCGACGTCGGGTGAACAGACATTGACGGCAACGTACAACGGTGGTGTCGGCACGGCTCGATCGACATCGAACGTGGTGGCGCAAACCGTTGTCAATCAGGCGGCAAGGACCGCCGAGGCGATAGGTCGGTTCCTCGGAGCCCGAAACAACCAGATCCTGAGCAACGAACCCGACGCCAACCGACAGATCGACCGGCTGATCGAGGCTGGAGGTCAGCAGGGTGGCCAGACGGGGCAAGGTGCAGGCTTTGCCACTGGCCGTGGCGTCGGTGACGGTGGCCATATGCCGTCTCGCCTGGGCGATGGCCCCGACGGCACGGCGATCTCGCGCATGCGTCTGGCGGGTGGGCCCGTTCGAAGCCTCGAGAATTCGTTCTCGAACCCCTTCGCGGGAGATCGCAGCACGGCCCCCTGGATGGCGGGCATGGGAGGACAAGGCGGTGAGACGGAAGGCTTGCCCGGGATCAACCAATACCGCCCGGACTTCGCAGGCTCGAACACCGGGTCTGGGCAATTGGGTGGCTTGCGCTTTGCAGGCACCGGCCGGGAAGATACGACGCGCTTTGCCTTCGCCACCAGTTTGCGCGACATGACGATGGCTGCCGATGCGGCCGAGAAGCAGAAGCTCGCAGCCTCGGGTTTGGCCTACGACGGCGCTCGTGGTGCTGCGGGCAATCGGCACCCCAATCCATTCGACGTCTGGGTAGAAGGGAAGTACACGAGCTTCCGCGACAGCCGTTCGGGTGGTGATCTCGACGGCCAGTTCGGATTGATGACGCTCGGTGCCGATTACGTGGTGAACCCCAGCCTCCTCGTCGGTGTCGTCGTGCAGTTCGATCATATGCAGCAACTCTCGACGAGGGTCTCGACGGAGGTTTCCGGCCATGGCTGGATGGTCGGTCCCTATGCCACGCTGCGTCTGAGCGAGAATGTCTTCTGGCAGGGTCGGACGGCTTGGGGACAGTCAAGCAATACGGTGAGCCCGTTCCTGACTTACGTCGATCGCTTCGACACGGATAGGTGGATGGCCGGCACGTCCTTGCTGGGGCGCTGGACCTATGGGGCTTGGTCTTTCCGTCCCTCGGCATCGGTCGCCTACATCGAAGACACCGCGCAGAGCTACGCCGACACGTTCGGCGTGGTCATCCCGTCGATCAAGGCAAGCCTCGGCCAGGCAAAGGCTGGTCCTGAATTCAGCTATCGCTTCGAGTTCGGTGACGCTGTCGTCATACCGCACGTTGGCCTGCAGGCGATCTGGAACTTCGCTGGTGGTGTCTCGTCTGTGGGCTCGGGGCCGATCGGCGACGACGCGGCAGGCCCGGAGGGTGTCCGTGGACGCGTCGAACTCGGGGTGACGGCGACCATCAAGGATGGCGTCGGTGTGGATTTCTCCGGCAGCTATGATGGTCTCGGTGCCGATGGATACAGCGCCGTGACGGGACGGGCGGCGGTACGCGTGCCGCTCAATTGATCTTGCCTCGAGGCATTGGGCGAGATGGCAGTCGGGAGGCGATCGAAAGGTCGCTTCCCGATTTGCATTCTGGCTTCCCGATAGCGGTCGTGCATTGGTGCGTGTGCCGCTTGGCTGCCCGACACGACCGGCTGAGCCACGTCAGAATTCCATAAGGAACGGACGCAGTGGTTTCATTGATGGCCACATGTCGGAATGCTGCTCTCGAGGCAATTGCTGTCGCCATCCACTCGTTCACACCTTCGGTTGCCCGCCCCTGGACCGGATGAACGGCAAACATCGTTGCGACGGAGCATCAACCGTCGCCATCGGCGGATCTCGTTGCAGAACGCGGTTTAGGAGAGCAGCAAAGCGTGATTCCGCCGCGTCGAGGCAGCCATCGCCAGGGTGGGCCATGATGGGGCGGCCGACAGCGACCAGGGCAAGCTGCTCTACGCCTTCGACCTCGATGCGGCCGTCCCGGCCGACCACCTCGTCCGCGAGATCGACCGCGTCCTCGATCCGTCCTGGGGCGGCGCGAGTTGGCGGCCTGTTATTGCCCCATCGGTAGCCCGTCGATCGATCCGGTCCTCCTGATCCGCATCCTCGTCCTCAGCGACGTGTTTGCCGGTCGCTCCGGGCGCGCACTCTGCCGCGAGGTGCAGGTCGACCTCGCCTGTCGCTGGTTCTGCTGGCCCGCAACGAGCGCTTCCGCGAAGGCCATGTCTTCCGGCGCGTCTTCGAGCGGATCGTCACGACGTGCAAGGTGGCGGGCCTCGTCGGCGGCAAAGGCTTCGCCACGAACGCGAACATCACGCCTGGTCCTTGGCGAAGCAGGCCAGCATTTTTTTGAAGGTCGAGTTTCTCCTCGGAAGACGCGTCCCGCTGACGGCCGTATTTCCAATGCATCGCCGTGTTCGTCCGGAGTTGGCGTGGTGGTCATGGGGATCATGCAAAAACGACATCGTACTGAAACGGGTGCTTGATCGAGATTTCATTTTCTTCCCAAGCTGAATATCGTCGGTTCGATCGCGATCGCGATCGCCCGCTCCACTCCCAGGCCCGCCCATGCGGCCGGCCGAATTGCCCGCTGGAGCGGAACGCGCGTCCGCCTGTTTTCCGGGCAAATCACCTGATATGGCGGCTTGTCGACACCCGGCTGCAAATCTAGATGCTGCGATATGGCAGCGCCGCTCAACATTCTCGTCATCGATGCCAACCGCATCCGCGCCTCCATCATCGAGGACGGCCTCCGCGCGTCGGGCGATTGCCGGATCACGATTCTCGACGACACCGCCGGTCTCATGAGGCGCGTGGTCGAGATAGATCCCGATGTGATCGTGATCGACCTCGAGAACCCGAACCGGGACGTGCTGGAGCACATGCTGCAGGTCTCGCGCGCGGTCGCCCGGCCAGTCGCGATGTTCGTCGACCGGACGGATCGGAGCTCGATCGAGGCCGCCATCGAGGCCGGCGTCGCCGCCTACGTGGTCGACGGCTTGAAGAAGGAGCGCATCCGCTCGGTCCTCGACACGGCGATGATGCGCTTCAAGGCCTATGATCGGCTGCGTCGCGAACTCGACGAGGCCCGCGGCGAGCTGGCCGATCGCAAGACCATTGAGCGCGCCAAGGGGATTCTCATGAAGACGCGTGGCATCGGCGAAGACCAAGCCTACGCTCTGTTGCGCAAGACGGCCATGAATCAGGGCCGCCGCATCGCCGAGATCGCCGACAATCTGGTGACGGCGGCCGGTCTGCTTGGCGGAGAAGAACCATGACGCGAATGCCGGGGCGGGCAGTGGGGCGCGGTGATGTCGTTCGGGCCGGCTTCATGCCGCTCCTCGACGCAGCCCCCCTGATCGTGGCGAGCCGCCTAGGCTTCGCCCGCGCCGAAGGCCTCGCCCTCGAGCTGATCCGCGAGACGTCGTGGGCGACGTTGCGCGATCGCCTCGCCGTCAGGCAGCTGGACGTGGCCCACATGCTGGCGCCCATGGCGGTCAACGACAGCCTCGGCCTCACTCCGCTGCCCGTCGGACTGATTGTGCCGATGACGCTCGGCACGGGCGGCAACACGATCACAGTCTCGCCGTCGCTCTACGACGCGACCGCGACTGCAATGTCCGGCCCGCCGATGGATCCGTCCGCGACGGCGCGCGCCTTCGCGGTAGCGGTCGCGGCGCGCAAGACGCGCGGCGGCGAGCCACCTGTGATCGCCATCGTGCACGCGCATTCGGCACATCACTACCAGCTCGCGCACTGGCTGGCGCATGCAGGTCTCCGGCTCGGCGTCGATGTCTCGCTGGTGGTCGTGCCGCCGCCGCTGATGCCGGAGGCGCTCGCCGGCGCCCAGATCGACGGCTTTTGCGCCGGTGAGCCGTGGGGCAGCGCCGCCGTCGCGCAAGGGTCGGGCCATATCCTGACGACGAGTTCGCGCATTTGGCCGGCCGGCCCCGAGAAAGTTCTGGGCGTCCGGGCGCGCTTCGCCGACGAGGACGTCGACCGCTTGCGTCGTCTCCTTCGCGCTGTCATGCGTGCAGCACTCTGGTGTGACGATCCGGCGAACCGCCCCGAACTTGCACATCTCCTCGCTGGCCCCGAGATGATGGGCGTTTCGTCGGACGTGATCGCTGCCGGTCTGGCACTTCCCTACACCGCAGCCGGCGCGACCCTCGGCAGCGGCTTCCTCCAGTTCGCCTCCGACAGCGTCCTGCGGCCACTGCCGGAGCAGGCCGCCCTGATCTACGCCCAGATGGTGCGTTGGGGGCAAGCGGTCTACGCGCCGGCGAGCGCTCTCCGCGCTGTCGCGACCTATCGGCCCGAGCTCTTCGATGACGCTGCAGTGTCCATGCCGCGCGACACTTCGAATGCAGCTTCGGCATCGCGTGCCACCGGCATGTTGTTCGAAGACGCGCCTTTCGATCCGTCGCGCATCGAGGATTACTTGCGCGCCATCGGCGACAGGTCGGACGCGTCGTGACGGGCACGGTCGGAGCGCGCCGCGCTGCATAATTCAGCGCCGCTCCGCTTGCAAATTCATCGTCGCCCATCGCGTTGCCGCCCGGCGCGAAACGAGCGAAAATTCCCGTAAATTGCTGAAATCATGAGGGTCTGTGCCAACGCGAAACAGTTGGCACAAGTTCTGCAATGTCTCCCTTCAAGGCGCCATCGTTCGGCGTTTCGACGAGCCCAGCGTGGGGCTCCCTGGCAACGCTGCCGAGACTGATCTGAAACCCGCAATCGCGGGAGCGGATCGTTTCGGTGGCGTTTTTTTGTGTCGAGGCCGGGGTGTCGAAACGTCGTCGTCTGGCAGCTGCTCCGTCCAGGCAAATCGAGAGGGTCGATCATGAGCAAGAAGACCGGCAAGACCTCCAGCATCACGGTAGCCGCCATGGATCGGCGCGCACTTCTGCGGCAAGCCTCCGCAACGGCCGCGACAGCGGCGTTGATCTCGTCGATCCGCGCGGCGTTTCCCTCGGGCGCTTTCGCGCAGGCGGCGGGTCCGGAGGTGAAAGGCACGAAGCTCGGTTTCATCGCACTCACGGATGCTGCCCCGCTGATCATCGCCAAGGAGAAGGGCATCTACGCCAAGTACGGTCTGCCCGACATGGAGATCGCAAAGCAGGCGTCTTGGGGCGCGACGCGGGACAACATGGCGCTCGGCACCAAGGCCAACGGCATCGATGGTGGGCACATCCTGTCGCCGAAGCCCTACCTCTACGGCACCGGCAAGGTGATGCAGAACAACCAGCCACTGCCGATGTACACGCTGCTGCGCCTGAACGAGGACTGCCAGGGCCTCTCGGTCTCCAACGAGTACAAGGATTTGCCCGTCGGCACCGACGCATCTCCCCTGAAGGAGGCGTTCGCGAAGAAGCGCGCCGCTGGCAAGGAAGTGAAGGCCGCCATGACCTTCCCGGGCGGCACCCACGATCTGTGGATCCGCTACTGGCTCGCCGCTGGCGGCATCGATCCCGACAAGGAAGTCTCCACCATCGTCGTTCCGCCGGCGCAGATGGTCGCCAACATGAAGGTTGGCACCATGGATTGCTTCTGCGTCGGCGAGCCGTGGAACGAACAGCTCGTCAATCAGGACATCGGCTTCACCGCCGCCACCACGGGCGAGATCTGGTTCCGCCATCCCGAGAAGGTGCTCGGCATGCGCGCCGACTGGGTCGACGCCAACCCGAAGGCGGCCATGGCCATCATGATGGCGACCATGGAAGCCCAGATGTGGTGCGAGAAGATGGAGAACAAGCAGGAGATGGCGACCATCATCGGCCGCCGCCAGTGGTTCAACGTGCCCGTGCCGGACATCATCGGCCGCATCAAGGGCGACATCAACTACGGCCGCGGCAAGGTCGCGAAAGGCACCAACCTGCTGATGAAGTTCTGGGGCGAGAAGGGCGAGACGTCCTATCCCTGGAAAAGCCTCGACGCCTGGTTCATCACCGAGAACATCCGCTGGGGCAAGTTCGAGGCAAACCTCGACGTGAAGGGGCTCGTCGCCAGGACGAACCGGTCCGACCTCTGGATCGAGGCGGCGAAGACGATGGGCCTCACCGGCTATCCGACCGGCGACAGCCGCGGCGTCGAGAAGTTCTTCGACGGCAAGGTGTTCGATCCGGCCGACCCGCAGGCCTACCTCAAATCTCTCGCGATCAAGCGCGAAGCCGCCTGATCCACGCCATCGAGATTAAGCTCGGGGAGATTGAATGATGCCGTCACAAGCTCTACGCCCGCAACTCGTCGCCCAGTCGGGGGAGCGCATTGCCGCGCCCGTCAAGGCCAAGGCCGCCGAAGTCGTCCCGTTGAAAACGCCACGGCAAAGCCGTCTCGCAAGCGCTGGCGGCTATATCGGTGGCTGGCTCACGGTGATCGTGCCGCCATTGCTGGTTCTCGCCGCTTTGTTGCTCATCTGGGAGTTGTCGAGTTCGGGCCCGAAGGCGTCGCTCCCGTCGCCATCGAAGATCTGGGAGGATTCGAAGGACCTGATCGTCGATCCGTTCTTCGTCAACGGCCCGCAGGATATCGGCCTCGGCCTCCGCGTCCTCACCTCGCTCGAGCGCGTGGCGATGGGCTTCAGCCTCGCGGCCGTGGTGGGCGTTCTTCTCGGCGCGCTCGTCGGCCAGAGCGTCTGGGCGATGCGCGGCCTCGACCCGATTTTCCAGGTGCTCCGCACCGTGCCGCCGCTCGCCTGGCTTCCGATCTCTCTCGCGGCGTTCCGTGACGCCAATCCGTCGGCCATCTTCGTGATTTTCATCACGGCGATCTGGCCGATCATCATCAACACGGCGGTCGGCATTCGCAACATTCCGTCGGACTACCGGAACGTCGCGGCCGTGCTGCGGCTCAATCCGATCGAGTTCTTCTGGCGGATCATGATCCCGTCTGCGGCGCCCTACATCTTCACCGGCCTTCGCATCGGCATCGGTCTGTCGTGGCTCGCCATCGTCGCTGCCGAAATGCTGACGGGCGGCGTCGGCATAGGCTTCTTCATCTGGGACGCGTGGAATTCCTCCCGTCTTTCCGACATCGTCGTCGCCCTCGCCTACATCGGCGTCGTCGGTTTCATCCTCGATCGTCTCGTGGCGGCCGTTGGCAACATCGCAACCCGCGGCACTCAGGCCTCTTGAAGGAGTTCGACCATGATCGCTCCCGTCGATCCTCGCTCGCACACCGAGGATACCCCCTTCGCAGCCGGTCGCCCCTTCCTCAAGATCGACAGCATTGCGAAGTCGTTCGCTCGCGGTTCCACGACGACCGAAGTGCTGTGCGACGTCAGTCTCGGCATCGAGAAGGGCGAGTACGTCGCCATCATCGGCCACTCGGGCTGTGGCAAGTCCACGTTGCTGAACCTCGTGGCCGGGCTGACCCAGGTTTCGAGCGGCGCCATCCTGCTCGAGGATCGTGAAGTCAACGAGCCTGGCCCCGACCGTGCCGTCGTCTTCCAGAACCACTCGCTGCTCCCTTGGCTCACGGTCTACGAGAACGTGTCGCTCGCCGTCGACAAGGTGTTCGGCGGCAAGAAGTCCCGCTCCGAGCGTCGCGACTGGGTGCTGCACAATCTGGAGCTCGTCCAGATGGGCCACGCGCGCGACAAACGCCCCTCCGAAATATCGGGCGGCATGAAGCAGCGTGTCGGCATCGCACGTGCACTTGCCATGGAGCCGAAGGTGCTGCTGCTCGACGAGCCGTTCGGCGCCCTCGATGCCCTGACGCGCGCACATCTCCAGGACAGCGTGATGCAGATCCACGCCCGCCTCGGCAACACGGTCATCATGATCACCCACGACGTCGACGAGGCGGTTCTGCTGTCGGACCGCATCGTGATGATGACCAATGGGCCGGCGGCCACCATCGGCGAGGTGCTGACGGTCGACCTGCCGCGGCCGCGAAAGCGTCTGCAGCTCGTCTCCCACCCGACCTATCTGGCGACGCGCGAGGCCGTCCTGAAATTCCTCTACGAGCGTCACGCCGCGCCAGCCCTGCAGGCTGCCGAGTAGAGCCTGTGAGCGACTGCAAATCCGGACTGGAGAAAGCGACATGAGCCGCGAGAAGCTCGTCGTCATCGGCAACGGCATGGCTCCCGGCCGTGCCCTGGAGCGGCTGTTCGAGCTGGCGCCCGGCCGCTACGACGTCACGATTTTCAATGCCGAGCCACGCGTCAACTACGACCGCATCATGCTGTCGCCGGTGCTCTCCGGCGAGAAGACGTACGACGACATCGTCATCCATGGCGACGGCTGGTACGTCGCCAACGGCGTCACGCTCTACAAGGGACACAAGGTCGTCGAGATCGACCGCGCGGCGCGTACGGTCACTTCGGCCGAGGGCGTCACGGCTTCGTTCGACAAGCTCATCATCGCCACGGGATCGCTACCCATCGTCATACCGGTACCGGGCCACGATCTCGCTGGCGTCCTGACCTATCGCGACCTCGACGACGTCCACGCCATGCTGCTCGCCGCGCGCCGCGGTGGCCGCGCCGTGGTGATCGGTGGCGGTCTTCTCGGGCTCGAGGCGGCGGCCGGCCTTCGCGAGCAGGGGATGGACGTCACCGTCCTTCACCTGATGCCGACCTTGATGGAGCGCCAGCTCGACACCGCCGCCGGCCATCTGCTCCAGAAGGCGGTCGAGGCGCGCGGCATTCGCGTCATCACGCGGGCCAACACCAAGGCGTTGCACGGCTCCGACGTTCGTATTGGGCCTGCCCACGTCGAGGCGGTCGAGCTGGAGGACGGCACGAAGCTCCCGGCCGACATCGTCGTCATGGCCGTCGGCATCCGTCCCAACGCCGCCATCGCCAAGGCGGCGGGTCTCACCGTCAATCGCGGCATCGTCGTCGATGCCGGCATGGCGACGAGCGATCCCGACATCTTCGCGCTCGGCGAATGCGCCGAGGCGGGCGGCCAGGTCTTTGGCCTCGTCGCCCCACTCTATGAGATGGCCGGCGTCGTGGCCTCTCGGCTGGCGGGTGACGCCAGCACAGTCTTCAATCCCAGCGTGACCGCGACGAAGCTGAAGGTCACCGGCATCAATCTCTTTTCCGCCGGAGACTTCGCCGACGCCAAGGATCGCGAGGAGATCGTGCTCCGCGACGCCGCGCGCAGCGTCTACAAGCGGCTCGTCCTGAAGAATGACCGCATCCTCGGCGCCGTGCTTTACGGAGACACGGCCGACGGCGCCTGGTTCTTCGACATGATCCGCAAGGGCGCGGACATCTCCGAGCTGCGCGAGACGCTGATATTCGGGCCGGCCTATGCGGCCGCCGTTGCAGCGCTGCCTGACGAGGCGGAGATCTGCGGCTGCAACGGCGTCTGCAAGGGGCGGATCACCGGCGCCATCACGACCCTCGGCCTGAAGTCGCTCGACGAGGTGCGCGCCCAGACCAAGGCGTCCGCGTCCTGTGGCTCGTGCACGCCGCTTGTCGAACAGCTCATCAAGCTGCAGCTCGGCGATGCCTACAACCCGGCAGCCGTCCAGCCCATGTGCCCGTGCACCGCGCACGGTCACGACGAGGTGCGCCGCCTGATAGTCGCCAAATCGTTAAAGTCCATACCGGCCGTCATGCAGGCGCTCGAGTGGCGCACGTCGTCGGGATGCGCCAAGTGCCGGCCGGCGCTGAACTACTATCTGATCGCGACCTGGCCCGGCGAGTACGTCGACGACAACCAGTCGCGCTTCATCAACGAGCGCGTCCACGCCAACATCCAGAAGGACGGCACGTATTCGGTCGTCCCGCGCATGTGGGGCGGCATGACGTCGTCGTCCGAACTGCGCGCCATCGCCGACATCGTCGACAAGTTCGCCATCCCCGCGGTGAAGGTCACGGGTGGCCAGCGCATCGACATGCTGGGTGTCAGGAAGGAGGATCTGCCCGCCGTCTGGGCCGATCTCGGCAAGGCCGGCATGGTGTCGGGCGCGGCCTACGCCAAGGGACTGCGCACGGTGAAGACCTGCGTCGGCACCGACTGGTGCCGCTTCGGCACGCAGGATTCGACCGGCCTCGGCGTGCGCATCGAGAAGTTCATGTGGGGCTCGTGGACGCCGGCCAAAGTCAAGATGGCGGTGTCCGGCTGCCCGCGGAATTGCGCCGAGGCGACGTGCAAGGACGTCGGCGTGATCTGCGTCGAGTCCGGCTACGACATTCACTTCGCGGGTGCCGCCGGCCTCGACATCAAAGGCACCGAGGTTCTGGGCCACGTCACGACCGAGGACGAGGCCATCGTCGTCATCGCCGCACTGGTCCAGCTTTATCGCGAGCAGGGCCGCTATCTCGAGCGCATTTACAAATGGGCGAAGCGCGTCGGCATCGACACCGTCAGGAAGCAGGTGCTCGACGATCTCGAACGGCGCCAGGCCCTCTTCGATCGCTTCGTCTACTCGCAAAAGTTCTCCCAGACCGATCCCTGGGCCGAACGCGTGGCTGGACGCGATGCGCACGAATTCCGGCCGATGAAGGATCTCGCACGGGCAGAGGCTGCGGAATGACGATCATGGACACCGGCTGGATCGACATCGGCGCTCTCGACGACGTGCCGCGACAGGGCGCGCGCATCGTGCGCACGCCCTCGGGCTGCATCGCCGTCTTCCGGACCGCGGACGATCGCGTGTTCGCGATCGACGACCGCTGCCCCCACAAGGGCGGACCGCTGAGCCAGGGCATCGTCCACGGCGCCTCGGTGACGTGCCCGCTGCACAACTGGGTCATCTCGCTCGAGAGCGGCACCGCCGAAGGCGCCGACGAGGGCTCCGTCGCCTGCTTCCGCGTGAAGGTCGAGGACGGCCGCATCCACCTCGCGGCAAGCGCCATCGCGTTCGCCGTCGGCGACACGTCCGCGACCTAGAGACGACGGGACGGAGCGGGACTGATGACAGATGCGATCGCCACCAGGACCACCTGCCCCTATTGCGGGGTCGGCTGCGGCATCCGGGCGAGCGTCGGGCCTGGCGGAGCCGTCGCCATTGCCGGCGATCCGACGCATCCCGCGAACTTCGGCCGCCTCTGCTCGAAGGGTGCCGCACTCGGCGAGACCATGTCGCTCGACGGCCGGCTCCTTCATCCCGAGATCGCCGGCGCCCGCGCCACATGGGACACCGCCCTCGATCTCGTGGCCGCCCGCTTTCGCGAGGCGATCGCGGCCCACGGCCCCGACAGCGTCGCGTTCTACGTCTCGGGCCAGATCCTGACCGAGGACTATTACGCAGCCAACAAGCTGATGAAGGGTTTCATCGGCTCGGCCAACATCGATACGAACTCGCGGCTCTGCATGGCGTCTTCCGTCGCGGGCCACAAGCGCGCCTTCGGCAGTGACACCGTTCCGGGCTGCTACGAAGACCTCGAATGCGCCGATCTCGTGGTGCTGGTGGGCTCCAACCTCGCCTGGTGCCATCCGGTGCTGTTCCAGCGGCTCGCCGCTGCGCGCGAGGCTCGCGGCACGAAGGTCGTCGTGATCGATCCGCGCGTCACGCCGACGACGGAGATCGCCGACCTGCATCTCGCCATCCGGCCCGGTGCGGATGTGGCGCTGTTCAACGGGCTCTTGGCGCATCTCGTCGCCGCCGGCCACGTCGACCGCGGCTACGTTTCGAACCATACGCGCGGCCTCGGCGAGGCCCTCGCAGTCGCCACGGGTGTGTCGCTGGGCGATCTTGCGCGTGACACGGACCTCGATCCCGCCGCGATCGCGGAGTTCTACGAGTTGTTCGCCGCAACGCCGCTCGCCGTCACCGTCTACAGCCAGGGCGTCAACCAGTCGTCGGCGGGCACCGACAAGGTCAACGCGATCATCAACTGCCATCTCGCGACGGGCCGCATCGGAAAGCCCGGCATGGGGCCGTTCTCGGTCACGGGCCAGCCGAACGCCATGGGTGGCCGAGAGACGGGCGGGCTTGCGAACATGCTCGCAGCCCACATGGAGCTTGCCGACGCCGATCATCGCCGCATCGTCGCCGACTTCTGGGGCGCGCCGCGCCTCGCGGAACGACCGGGCCTGAAGGCCGTCGA
>LNFM01008456.1_pt1 | contig 15555 bp, 15 predicted proteins | sample 596031 | NCBI WGS metagenome assembly LNFM01 (sample SAMN04254537, study PRJNA301005) | activated carbon metagenome | isolation source: dual media filters at the Ann Arbor, Michigan drinking water treatment plant | place: USA: Ann Arbor | reverse complement strand
GAGGGCGGCATCCTGCTGCACGCGGCGAGCGCCCGGAAGCTGCTGGCGGGTGCACCCATCCGTCTGGCGTCGCCTGTCGCCGGCGGCATCACCGACACGATTGCCCGCGAGATCCTGAAGGGCTGGGCCGCCCGGCAGGGCGTGAGCCTGGAACCGGCGCACATCGCCATCGAGGGCGCCGGCTTCATGCATCTGCAGAACCTGCAGGACGGCTTCGACGGCGCCTGGCTGTGCTTCGCCAATTTCGAGGGCGTGGAGGCCCGCGCCGCCGGCCTCGACCATGAATTCGTCACCGCTGCGATGGGCGATTTCCCCAACTTCAGCGCGCTGGAGCTGTTCACCCACGCCGCCTTCCTGCGCGAGCATGCCGACGTCATAGCAACGCTGCGCGGGCTGATCAGCCGCGGCGCCCAAGCCTGCATCGACGATCCGGCATTCGCCGCGCGCAGCTGGTACGCCTACAGCAGCAGCACGCCCGAGCCGCTGATGGACGCGATCCTGCGCGACACCTGCCCGCGCCTGGTCGCCCCCCTGGTGCGCGACAGCGCGCGCTGGCGGCGCATGTGGGCCGCCTTCGAAGCGCGCGGTCTGTCGGCGGTGGATGCCGAGGGCTTCGCCGAGCTGTATGCCTGAACCGCCGCCCCACAGCGCTGTCGACCGCCTTGACTGGGCTGACACGGCGCTGCGCAACCAGGCCCTGGCGCTTGCCATGGCGTGGGGTCCGGAGTGGCTGCAGCCGATCCAGGGCAGGCTGGCCGCCGCTCATCCCAGACTCGACGCCAGCCAGCGCGATGCGCTGGACGCGCTTGCCCGGCAGACGATGCGCGCAGGCAGGGAGGCTTTGCTCGAGCTGCTGCGTGATCAGCGGGGCGACTTGGCTTTGCCCTCGATCGAGGCCTTCAGCGCCTCGCTGGGCCCAAGCTTCGCTTGGCTGGACGCCACGCAGCTCTCGCGGCTCTACAGCCAGTCGATCTACTACCTTCGCAAGTAGCCGAACTTCGCGCGTCGCCGAACCCGGCGACACTGGCTACTTCCTGCCCAGTATCCGGCAAGTGACTGCCGGCAAAGGCGCTGCGCAGCGCGCCCACAGGCCTGCACACAGGGTTTTCCACAGGCGGTGTGGACAAGCTCAGCTTCACTTCGCGCCGCGCGCATCGCAGCCAAGGCACGAGCTCGTCGACGTGGGCACAACCCCGTGTCGCCTGCCGCTGCGTAGCAGCTTCCGCCGGGTTCACCGGCACCGCGCACCCGGCGCGGACTTCACGCACCCAAGGAGATCGACATCATGCTCATGCCCCCCATTCGCGTCCGCTCTGCCCTCCTCCTGTCGGCATTCGCGCTGTGCTTCGGCTTTCCGCGCGCGAGCGAAGCGCGCAGCGACGCTTTCGTCGAGGCCTTCAATGTCGAGCTGGCGCAGCGCGATCCCTGTTCCAGCGAGGACTGCGACACGGCCCCACGCCTGCTCTCTGGCAGCGGTCCGCGGTACCCGACGGCAGACCTGTGGCGACGCCAGCAGGGGCAGGTGGTGCTGGAGTTCGAGGTGCTGGCGGATGGCAGCGTGTCGAAGCCCCGGGTTCGCTGGTCCAACTCCGAGACGATGCGCGACAGCGCGCTGCATGCCGTGGCCAGCTGGCGATTCGCGCCGGCCGAACGCGAGGGCCAGCCTGTCGCCCTCACCGTGCGGCAGAGCTTCCGCTTCAGGCTTGGCAGCCCTGCAAGCGCGAGCGCAAGCGCACAGGCCGCTTCCGTGGAGCTCGGCGCACCTTGAGCAAATCGTTTGCTTACGCGGCGCTGCCGGCACCCACGGCGCGGCCCGGGCGGATGCCCGCGCCGGACTTGCGATGATGCGTGGGCGCGGCGGATTCTCCCGCCGTGCCCCCTTGCCTACCGGACGGACGCCGCATGCCTCGCTCCCACTACGCCATCGCAACCGCCTGCACCCTGATCCTGCTCCCTCTGCTCGGCGGCTGCGCGCGACTCGATGCGGCGCAGACGCGCGACGCCTCGGCGCCCGCACCGGGAAATGACTGCAGCACTGCGGCAGCCCGTGCGGCCGAAGTGCTCGCCACGCTCGACGTGGCGGCGACCCACTGCCCGCAGATCCACATCGACAGGCGCCAGCGCGAGCGCATCCTGGCGGCCGCAGGGCGAGAGGAAAGCGCCCTGCGCGAGGACGAGGCCTATCTGCGCCAGCTGCTGACGCTGAATCCGCTGATCGAGGGCTACGAGCACGAGACCGGGTGTCGCCTGCTCAGCCGCAGTCGCGAGGCCGATGCGCCGGGCCTCATGCGTATGGATTGAGCCGCGGGTGGCGCGATTTGCAGCTCCCGCAAGCACACGCCTGCAGGACTCCATCGACAGGCACGCAGCGGCGGCAGCTCAGCCGCCTTCGCCCTCGGGCCGAACCCGCTGGGTCAGGCCGCGCAGGAAATTGCGCAGCAGCTGGTCACCGCAGACGCGGTAGTTCTTGTGGCTGCGATCGCGGAACAGGGCGTTCAGCTCGGGCTTGCCGAGCTCGATTCCGACCGACTCGAAGATCGCGTGCATGTCGACATCCTTCAGCTCGAAGGCGACGCGCAGCTTCTTCAGCACGACGTTGTTGTTCATGTGCTTCTCGACCGGCCGCTGCGGCTTGCTTTCGTCGCGGCCGCGCAGGTGCACGATCAGTCCGTCAAGGAAGTGCGCCAGCGTGCTGTCGCCGCATTCGCGGAAGCCGGCCTCGCCTTCCTTTTTGGTCAGCGCCTGCACTTCGGTCTTGTCGATCGGAAAATCGGCGCGGACGAGCTGGATGATCTCGACCACCCTGGGATCACTGAGGTCGAGCATGTAGCGGACGGCGCGCAGGGTGTCGTTGTTGATCACGGCGGGGCTTTTCGCTGAAGCATGGGGACGCGGATGCTACGCGGAGCGCGCCGGTTTGGCGCGGACCGCCCGCGCTGGAACGCGCTCCGACCGCACCGCCCTGGTGCGCGCCCAACGCGTTGGCCCGTGGACAGCAGCGATGCGCGAGCGCAGACGGCGGCTCGCCCAGACCATGGCCCCGACCCGCGCGAAGCCCGCGGATGCCAGCTGCGACACCTGTCAGATGTGATAGGTGGCACATTTTGTGCTTTGACAGCGCAGAACCAAGCCTGCCTCGCCGGTTTGGCCTGCCTTGCATGTCCGGAGCACCGCAGCACCGATGAGCCTGTTCAACCCGCCGCCAAAGGCCTGCCTGCTGCTCGCACTGAGCCTTGCCGCAGCGAAGGAGTCAGCCGATTCCCTACCCGCAGATGCGACGCTCAGTGACCCGCAGCGTCATTCGCAAACGAATGTCACTGAACAAATGGAAAATGCAGCGGCTGCACGCCGGGCGAGCAACTGGCCGCTGGCCATGCTCGGGTATGCCGAGGTGCTGCGCGCGCAGCCGGATCACGCCGAAGCCTTGCGCGAACGCGCGCTGACTCTGCAGCTGCAGGGTGCGGCACTTGAAGCCTGGCGGCAGTACCGCGCGCATTCAGAGCTGTTCAGTGCAGCCGAGGCCCTGGGCTTCGAGCTGGACGCACGCGCGCGCCGCCTGAACTGGGCACAACTCGAGGCCGACCCGCAGCGGCGTGAGGCCCTGCTGCTGGCGCTGCTTGACGACTACAGCGCGCTGGAGTCTGGGCCGGCTGCGGCGGATGCCGGCGCCCTGCAGCGCCTGCGCAATGATCGTCTGCTGGTGCTGCAGCTGCTCGGCCGCCACGCCGAGGTGATCGTCGAGTTCGAACAGCGCGAGGCCCAGGACATCGCCCTGCCCGGCTGGCTGCGTCTGCCGGTCGCCGATTCGCTGATGGCCCAGCGCGAGCCTGCACGTGCCCAGGCCCTGCTGGAAGCGGTTCTGGCCGATGAGCCGGCCCAGCCCACTGCCCATGTGCTGCTGGCCTATGCCCTGCTGGAGCAGGAGAAGCACGACGAGGCGCGCACCCTGCTCGCCGACTGGCGGCAGGCACAGCCGCCCTTCGATGCGGAAGGCCGAGCGAACTGGGCACACGCCGGCGTCGATCTGAACAGCGTGCTGATCGAGAACTTCAGCGAACAGATCCAAGCCGCTCATGCGCGGATCGCCGCGCTCAGCGATCTCACCCCACTCGATGCCGGCCTGCTGGAAGCGCGCGCCGGCATCGAGCGCCGTCGCGGCTGGGCCGAACGCGCGCTCGTCACTGCCCGCATAGCGATGACCGAGTCGCCCGACTGGGTACTGCCGCGCGCCGCCGAGATCGAGGCCCTGCTGGATCTCGATCGCGTGCGCGAGGCGCGCGGCAGGCTCGAAGCCTTCATCGCCGAGCATGGTGAGCACCGCCAGGCGCAAGCCGTGCAGCAGCGCTGGCAGCGCCGACAGGGCGCGCAGTGGAACGTCGAGGCCCTGCGTGCGCAGTCGACCTTGGTGAACGAGGCCAGCGGCGGGCCGCTGGGCCCGGGCGGCAACGCCGAGTTCCGCGCGCAGGCCCACTGGCAGGGCCCGCTGCTCGACGACGCCTGGCGCCTCGGCGCGCTGGCCGGCGTGCACTGGGCGGATTTCCAGGGACAGCGCATCGAGCGCGAGCGCGCCGCGTTCACCCTGAGCCGGCAGCAGGATCGGCTCGGCTTCGGATTGCAGGCTGGCCGCACGCTCGACGACTTCGTGCGCGAAACCACCGTTGGCGGCTGGCTGCGCTATCGCCACAGCGATGCCTGGCGCAGCTCGGTCGCGCTGTGGCGGCACGCGCCCTTCGCCTCGCTGCAGGCGCGCGCCGCCGGCATTCGCGCCGACGGCCTGCAGCTCGGGCTGTCCCGCAGCCCCGACGAGCGCAGCCGCAGCGGCCTCAGCCTGGAGCAGCTGCGCTACGAGGACGGCAACGTGCGAACCAGCGCCTATCTCGCGCACCGCCGACAGCTGCGCGCGCAGCCGCGCGGCGAGTGGTACACGCGCCTCGGCCTGGGCGCCGGCCGCGCCAGCCGCGAGGACGCGCCCTATTTCAATCCGCGCCGCGACGCCAGCGCCGACGCTGGCCTCACCCTCGACCGCGTGCTGACGCGCGAGTACAGCGAGGCCTGGCGCCTGCGCATCGACGTCGATGTGAGTCGCGGCTGGCAGGACGGCTACGGCAGCCACTGGACACCGGCCATCGAAGTGATGCCGCGCTGGCAATGGCGCATCGGCCACGAGGCCAGCTTGGGCCTGCGCTGGAGCCGGCCGGTCTATGACGGCCGCCGCGAAGAGCGCTGGGCCCTGGTGCTGCGCATCGGGGGTGGCGAATGAGCCGGCTGGTCCTCATCGTTCTGCTGCTCATCCTGTCGGCACCCGCATGCGCCGAGCTGCGGGTGCTGCGCTTCGCCGATGTGGTTGCCGAAGCCCGCGACGGCGGGCGCGAGCGCCTGTCCCGCGAACAGCTGACGGCGCGCTTCGACTGGCTGGCCCATCAGGGCTATCGGCCGGTCAGCCTGCAGCAGGTGCTCGATGCCCGCAGCGGCGGTGCGCCCCTGCCCGAGCGCGCCCTGCTGCTGAGCTTCGACGGCGGCTATCGCTCGCTGGAAACCGAGGTCTGGCCGCTGCTGCGCGCCTTCGGCTGGCCTGCCGTGGCCGCGGTGCCAACGGCACGCATCGGCATCGAAAGCGATCGTCTCGACTGGGCCGCGCTGAAGCGCATCGCCGAGGAAGGCTCGATCGAATTCATCAGCGCCGGTCACGCGCTGGACACGACCTGGCCTCAGGCTGATGACGCAGCGCCCCTGCCCGCGCGCGCCTGGCGCCGCTTCGACGGCAGCGCGCTGGAGTCCATGGACGCGCACGCCGCGCGCATCGAGGCCGAGCTCAAGGCCAGCGTCGACGCGCTGCAGGCCCAGCTCGGCCGCGCGCCGCGCGCCATCGCCTGGCCGCAGGGTGCCTGGTCGCCGCAGGGCATGCGCCGTGCGGAAGCCTTGGGACTGGCGCTCGGCTTCGACCTTTCGCGTCCGCGGGCAAAGACCGATGCCCTGCCGCTGCTGGGCCGCCTCGATGTCGCCAGCGAGTCCAGCCTCGCCGACTTCGTCGCCGAGCTCGCGCCGCGCCGCACGCGCGCCTTTCGCGCCGTGCAGGTCGACCTCGACTACGTCTACGACGCCGACCCGGCCCAGCTTGAACGCAATCTCGATGCGCTGGTCGCGCGTGTCGACGCAATCGCGCCCACCCATGTCTGGCTGCAGGCCTTTGCCGATCCGGATGGCGACGGCGCCGCCGATGCGCTGTACTTCGGCAACCGCCACCTGCCGCTGCGCGCTGAGCTGTTTCCGCGCGTCGCCGAGCTGCTGCGTCGCAAGACAGGCGTGTCGGTGCATGCCTGGCTGCCCGTGCTGGGCTGGCACTGGCCCGAAGGCGCCGACGCGCCGCGCCGCATCGCGGCCTCCAATGCCGGCGAGATCCCGCGTCTCGACCCGACCGATCCGCGCGCGCTGCAGTACGTCGGCGAGCTGTACGCCGATCTCGCCGCGCGCGCGCCGATCGACGGCCTGCTGTTCCACGACGACGCCTTCCTGCGCGAGGACGAGCTGCGCCAGGCGCTGCCCGACGAGGCCCAGCGGGTCGAGGTGCTGATCGACTTCACCCGCGCGCTGCAAGCCGCCGCCGAAGCCGAGCGCCCACGGCTTGAAACCGCGCGCAACCTGTACGCCCGGCCGCTGCTGGAGCCCGCGAGCCGCGCCTGGTTCGCCCAGGACCACGCCTCGATGCTGGCGGCCTACGACCGCGTCGCGCTGATGGCAATGCCGCGCATGGAAGGCGCTGCCGACACGCACGACTGGCTGCTCGATCTCGCCGCCCGCGTCGAGACTGCGGACCCCGGCTTCCAGCGCACGGTGTTCGTGCTGCAGGCCCGCGACTGGGCGACGGATCGCGCGATCGACGATGCCGAGCTGATCGAGCAGACGCGCCAGCTGCGCGCCCGCGGCGTGCGCCACCTCGCCTACTACCCCGACGACTTCGTCAGCGGGCAGCCCGCCCTGCGCGCCGCCCGCGCTGCCGCGAGCGCGCGTCGCTTCCCCTACCTGCGCGACGCCGAGGGGAGCACGCGATGAGCTGGCTGCAGAACCCCGAATTCCTGAGCCTGTTCTTCGGCTTCGCCTTCTACTACCCGGCGACCATGTCGATCGTGTGGATGAGCGGCGGCCTGTACTACTTCCTGCGCCGGGAACGCCATGAGCCGCCGCGCCACCAGCCGCCGGAGATGGGCGAGTACCCCTTTGCCAGCCTGCTGGTGCCCTGCCACAACGAGGGCCCGAACTGCGAGGACACGATCTCCGCTCTGGCCGCGCAGATCTATCCCGACTTCGAGATCATCGCGATCAACGACGGCTCGACCGACGACACCGCCGAACATCTGAACCGCCTGACCGCGCGCTTTCCACGCCTGCGCGTGATCCACCTGAGCCGCAACCTCGGCAAGGCCAACGCCCTGCGCATGGGCACGCTGGCGGCGCGCGGCGAGTACCTGATCTGCGTCGACGGCGACGCCATGCTCGACCCCTGGGCGACGCGCTGGATGGTCTGGCACCTGGCCTCGGGCCCGCGCGTGGGCGCGGTCACCGGCAACCCGCGCATCCGCAACCGCAGCACCCTGCTGGGGCGGCTGCAGGTCGGCGAGTTCAGCTCGATCATCGGCATGATCAAGCGCGCCCAGCGCGTCTACGGCCGCATCTTCACCCTCTCGGGCGTGATCGCCGGTTTCCGCAAGACGGCACTCGAGCGCATCGGTTTCTGGAACGAAACCATGATCACCGAGGACATCGACATCAGCTGGCGCCTGCAGCTGGATCACTGGGACATCCGTTACGAGCCGAACGCGCTGTGCTGGATCCTGATGCCGGAAACCTACAAGGGCCTGTGGAAGCAGCGCCTGCGCTGGGCCCAGGGCGGCGTCGAGGTGCTGATGAAACACGCCGGCAGCCTGCTCAGCTGGAAGAAACGGCGCATGTGGGGCGTGCTGGCCGAATACTTCTTCAGCGTGATCTGGGCCTACGTGATGCTCGCCATCCTGGTCCTGTGGGCGCTGGGCCTGGTGTTCGCGATGCCGCCGGCGCTGTATGTCGACAGCATCCTGCCGCGCTGGCACGGCATGGTGCTGGCGCTGATCTGCATGAGCCAGTTCGCGGTGTCGATGATCATCGACCGCCGCTACGAGGCCGGCGTCGGCCGCAACTACTTCTGGATGGTCTGGTACCCGATCGCCTACTGGCTGCTCAGCCTGTTCACGACGGTGGTCGCGGTGCCCAAGACCCTGTTCCGCGGCAAGCCCAAGCGCGCCACCTGGGTCAGTCCGGATCGGGGCGTCCAGTGAGCACGCCCCGCGAAGTGCTGAACCCCGCCGCGCAGGTCGCGGCGTCGGCCCACCAGGCCAAGCCCAGCGGCCCCTTGATCGTGGTGCCGGAGAAAGTCGGCTGGCGCGAGCGCACCCTTTCGCACCTGCTGACCAGCGCAGCGTGGGCCGCGTATTTCTGGCTGATCGCGCCCCTGCTCACCACCGTGGCCTGGGCGCTCGGCCTGCGCTACGCCTGGCTTGAGCTGACCGCGCCGCTGCTGACCGGCGAGGGCATGCCCGGCCTGCTGCTGCCGATCCTGGCCGGCAGCGGCGTTGTGGTGCTGCTGCTCTGGGCCGAGTTCAACCGCTGGCGCTTCACCGGCGTCGAGCGCCGCCGCACCACCGACCCCGTCACCGACGACATCGTGGCCACCTCACTGGGCGCGCCGCTGTCCCTGCCGCACGAACTGCGCGCCAGCTTCGAGAAGCTTCCCGTGGTGGTGCTGCAGATGAACGAACAGGCCGAGCCCGAGGGTTTCATCGCCACCCTGGAGCCACCCAAGCCGCTGCGCAGGATCATGAAGTAGGTCGACAGGGCGACCTCTGGCCCACCCTCAGGCATATAGGGTGGGCCCTGGCCCACCGAGAGCAGCAACTCGCCTTGGCAGCACCCGCTGCCGAACACACTCGCAGCCGCGCATCCAGCCGCGCCGCGTTGATCGCACACGGGCAGCCAAGCGGGTGCGCCATCAGCTGGCCCGACTTCGACAACAGCGGCACACTCGCGAGCTTCAAGCTCAGGAGGACGCCATGGGACTGCTCGACAGCATGCTAGGCAACGCATCGAAAATTGACGCGGCAAAGATCCAGCAGGAGTTTGCCAGCCTCCTGGCACCGGGCGAGCGCGTCGAGCACGCCTACCAGCTCATCCGCGACTACTTCGTCTTCACCGACAAGCGCTTCGTGATGGTCGACAAGCAGGGCCTGACTGGCAGCAAGGTCGAGTACCACTCGATCCCCTACCGCAGCATCACCCATTTCAGCATCGAGACCGCTGGCACCTTCGATCTCGATGCCGAACTCAAGATCTGGATTTCCAGCACCGCCGCGCCGATCCAGAAGCGCTTCAACAAGAAGCTCAGCATCTACGAGGTGCAGGCAGTGCTGGCCAGCTACGTGCTGCGGTAGGGCAACAGCCTCGGCACTGAGTGCCGGCTACACATCGCCAGACGGCGCAATGGAGCAACTCAGGCATCCGCAGACGCCAGCGTCTCGGCTCGCAGCCAAGCCAAGGGCGAAACCCCAACCCGCGCACTGAATACCCGCGCCAGCGCGGACGCCGAACCATAGCCCACCTGCTGCGCCACCTGCCCCACCGGGCGGCCGCGGCGAAGCTCGGCCATCGCCAAACCCATCCGCCAGTCGGCGAGGTAGTCCATTGGCGTCTGCCCCAGCACCTGCTGGAAGTGCAGGGCAAATCGCGCGCGCGACATGCCGGCGCGCTCGGCCAGCTGCTGCAGGGTCCAGGCCTCCGCGGGCTGGGCGTGCATCGCCACCAGCGCCTTGGCCAGGCGTGGATCGGCAAGGCCGGCCAGTACGCCCACGCTGGCGCCGCCGCTGCTCATGGCGATGCGCAGGAGATGCAGCACCAGCAGCTCGCTCAGGCGATCCAGCGCTGCCGATCGCCCGCAGCGCTGCACGAAGGCTTCGTCGAACAGAAGCTGCAGCACGCCCGCCAGTGCCGGCGCTTCATCCAGCGCCAGCACCAGCGGGTTGGGCAGGGCCGCCGACAGTGGATCCGCCCCCGACTGACCGAAACTCACCGACGCACAGACGAGTTCGGCGGATTCGCCGGGCAGCGTCGCCAGGCGATGCGCGAGCGGGCGCGGATAGAAAGCCAGGCTCGGTCGATCCAAGCGCTGCAGGCATTCGCCGCGGCTGTCCTGCAGCTCGATCACGCCGGCTCGCAGCACATGCAGATGCCCCGAGCCGTCGGCGCTGTCGAACAGCTCGCTGCCGCAGATCAGGCCCGAATGGAAGACGCGGGCGCGCAGGGCGAACTGCTCCAGCAGGTGGGCCAGACGGTCCATTCGAGACTCCGGGTATCGCATTCGAGACGCTTCGATCCCCAGGGTATCGAAGTTCCCGGGAGGATGTGCACCGTGGCCCCAAGGTCACGCACCCAATTCCCAGGAGACTGCAATGCCCCGCATCGCCCCGCTCGACCCCACCCAAGCCAGCCCCGCCACTGCCGAAGCCCTGTTCGGCGTGAAGACCAAGCTCGGCGGACTTCCGAACATCATCCTCACCCTGGCGCACTCGCCCACCGCCCTGCACGGCTATCTGGGTTTCGGCAGCCAGCAGGCGCAGGGACTGCTGGACGCGCGCCAGCGCGAGATCGTCGCGCTGGCCGTGGGCCAGGCCAACCGCTGCGGCTACTGCCTGGCCGCGCACACCGTGATCGGCCGCGGCGCCGGGCTGAACGCCGAAGCCATCGCCGCAGCGCGGGCCGGCCACGGTCTGGAGCCGCGCGATGCCGCACTGGCGCGCTTCGCCCGGACGGTGGTCGAGAGCCGCGGCAACGTCGACGAGCGTGAGTTCGAGGCCTTCATCGGCGCCGGCTTCGGCGCGGGCGAAGCCATCGAAGTGGTGGCCCTGGTCGCACAGAACACGCTGACCAACTACGTCAACCACCTCGCCGGCACGGCGGTCGACTTCCCGCCGGTCGTCCTTGATCTGCCGAGTTCGCAGGCGGCATGAGTGCAGGCGACAGGGCCGCCCGTCTGCCGCGGCCACCACTAGGGACCGGTAAGGACGGGAGGGTGCACGCATCCGGCTGGCGTCTGCCGTGGCGCGCGTTCTTGCGCTCACCCCGGGTGCTTTGAAGGCAACGCCCCAGCGACGAGCGCGCCGGGGCGTTGCTGCGTTTTGCGCGGAGCGACCCAAGGCCTGCCCAAGCGGGTACCCGGGACCATCGACACTGGCTGCTGCAGCGCGATCGGCGCGGCAATAGAGTTCACGCCAGACGGAGCACTCGCCATGTCCACGCGTCGCCCCTCGAGCCAGGACCCGGACGGCCTGCGCTTGCCGATCAAGCTGGACAGCGCCAGCAACGGCGAATTCGTACCCGTGCCGCTGGCGCCACATCACCTGCGCGCGAATCGTCTGGCGCTGGAGCAGGCCACCCAGCATGCGCGGCGGCTGGGTCTGCGGCGGCGCGAGTTCATGATCTCGGCCTGCGGCGCGGCCAGCACCCTACTGGCGATGAACTCGGCCTTCGCTGCCGCCGGCAAGACCGGCGGCCACTACGCGCTGCCGACCGAGGCAGCGCTCGACGAAGCCGCCGCACAGTCGGTGCTGGCGGGTCACGAGTTCATCTTCGACGTGCAGGGCCACTTCGTGAATCCGACCGGAGCCTGGACCCGACGCCTGCCCGAAGGCGCGCGGCCGCTGGCGAGCTTCGAGGCGCAGAGCTGTGCGGCAGCCTCGCTGCCGGGCAATCTCGACCGCCTGCAGTGCTTCGGGCCGGATGCGTTCCTGCGCGATATCTTCATGGACTCCGACACCGACCTGATGGTGCTGAGCTTCGTGCCCAGCACGCGCGAGGGCGAACCGCTGACGATCGAGGAAGCCGCCGCCACCGCACGCATCGTCGACACGATGCAGGGCACGCACCGGCTGTACCTGCACGGCCGCGTCAATCCGAACCAGAAGCACGACATCGAGGACATGGAGCGGCTGGCGCGCGAGTTCGGCATCAGCGCCTGGAAAACCTATACGCAGTGGGGCCCGGATGGCGCCGCCGGCTTCTGGATGGACGACGAGGTGGGCCTCGCGATGATCGAGGAAGCGCGCCGGCTGGACGTGCGCAATATCGCCATCCACAAGGGCCTGCCCTTCGGCCCGCGCAGCTACGAGCACAGCACCTGCGCCGACATCGGCCGTGTGGCGAAGCGCTACCCCGACGTGAACTTCCTGATCTACCACTCGGGCTTCGTCACCGACAAAGCGGAAGGCCCCTACGACCCGCAGCGCACCGACGGCATCGATGCGCTGATCACCTCGGTGCTGGAGGCGGGCCTCGGGCCGGGCAGCAATGTGTATGCGGAGCTGGGCTCGACCTGGCGCTTCCTAATGCGCGATCCGGATTCGGCCGCGCATGCGCTGGGCAAGCTGTTCAAGCATCTCGGCGCGGACAATGTGCTGTGGGGGACGGATTCGATCTGGTACGGCAGCCCGCAGGACCAGATCCAGGCCTTCCGCAGCTTCCAGATCAGCGAGGATTTCCAGCAGCGCTACGGCTACCCGGCAATCACGCCGGAGATGCGCTCGAAGGTGTTCGGGCTCAACGCGCTGAAGATCTACCGCGTGCCGCAGGACGTGCTGGACAAACACATCCAGGGCGACGCAGTTACCGCCGCGCGTGAGAACTACCGAAATGCGCCCGACCCGGCCTTCCGCACCTATGGGCCGAAGACGCGGCGCGAGTTCATGAACTTCCTGGCCTGGGGTGGGTAGCGGGTTTGTATTGATCCCTTGGAAGCGGCGAACGGGGCCTGAGGTGTTCTTCACGGGCACGGCGTCATTCGCAGCTGTAGGTGCGCGACACGCGCACCCTACGATTTCCAGAGACGCCTTCGCTCGAACGAAGCCGCAGCGCTCGTTCGCATAGGGTGCGCCTGTGGCGCACCACGTCGGAGGCGCGCAGCGCCCCCAGGTGCGCGCCTTGGCCTGACCGGCGTTCCGTAGCCTCGATTGCGATCCACGTCCACGGCGATCTGCGCATGCATGGCGTCTTTCGCAGCTGTAGGCGCGCGACACGCACACGCTACGACCGCGCCTTGTTGACGCGTCTATTCCCCGCCCCGCCCGACGGCATCCGTGATCTCGCCCAGCGCTTCCAGCACGCTGGTCGCGAATGCGCCGGCCGGCAGGAAGAACTCGATCTGCAGGGTCTGTGCATCCTCGAAGCGCCAGGCCAGCTCACGCACCGGCAGGCGCAGGGCGCGACGCTCCTGCTTGAGATCCATGGACTCCAGGCCCGCGCGCAGCGCTTCGAACTGCCCTGCGCAGTGTGTCTCCAGCTCGGCAAGCTCCCCGGCGCAGCGCAAGGCACCGGTGCCCCACAGCGGCCCGGTCGGGTGGATGTCCATGCGCTGCGCACGCTCGATGAGCTCAGGCGTGATCGGCTCGGGGCCGAACACGCTGTGGCTGCCGTCGAGCATGCAGACCTCGCCCTCGGCCAGCTGGTCCCAGTCGCCGCGCAGCACGCGCGCGCCCAGCACCGTGTTGAAGATCGCCGAGCGCGCCGACGACAGCAGGATCGAGCGCTCCTCGCGATCGACGCGACGCCCCGCGAACATCGCCTCGGCCGCCTGCAGGTTGCGGCCGTCGCGACCGAAGCGCTGTGCACCGAAGTAGTTGGGCACGCCGCGCGCGGCGATGTCGGCGAGGCGCTGCTCGATCGTCTCGCGCGCGCCGTCCACGCCGCGCAGGCGCAGGTGGAAGCGGTTGCCCTTCAGCGCGCCGCGCGGCAGCTTGCGGTTGTGCCAGACCTGCTCGATCAGCACGGCCTCGGCGTCTTCGAACGGCGACGCCGGGGCGACGCGCTTGGGCAGGTGCAGGCTGAACCACTGGCGGGTCACCGCATGACGATCCTTCAGCCCCGCATAGCCCACGCCCATCGGCGCGATGCCCGCCCACTTGGCGAGCTGCTTGGCGATCCAGGCGGTGTTGGCCTGGCGCTTCTCGATGCAAACGAACAGGTGCTCGCCACCGCCGCCCGGGACGAAGCCGAGCACTTCATCGACGCGGAAATCCTCGGGCTGCTCGCGGATACGCGCAGACAGCACCGACTCGCCCAGTGCGCGCGGCCGCTCGGGAACCGCGCTCATGCGCCCACCTTCTGAAGCAGGGCCACGGCCTGGGCGGCGATGCCTTCCTCGCGGCCGGTGAAGCCGAGCTTCTCGCTGGTGGTGGCCTTGACGCTGACGGCGTCGCTGTCGATCTCAAGATCCGCCGCCAGATTCGCGCGCATGGCCTCGATGTGCGGCAGCAGCTTTGGGCGCTCGCAGACAACCACGGCATCGACGTTCACCACCCCCCAGCCGCGCGCTTTCAACATCGCCAGCACGGCGCGCAGCAGGTCGCGGCTGTCCGCGTCTTTCCAACGATCGTCGGAGGGCGGGAAATGCTTGCCGATGTCGCCCAGCGCCAGCGCACCCAGCAGGGCATCGCAGAGGGCATGAATCAGTACATCGCCATCGGAGTGGGCGACGATGCCGCGGCCATGCGCGATGCGCACGCCGCCGAGGGTCACGAAATCGCCGGGGCCGAAGGCGTGGACGTCGTAGCCGGTGCCGATGCGGAACATGGCGATTTCCTCGAGAAGCAGTGCGCAGTGAAGCGGGGCGCGGATGGTGGTGCAGCGGGCGACCGGCTGCAAGCGATCCGTCGACGCAACCAACGTCAGAACAGGCCGGGCTGCTGCGGTGCTGATGTCGCACGCGGCTTGCGCGGCGAAGCAGGCGGCGCGCGACCGCACTCGACCTTGAGCAGCGGCATCTGCAGCGACAGGGCGAAAGCTTCGGCTTCGAGCAGGGACAGATCCAGCCACTGCCGCGCGTCCTCGTGCGCGACCAGCACCGGCATGCGGTCATGCACCTCGGCGACCTGGCCGCGCGCTTCGGTGGTCAGAACCGTGAAGCTCTCGACCGCCTCGTCCCCGCGCTGCCAGCGCTCCCACAGGCCGGCAAACAGCAGGGCGCCACCGGCGGCGGGCGCGAACAGATGCGGGATCTTGCGGCCCGCCTCTTCGCGCCACTCGTACCAGCCCGAGGCCGGCACCAGGCAGCGGCGCGCGCGGAAAGCACCGCGGAACACCGGCTTCTCCGCCACGCTTTCGACGCGCGCGTTGAAGGCCGAGAACTTCGTCGACGACGTTTCCGACCAGGCCGGCACCAGGCCCCAGCGCAGGCGCGCGGCACGCAGGACGCCATCCTCATCGGGCCGCAGCACCCAGGCCAGCGCGGTCGGCGCGATGTTCAGCGCGATACCGGGCGGCTCCTCGGGCGCGAGCACCGGCAGCGGCGAAGCCGCGGCGTGGATTTCCGCCCAGGTGCTGGCGTTGGTGTAGCGACCGCACATGGAAGGCTCGGCGTGAGGCGGGCCACTAGGCTAACGCGCGGTGCAGGAGGAGTACCGCCCTGGCCGACCTGGCGCTGCGCGGCGCCGGCAACTCTGGCTTGCACGTGGATGGCAAAGCGCACCCGCTTGGAACCAAGGC
>LNFM01008455.1_pt1 | contig 15556 bp, 10 predicted proteins | sample 596031 | NCBI WGS metagenome assembly LNFM01 (sample SAMN04254537, study PRJNA301005) | activated carbon metagenome | isolation source: dual media filters at the Ann Arbor, Michigan drinking water treatment plant | place: USA: Ann Arbor | reverse complement strand
GGCTGGCTTTGCTACATCGAGGACGAGGCCAAGCTCTCGGCCTACAAGTCCACCGGCTGGAGCGCAGGCATCGCCATCTGATTTCCCATCTTCGTACCCACCAGAAACCCGCCCAGATGTTCACGCACTGGGCGGGTTTCGCATTTCTGGAGACTGCAATGACCGAACCCGAACAACAACAGCCTACGCTCGTCGAGAACATGCTCCTCTTGCGCCGCGAGGACTTCGACGAACTGCTGGACCGCGCCGCTGAACGCGGGGCTGAGCGTGTCCTGACCCACCTTGGCCTGGAAAACGGCCACGCCGCACGCGACATCCGCGAACTGCGCGACCTGCTGGAAGCTTGGCGCGATGCCCGACGCACGGCCTGGCAGACCACCGTCAAGGTCATCACTACCGGCATCCTGGCAGCACTGCTCGTTGGCGCAGCCATCAAGTTGAAACTGATGGGAGGCCCGCAATGATCGAGACCTTGCTCGGTGGTCTCCTCGGAGGGGCTTTTCGTCTCGCACCTGAAATCCTCAAATGGCTCGACCGTAAAGGCGAGCGTGGCCACGAACTGGCGATGCAGGACAAGGCGCTGGAGTTCGAGAAGCTGCGTGGCGCGCAGCGACTGTCGGAAATCGGCGCGGGTGCCGATGCGGCGTGGAATGTCGGAGCCATTGAAACCTTGCGCGAAGCCGTTCGCACCCAAGGTGAGAAAACCGGGGTTCGCTGGGCCGACGCCTTGTCGATCAGCGTGCGCCCCGTGATCACCTACTGGTTCATGGCCCTGTACTGCGCCGCCAAGACAGCGGCATTCGCAGCAGCCGTGACTGCAGGAGCTAGCTGGGGAACGGCCATCCTCCACGCATGGACCGAGGCCGATCAAGCACTGTGGGCCGGGGTGCTGAACTTCTGGTTCCTCGGGCGCGTGTTCGACCGGGTGCGGCCGTGATTGAGGTACCAAAAGCGGCCATTGAACTGGCAAAGCGCTTCGAGGGATTCGAGCGCAGGGTGAAGCGCGGAGTCGAGATCACTGCCATTCCCTACATCTGCCCCGCAGGCTTCTGGACGATTGGCTATGGCCATCTCTGCGATCCCAAGCATCCGCCGATCACGGAGGCAGAAGCCGAGGTCTATCTGGTGCGCGATCTGCAGACTGCACTGGCGGCGACGCTGCGCTTCTGCCCAGTGCTGGCCACTGAGCCGGAGGGGCGGCTCGCGGCCGTTGTGGACTTCACGTTCAACCTCGGCGTGGGGCGGCTGCAGACATCAACGCTGCGACGGCGGGTCAATCAGCGGGACTGGCCTACCGCAGCGAGTGAACTGCGCCGATGGGTCTATGGCGGCGGGAAAGTGCTGCCAGGACTCGTCACTCGGCGCGAGGCTGAGGCAGCTTGGCTGCTTCGCAACGCCTGACTGCAGAGGCACGCGGAAGAGCTTGGCTTTACTGCCGAACAGCGCGTTCATGTCATCCACGCCACCAACCACTCGAAGAAGCACATCATGAAAAATGAAACCGAATGGCAGACCCAGATCGCAGCGCAAAACGCAGCGGACGCGCTGGCCAACGCGCGTGGCACGTTGATGCGTGCTCTGCAAGAACTTGACTCGTATATCGAGAAGTTCGACGCAGCCGATAGCCCCGCCAGGAAGGCTGAGGCGCTCAACTGGACACTGAATTACTTGGCGACTGGCATTGCACCAAACCTTCGCCTAGACCTGATCGCCAACGCTCAAGCGCAGTTCACCCGACTGGCGAAATGACTTGCTGCTGATCGCTCTCATCCTCTTCAGCATCGCCAGGATCAGCTCCGTCCGCAACAACCGCCGCCGCTTTACCCATAGCCCGTTCGACCAGTTTGACCAGGGCGGCCTTTCTGCTCTTGTAGAAGCTGTCGAAGTCGTCCGCTCGGAGCGCGGTCGTATCGATGAGGTGCGACCCGACAATGGCGTCCATCTGGGGGTCTGCAAGCTGAACCTGCGTATGAGCCTGCAGTTTTGACAAATAGATCGATGGCGCATGCCCGCCGATCATCCGGTTTGCCTTGTAGGAAATCGGGGTTTTGTTGACGACTGTGTTGTAGACAGCGCGCTTAATGCCGTTCTTCTCACACCAGTCCTGCGGAAAGATGTGATGAATATCCAGCGCAAGCTCCTCGTCGTCGAGTTCCTGGATCTTTGCCTTCCAGAAGAAGTCTTGCGCGCCTTCACGAAGTACCAGCACATTCAGGCCTTTGTACGCGGCGGACAGGCGCGACGTCATCGTGTCTAGGCGGTCGGGGCTGAACGCCGCATCTGCAATGGTTCGCGGTATTGCGTCGTCACTGTCGATCCACTGCAATAGATCCTCGACGTCGTTCGCGATTCGGGTCTCGATGGCGCTGCCGTAGAGTTCGCCGAGAACGCCACTCCAGTACCAGTGAGAGAGTTTCTGGTAAATGCGCGGCTCAAGCCAGCGTTCGCGCAGGTGCGCGAGTACCGAGGCGAGAGGAGCCAGTTGAGTTCGATAAGGCAGCTCGCGCGGAGTTTTCACACATTCCTTGCGCAAAAACTTGGCCGCGAGAAGGAACCCCGCTTCGACTTCGTCTGCCCATTTGGCATATGCGCTCAAGGGCATCGCAAGTATCGATACGCGCTTTGCACTCACCGGCTGTACGGACTTACCGGTTTTCCCCGAAGCCACATCGGCGCGGCGCAACTCCAGCGTGTGCAACATCGATACGGCCTGCAGGAAGTCCGTGGACTCCACCTGCGACAGCAGCGCCTCCTTGCACAAGCGCTGATACCGTCCCGAGACATTTCGAGTGGCATTGCCATGCCAGTCATCACGCAGGTTGAAGCCATCAGCCGCGTAGGTCGCCGTGACCAGCTCGAACACGTTGAGTGGGACGCCACCGGTGTTCACCTTCTCGAAGACCAGGCAAACCGCTTCCTTTGTCGTAGCCTTGCCCAGCTGGATCACGGGTAGCTGGTAGTTGCGGAAAGCATTCAATACCTGCCGACGGAATTGCATGTACAGGCCGAATTTTTCGGGAGCGTACTCCTGCAGCGCTTCTTCCCATGCATCCGAGTTCAGGATCTGATCGCACGGAAAGTACAGCTGCTCGCACTCCTTCTGCGTCGTAGTCAAATCAAGATCGATCTGGCGGCCAAAGTTGGAGCGTTTGATCTTGTCCTCTTCGATGGCCTCAATAGCGTCCTCCAGGCGATCCCCACCTTCCAGCGCTACTTCAATGTTCCAGTAGTAGTGCCTTCGAATAGGCTTGCCCTTTTCGGTGCGGGTCTTCACCGCATCCTTCGTGGCCAAGACTTGCGTGAGGGTGGTGAGGCGTTGTTGTCCGTCGAGAATCAGCAGTTCCGCATCTGATGCGCCCGATGGGAGCGAAACCCCTTCCACCGGCCGTACCTGAAACTTGGCCTCGCCGCCGGTCTCCAGCAGCATGACTGCCCCGACCGGGAATGACCTGGCAATGCTCACCAGCAGACTGCGAATGTGCTGGTCATCCCACACCCATCCACGCTGAAAATCAGGTAACTGAATCTTCGCCTTGACGATTTCGGCAAGGATCTCTGGCAATAGCCGCTTGGTGCTGTCGAAAGTGCTCATTGTTTTGCCTTCATCTTCACTTCACCAAATCCATCAACTTATCGAAGCTTTTCACCACGTCGTACTTGACGTTTTCAGGGGCATATTTCCGGTTGATTTCGTCGAAGAACTTGCGCGCGCATTCGATCTTGGTTTCCTCGATCTTCGTCAATTGCATCGTTGACATGGACCCCTTGGTCTCCGCCACGAAGTAGACGTGCTTGACGGCACCCTCTTTGAACGAAATTGCCCAGTCAGGGTTGTAGTCACCCACTGGCGTCGGGATCAGGAAGCCTCGGGGTAATTTGGCGTACACGACCACTTCGGTGCAGGTGTCGAGCGTCTCGACGAATTTACGCTCGATGCCGGAATCCGTGATCACGTAGTCGTAGATGTGCCGCTTGAGCTTGTCACCGGCCTTGCTGAAGTCCTGCTTGGTCTGACCTGCGGTGAAGATGTCGATATCGAACTTGTCCTCGACAGGGTCGTAGGCCAAGTGTTCGATGATCATCGTTGCCTTCTGCTCGTTGATCAGTCGCACGGCTTCGGCGATGAAGCTCTCGGGATTGGTGCGGAACTGTGCAAACACTGCGACGTTGATTTCCTTCAGGATGTCCGCCGTCGTGCGGCGCGTCAGTTGCGTGCCTTCAGCGATCTTGCCGATGAGGTCGTACTTCACTACCGAGTGAATCGAATGCACGTTCTTATCGGTTTCAGTGGCCTTGAGCACGAATGCTTCGCCATCTTTCAGACCGTCGTAAGTCACTTGGGCAGCCTGCTCGCCGGTTTGAATCGTGTACTGTAACGGCGTCACGCGAAGGCTCTTGTCCAGTTCGGCAACGGCCTTCTTCACCAACTCCACTGAATCAAAGTCAACGCTGTAAGCCGCCTTGCGATTGATCCGGTTCCACAGCTCCTTGAACTCCTGCTTCTCGAAGTTGCTGTTAAGCGGGTTCTTCTTCGGGCGACGATCGTCGCCGATCTCAAACATCTGACTGTCGCTGAAGACGCTGTCGATCAGTTGGTAAACCTGTTCAGCATGAGCCTGCAGTTCCGGTGGCAGCTCTGTCAGGGTGCCTTCCTTCTTGGCCTCGTGGTACGTGCCCGTGATCCGATCGGCATCGTCGCTGTAGTCGTTCTTGAGCAGGTACTTGTAGATCTGCTTGGCCAATTGCGGCGTGACCTCGACATTGCCGGTGGGCGTCTTGAGCACCTTGCCGGTGAAGTAGGCCTCGTTGGCCACCTTGGGGCGGGCAGACAAGGAGTCGCTGATATCTTTCTGCAGCGCTGTGACGAACTCCTTGAAGCTTTCGCTCGCCACCACGGTCAGCACGTTGACGTCATGGACGATGGCCGGATGATCCACCCGGTCGCCGAGCTGATTGACCGACAAGCGCAGACCACGACCGACCTCTTGTCGGCGCGTGACCTCGTTGTTGTAGTCGGGATGTTTCAGGAAGCAGATCACGAAGACATTGGGGTTGTCCCAGCCTTCGCGCAGGGCCGAGTGCGAGAAGATGAAACGTACCGGCTCTTCGAATTTGAGAAGTTGCTCCTTCTTTCTCAGAATCAGGTCATAGGCATCCACATCGTCGGACAGGCCTTTGTTTTCGCCAGTCTTGGCAATGCTCGGGTCAACATCACGCTTGGTCTTCTTGTCGATGGAAAAATACCCGCTGTGCGTCTTTTCCGCCGCAATGCCCTTCAGATATTTGATATACGGCGTTTCATCCAGATCCAGCACCTCGTTCAGGTACTGGCTGTATTCCTCTTCAAAGATCCGTGCGTAGTCACCTTTCTCGTCCGCCGCCGAGTAGTCGCGGTACTTGACCACTTCATCGATGAAGAACAAGGTCAAGACCTTGATGCCTTGCTGGAACAGCGTCTGCTCCTTGTCGAAGTGCGCCTTGATGGCCTCCCGAATCTGGATGCGACGCAGCGACGCTTCGTTCACGTCCCCTGTGGCTTCGCCAACAAAAAGCTCAACGCCGTTGGTGAAGCTCAAGGTGTCGGTGTTGGCGTTGATGTCCGCGACCACAAACCCACGGTACTGATCCAGCTCGTTTGAAAAACCGTCGGAGAAGAGGTTGTCACCCTTGGAAAGCTTGCGCACCACGCGCTTGATCTCGCCACTTTTCAGCTTCTGCTCGAACTCAACACGGGCCACAGGGGCCTTGCTCGAAATCTCGATGGACTGCAGGTAGAGATAGGCATTGGTTCCCGCCAGCCCCTTCACCGAGATGCCGCGCACGGCGATCTTTTTCACCAGCTTCTGGTTGTAGGCGTCCAGCGCGTCCAGCCGGTGGATCTTGTTGTGCGTGGTCTTGTGGGTGGCCGAGTAGCGCAGCACCATCAGCGCCTTGAATTCTTCCAAGGACTTCAGCGTGGCGGCGCCTTCCATCTTTTGCGGCTCGTCCAGGATCAGGATCGGGCGGTTGGCGCTGATCACATCAATCGGTCGGCGAGACTGGAAGTCGTCCAACACGTCATAGATGCGCCGGTTATCAGCGCCACGGGCAGCAAATGCCTGCACGTTGATCACCATCACGTTGATGCCCGCGTCTGACGAGAAACTCTCCAGATGGTGCAACTGCTTGGAGTTGTAAATGAAGAAGCGCGCCTTCTTGTGATACGTCTCCAGAAAGTGCTCGGCCGTGATCTCCAGCGACTTGGCCACACCCTCGCGGATGGCAATGCTGGGCACCACGATGATGAACTTGCTCCAGCCATACTGCTTGTTCAGCTCAAAGATCGTCTTGATGTAGCAATACGTCTTGCCAGTGCCGGTTTCCATCTCGATATCGAGATTGACCCTGCTGACCTTGGTCTTCACCAGTTCGGACGACTGCGGCAAGTTCTGCTGATGCTGAACCTGGGTGATGTTCTCCAACAGTGCAATATCGGTCAGCTTCAGGTCGGCGTTCTTGAATCCGCCCTCCGCAAACAGATCCTCGACGCCTTTCTTGGCCTTGCCCGGATCGATGCGGTAGCTGATGGCCTCCGCCGTTGCGGGCGGTTGCCCTTTGAAGCAGTCGACCACGGCTTGCACCGCCGCTGTCTGATAAGCCTGTGTTTTGAATTTGAGTTTCATCACGCGCCCCTCAGATGCATTTCACTTCGGTGGCGGGCGACAAGAGCTTGAAAATCTGCTCAACGTTGATCTTGACCGCGCTGTTCTTGTAGCCCGCGTCGCGGAACACCACACGCAGCGGCTGATGCTTTGCCAGTTCCTTCACAAAGGCTTCGTCGATGCTGCCGCTCGAATCGAAGCAAGCGGCCAGCACATTGCCATCGACAAAGAACACCTCCTTGCCTTGAATGGACTGTTTGGTAATGGGCAGGGCCAGATCGACGCCCCAATCCAGCATCACCTGGAACAGCAAATCCTCAGGCGTGCGGTCGGGCTTGATGTTGTCGACGAACAGGTCGAAATTGGCTTTATCCAGCGCATCAGGCGCGTAGTAGACGTCGGCCATGTTGGATGCGTCGATCTTTAGGACGCGGAAGCCAATGTCAAAATCACTTTCTAGTAACGCACTTTCTTGTTTGATTTTTGCACCTGCACGACGAATACGCTCCATTGCTATTGATGAGATGTGGCGATATCCTGATTTGAAGGCATCTGAAGCATCATTCATCGACTCTGGAATTTGCACCAATATAAATTTGTCATTACGTCCTAATTCGGCATTTCTTTGGAACAGTGCATGTGCTGTTGTGGCTGATCCGGCAAAGAAATCCAAAACAAGATTTTCCTGGCTCGATGAAAAACAAAGGTCCATCAGCCTACGAATTAGCTTTGTGGGTTTTGGCGTATCAAATAACCCTGTTGTATCAGAAAAAAGATCACGAATTTCAGATTTGGCACCTATATTGTGCCCCGCGTCTTCGTGAAACCAAATAGTTGTTGGCACGACCCCTTGTTGTACTTCGGAAAGAAATTTCTTCTGATATGGTCTCGAAGTTCCATCTTTTCCGAACCAGATTCTGTTGTCCTTGAGAAGGTCATTGTATTTTTCTTTCGAAACGACCCAGCAACGACTAGCAGGTGGGCGGAAATCGATTCCTGCGGGAGAGGTAATGATATAGTCATTTTTTTCTGAATACGTCTTCACGGATAGATTTGTCGAATACCAAGGCCCCCTAGGATCGTTGTCCGGATTTGAATATTTGTCGTTTAGCTCGTCAGATCTAGGAAACAAATTAGGCCGCCAAGAATCCTTATTTTTTGCGTAACACAGAATGAAGTCGTGTACGTCTGATAGATATTTTGCATCGTTCGAGGCAGCATATTTCTTTTGCCAAATGATATTTGATACAAAGTTGCTTTCGCCAAATACTTCGTCGCATACCTTTCTTAGATTCGCCTGCTCTCCGTCATCGATTGAAATAAATATGACGCCAGAATCTTCGAGAAATGCTCGCGCAATCCTTAGGCGGGCATAAACCATACTCAGCCAGTTGCTGTGAAAACGACCATTAGACTCAGTATTCGCGCGCAGCCGTCTGCCCAATTCATCTTGCTGATTACTTTTAGTGAGATAGGCATCACTCAGTTCAGTAAAGTCATCTTCGTAAATGAAATCATTACCCGTGTTATAAGGAGGGTCGATATAGATCATCTTGACCTTGCCTAGATAGGTCTCCTGCAACAGCTTCAGCGCGTCGAGGTTGTCGCCCTCAATGAACAAGTTTTTCGTGGTGTCGAAGTCCACGCTTTCATCGCGGCAAGGACGAAGGGTTTTGGCAATCGGCGCGTAGGCCGCGAGCAAGGCTTCGCGCTTGCCCGGCCAGTTCAGGTGGTAGCGTTCCTGCGGTCCTTCGACAATCGATTCAGCCAACTCTTGCCGCAACTGGTCGAAATCCACCGCCAGGCGCACAGAGCCGTCTTCCCCCTTGGCCTCGGTCACGCAGCCCGGAAACAGATCGCGAATGCGGGCAATGTTGTCTTGCGTGAGATTGGGCGAGTGCATTTTTAGCTTTTCCATGTTTTTCCTCTATTCGCCGTGCCTGCTTCAGACAATGCGCGGCGTTTCAATTGTTCAAATTCGTGTTGGGCTGTTCAGTCACCTTGTTGCCAGTCTTGGCAAAAGTGCGTGCGCAGACTCTCGATGGCGGATGGCAAGGTACCCTGGCAGGTCACGCCCAAGTAGGTGGCTGCGCGGGTGGTGCCGACGTATAGGTATTTATCGAACAGCGCCGGGTGTAGCGTGGCGAGCTGGTCAATGCCGACAAAGAACACCGCCTCAAATTCCAGGCCTTTGATGTGCTGGATGTCGAACACGCGCACATTGCTTTCCTGCCCCACAGCCTGGCCCTCGCGGCAGGCGATGACCTGGATGTTGTGCTCCGCCAAGGCGGCGTTCAGCGCGTCGGCCACCGGAGCAACGTCGTCCTCGGTGTTCACAAAAATGGCAGTGGATGGCAACTGGCCGACAAAGCGCTCAATCTCGCGGATGCGATCCGCCAACCAACCGACAATGGCTTCTGCGTTGGTAGCGTGTTCCAGCAAGGCTGGCGCAACGCCCACAGTGTCCATATGCGCAGGCAAGCTGGCGTTTTGCTCGGTTCCTCCGACGGCGCGGATCATGGCGCGGGCCAGATCGTTCAGCTGCTTGCTTTGCCGGTAGGAAACGGTGATCTCCTTGATATCGAAATCGGCGAAGACCCACTTCAAGTCGGCGGCAGAGCGTGCGCCCCAGGTGGTCAGGCGTTGATTGAAGTCGCCACAGGCGAAAAATGAGCGCAGTCGCGGATGCGCCAGCGCCGCCATGCTCGCAAGCTGGATGGGCGAGAAGTCCGTCGCTTCATCTACCAGGATCTGGTTGCGGTAATGTCCCAGGATAGGCTGGAGCGATGACCACGCTGGACTATCGATGTCGCGCAGTACGTTGGGCCGACTGATCAGGTCGCCAGCGGCGCGCAAAATGGCCAGCAATACGATGTCCAACTCTAGCGGGTGGATGTCGCGCGCCTCGAAGCCTTCGTGGCGATACCAGGTGTTTGCCGGTTGGCGCTCGCGCCTGAACGCACGGTAGCGCTTCGGGATACCGTCGAGGTAGCGCTTGACCGGGTTGATGAAGCGGCGGGCGCTGGCCTGCACCAGAAGGCTAGCGCCCACCTCGGCGCGATCCCCCTCCGTTAGTCCACGATCCCCCAGCCACTCAATAATTTTGCCGTTGCGAGATGCCTTGCTGACGGTGCGCTTGGATGCGGCCGCCCGGGCTTGAGCACGCACCGCTTGCATATAGGCATTGAGCGCAGCGGCACGGCCTGTGCGGGGTGCCGTGGCGTCTTCTTCCTCATCGGCATCAGGGTCGTCCTGGTCGTCCGCATCCGTTGCTTGCGCTTGTTGCAGGCTGTCGATCACGCGGGCCAACTCATCCAGAAAGGCTCGGTTGCGGTTGAGCTGCAGGTTGAGTGCGGCTTTGATCTTGGCGTCGGAGCCTTCCTTCAAGCTGCTGACGAGCGCCTGTACTTTGGCAACTTCTGCAGCCAGCGAGCCAAACATGGAAACCAGTGCGCCATCGGCCGCCCGTGACAAGATGTCTTGCAGGCGTGCGCCGAGATTCAGTACCTCGGGAGCTTGGGCTTCGTGGAGCTGGGTTGCGGCATCATGCAGCTCCTGCACATAGGCCTTGCGCTGCCATGCGTCGAAATCGTCAAACCATTGAATGGGACGCTCCAGTGCGGCTTGGCTCAGGCTGGCCAGTCCGTCTTTCAGGACAAAGGTGCCGCCACCGGAAGCCGTTCTGAGCACGCCGAATGCATTTCGGGCCAGTTCGCGTCGATAGTCCTGCCACGTTCTGATGCGCAGATCCGAAGCGGGAACGCCTTCACGCGCAAAAGCCTCCTTGAGGTACTGCTTGAGCAATTCGGTCGGCGTGAACATCAGCCAGCTGTTGGCGTGTGCGATGCCTTGGGCTGACGCGACTGTTTCAACTAGACGTTGTTCGCCTTCTTCCAGGAAGGCGGTATCGAGTTTTTGGCCGAGGCGGCGAATCAGGGTTGTCGTCTTGCCTGTGCCGGGCGGGCCTAGGATCAAAAGGCGTTTGTCGAGAGGGAGGCGAAAAATCTCGTCCTGGTATTGATCGAGGATAGGCTGATCCCGCAGTCCCATCTTAGTGATGACGCTGCGGCGAACGCCGTCGATGATGTTGGCCTTGACGGTCTCCTCGGCCAGCAATTGGCCAAGAATGTCTTCGGTGACTTCCTCGCCCGCAACCTCGGTCAGCAACGCACGCAGCGACTCTATGGTGAACGGCCCAAAGTGTTCGGCTTCGACCACGGTGTCGCGAGAGTCCCACCCATCGGCGAGCGCATTGGGCCGAAGCTGGGCTCGCTCAAGAACCTCAACGACAGTTCCATTGGGAAGCGTGAACTCTGCGCCAATTGCCAACGAGGCCAAGCGTCCAACCGGCGCGCGGTAGCTGGCCAAATTGGGGAAGCCCGATACCGGTGTAGTACGGCAGATGTAGTAGGTTTTCTCTTCGCCTTCTTCATCGATCACCACCACGCGGGCGATGGCGGGCTCCGTCGCCAGCACCTGGTAGCTCTCGCGGTTCGCCTGGCTGATCTGATCCAGCCGTTGGATGGCTGAACTGGACGTCATTGTGTTGATGCTTGCCAGCGCATCGGAACCCAGTGTTCGCCCATCGTGCAGCTTGCTCTTGGCTGTTTCAGCAATGCTTTCTAGTTGCGCCAACGCTTCGCCAGCGACCTGCTCGATGTGTTTCCTCGATTCGTCATTCAGGCTCTGCGTCATGCACTCTCCCTCCCGGTTAATTCTTCAAGTTCGTTTTTAAGCTGCCGCAAGTGCGCGTTGATCTCTACCTTGCGGTTGAATTGTTTTTCTTTGGCAAGTCTGCTGGTGGCTTTCTCGACCTCACGCTGCTTGGCTGCAACCAGTTCAACGCGGGCGACCAAGTCAGCGAGGCTTTCTTGTGGGCGCGCGGGCGTGGGGATCAGGTGGTGAAGCGCCTGCTCATACAAGCCGCCCAAGTCGAGTGCCAAGGGCATCGCAGCGCGTTCGATGTCACTCGGCAACCAGGCCGTCGCAAAGTAGTCGCTTAAGACCCAACGGCTGGCGTCTGAATCGTTCGGGCGCTTGTACGCGGCAATCACCTGTGTTCGGCCATCAAAGCTCAGCTCGAATATGATGGGGAACTGCACAGCGCCATCGATGCAGCGCAATACATCCAGATTCAGATCAGGCGTCTTAAGCTGGATGCTAAAGATCTGAAGCTCCGGCACCCCTGGCTTGGCAGGTAGATTGATCGTCTCCGGGGCCAGCTTGTATTGCCAGACGATCTGCTCCACCTGCTCGACGAACAGGTCTTTCAGTCGAGTGTTGGCACCGCTGTGTTCGTAGATCTTATTCTTGGGCAGGGTTCGGCCAAAGGCTGCCTGCTTCGGGTAACTAATGAACGCGGCGTTCGATACCAATGAGGCGGACTTACTCATCCAGCCTCCTGAATCACCAGGAAGGTGATGAGCTCAAAGTCATCCAGCCCAGCGATGGTGTTGACCAACGCGGTGGTCTTTCCGCCGCTGAACAGGCTGTCCAGATCCTTCTCTTCCTTCACCTCAATCATTGAGCGGATGGTCTTGCCAAGCAGGTCGGAGTACACCTGCATCTTGCGGCCATCGGCGGTTTCTTTATTGAATAGCTGGCAGACATCCCGAATGGGTTGGGCTTGCCCTTTGCAGCAGGTGCGTACCAAGTCCAGCAATCGTTTGACTTCGGTGTGGTCGTGAATGACCTCGCCTTCACGGTTGATGTAGACGAGGTAGTACGGATGCAGCCGGTTGTGCTGGCTGACGTTGACGCTTGGATTACGGTTGCGCAGCGTGAAGATCACGCCCGGGCGCAGGCCCATCTCCGGCTTGGCAGGCACTACGGCGTGCATTCCGCTTGGCACGTTGCTTAATTCGCCATTGGCCTTCACGTAGTTGAGCAAATCCATGCGGAAGTCATTGAGCCCGAGGTCCGTGATCGACACGCCAGTCTTCAGGTCTTCAAGCTCGATCACTTCCTCTTGCAGACGACGCAGTTGCTCCTTGCGATAAGACACGTCGTTGGCTTGGGCGCTCAGCACGTTGTCGTCACCAGTGGCCGTGACGTCGGCAATCATCATCCGACTCTCAACTCGCTCTTTGAGGTTGATATACTCGTCGAGCGAAATGTCTGGCCAATAGTTGACCAACTGGATGCTGCTATTGGGTGAGCCGATGCGATCCACCCGCCCGAAGCGCTGGATGATGCGCACGGGGTTCCAATGGATGTCGTAGTTGATGAGGTAGTCGCAGTCCTGCAGGTTCTGGCCTTCGGAGATGCAATCGGTGCCAATCAGCAAGTCAATCTCGGCTGCTTCGTTCGGCAGCACGATGGCTTTCTCCTTGGAGCGCGGTGAAAAGAGCGTGAGTAGCTCCTGGAAGTCGTAGCTCTTCTTGAGCGTGGACTTCGGTGCCCCCTTGCCGGTGACTTTCGCGCTGTGCAGAGTCTGTGTGGTCAGCAACTCCGGAGCCAAATTGGCATACAGATAGTCAGCGGTGTCGGCGAAGGCAGTGAAGATCAGCACTTTCTTGTTGCCGGGATTCAGCGGTGCTCTGATCTTTTCTAGAACCAGTGCCTTCAAGTGCTGCAGCTTGGCGTCATCGGCAGGCGTGATCTTGTTCATCGACGCCAGCAAGGCATCAATGATTTCCAGATCGACTTTCAGTTCGTGCTCCCAAGAGGGCAAGTCCATATCGGCGAGGCTGATCTTGACCTTGCCGCCGATCTCGCTATCCCCAATAGTGGGTAGGTCGTCGTCGTCCGCATCGAGGTTTTCCAACTGATCAGTCATGTCATCGATACTGGCGACGTTGCCGGTCTGATTGAACGTACTGATCTTGGCCAGCGTATTCGTGTGGTTCGCACGCAGAGACTGGAGCGTCAAGCGGAAGGACTCAATCGAGCTTTCGAGGCGCTTGAGCAGGTTGGTGGTCATCAACGCCTGCAGGCTCTTTTCGCGGTCGGCTTGCTTGAGCTTTCCTTTGCCAGCGACCTGGGTGTCGTACATCTCCTCGTACTTCTTGAGTCGACTTGGCAGGATGTAGCTGATCGGGGCATACACGGCGAGCTTGAGCAGGGATAGTTGCTCGAATATCTCGTTGAAGCTCATCACATCCGTTCGCTGCGTGAGCGGGCTGTGAAATGACAAGGGTTTGCGACGCTCGGGGAATTGGCCGATGTCCTTGGTGTCGTAGAAGGTCTGGATGTGCTTGCGGGAGCGCGCGATGGTGACGCTGTCGAGCAATTCGAAGAAGTCGAAGTCCAACGAGTCCAGGATAGCCCGCGCTGTTCGCTCCTCTGGAGGAAGCTTTGCCCATGCGTTGAAGCTGGCCTGGGCACCACGGAAGATGTCCTCTACCGTCTTGCCGGTGCGCAGTTTCTTGCTGAGGTTTTCGGAGTCGCCCTCGTAGGCCAGTGCCAGTTGGTTGCGCAGGTCATTGAAGCGGTTGTTCACCGGGGTAGCCGAAAGCATCAGCACCTTGGTTTTCACGCCCTCCTTGATGACCTTGTTCATCAGCTTCTGGTAGCGGGTTTCCTTGTCCTTGTAGGCGTCGTTGTTGCGGAAGTTGTGCGATTCGTCGATGACGACGAGGTCGTAGTTGCCCCAGTTGATGCGGTTCAGCGGTGTGCCAAACGACTCCCCGCTGGTGCGGCTGAGGTCGGTATGACAAAGCACGTCGTAGTTGAATCGGTCGCGCGCAAAGATGTTGGTCTTGAGGTTGCGGTTGTAGTTCAGCCAGTTGTCCGCCAGCTTCTTGGGGCATAACACCAAGACTGACTTGTTGCGCAGTTCGTAATACTTGACGACCGCCAGGGCCGTGAAGGTCTTGCCCAAGCCGACACTGTCGGCCAGGATGCAGCCGCTGTAGGTCTCAAGTTTGTTGATGATCCCGGTGGCAGCATCTTTCTGGTAGTTGAACAGTTTGTTCCAGATGAGCGTGTCTTGGTAGCCCGTGCGGTCGTTAGGCAGGACGTCCTCGTTGATGTCGTCCAGGAACTCATTAAAGATGTTGTAGAGCATCAGAAAGTAGATGCTCTCGGGCGAGTTTTCCTGATATACGGACGCAATGTGGTCGCAGATCTGCGCCGTCACATCTTCCAGCTTCTCGGGGTCCTGCCAGATCTGGTTGAACAGACTGAGGTAGGTCGCCGTGAATGTCGGCTCGTCCATCTTGTTGACGAGGTTGGAGACAGCGTTGCCTTGCTGGTAGCCGAGATCGACGGCAGTAAAGCCGTGCAATGGCATGTAGGCAGTCTCTGTGGCGGCAGCCTGAACGCAGGCGAACTGCTGCATCGGTGCCTTGCTGCGATTGGACTTGAACGTTGCCTTGCGCCGCATCCAGTCCGCGCACTCTTTTGCAATCGCGCGCTGGGTCAGTTTGTTGCGCAACTGAATCTCGAACTCACTCCCGTACAGACTCCGTTCGCGGTCGGCCTTCGGGATATGGAATTCTTTGCGTTCCTTGCGAATCTTGTCGGTGACCTCTTTGGCGGTGAATGTCGGCGAGGTGAAGATGAATTGAAGCTCGTCGATTTTTTCTAGTTCTGCTTTCAGCGCTTCGAACGCGTACATCGAGAAGCAGGAGGCCGCGATCTTCAGGCGGGCACCAGGCTTGAGCGTTTGCTTGAGATCATCACCGAGCAGGCGGTTGATGTTGTCGATTAGTTCCATCAAGAGTCCGCCTTCGTAGTGGCGCTATAGCCCGGTGCCAATACGGCATTCTTTACGCCGTAAATCGCGAGGTGATCCTTGAGCCATAACCGGTACTCCGGTCCGCGCAGGCAATGATCAGGCGAGCAGTCGACACTCCATTTGCGCAGGATGTATCCAGCTGTGGCGGCGCGCAGCTTCATCCGCAGCACGCCGTCGCGCATGCCGTAATCCATTTCGGTGATCTCCGGCCGGGGCTGATCCGGGTGCGGCACCA
>LNFM01008453.1_pt1 | contig 15557 bp, 12 predicted proteins | sample 596031 | NCBI WGS metagenome assembly LNFM01 (sample SAMN04254537, study PRJNA301005) | activated carbon metagenome | isolation source: dual media filters at the Ann Arbor, Michigan drinking water treatment plant | place: USA: Ann Arbor | reverse complement strand
CCAATGTGCGGCGCCTCCCCGATGTTGCACAAGAGGTCTTCTGCCGGGGCCACGAAATCGGCAATCACACCTACAGTCACAAGCCGCTTTATCTGCGCAGCGCAGACTACATCGAGCGTGAGATCGCAGCCGCTCAACAGACCTTTGAAGATGTTCTGTACTTTCGCCCTAAATACTTCCGTGCTCCATTCGGTTGCCGCTGGTTTGGCCTTGGGGCAGCGCAGGCGCGTCACGACTTGATGGGCGTTATGTGGACCGTGATTGGCCTCGACTGGAAGTACCTTGCCGACCAGGTAGCCCGCCGCATTGCAGACCGCGCCAGGCCTGGTGGGATCATTTGTCTTCATGACGGCCGGGGCCTTCAAATCAACCCCGATATCCAGAACACTCTCGATGCCTTAACGTGGGCTCTGCCTTATCTTCAGAAAGAAGGCTATAAATTTGAGACCATCAGTGAGTTGCTATGCACGACCAATCAACCGTCCGAGACACTGATCGAGGATTAGACCTCACCGATCGCGTAATCAAGGTAATTGCCGACACCCAGAAGATGAGCCCTGATCTGATCGGGCGCGAAGCTACGTTTGAGGAGCTCAAGTTCGATTCCCTGGATGGCATCAACATCCTCTTCGCACTAGAGAACGAATTCGACATCAACATCCCCGACGAGGCTGCCCGTCAGATCAAGAGCATTCCCGAAATGGTTGAAGGAATCGAAAAGCTGCTAAAGCGCCCGTAAATACTGGTTGGGAACGCGTGCTTCTACGCCGAGTGCCCTCGCGGCATGAACAGGCCAATACGGGTTGCGCAAAAACTCCCGGGCCAGCAGCACCAGATCGGCCTGCCCGCCACTGAGAATGGCCTCCGCCTGATGGGCCTCTGTAATCATGCCGACCGCCGCCGTGGCAATGCCCCCACGATTGCGTACGGCATCGGCAAAGGGCACCTGGTAGCCCGGCCCTACCTGCATCTTCGCGTAAGCTACCGCACCGCCCGAAGAGCAATCGATCAGGTCGATACCGAGCGGCTTCACCATCTTGGCCAGCTCTACGGAGTCGTGTACCGTCCAGCCACCCTCTACCCAATCCGAGGCCGAGATCCGCAGAAATACCGGTAGATTTTCAGGCCACTCCTTACGCACAGCCGCAATCACCTCCCGCAAGAAGCGCGTCCGGTTCTCAAAGCTGCCGCCATACTCATCGGTGCGCTGATTCACAAGGGGCGACAGAAATTCGTTCATCAAATACCCATGCGCCCCATGAATTTCGATCACTTCAAATCCAGCAGCTAGCGCGCGCCTGGCAGTAGCGCCAAAGCTCTGTACCAGCCCATCAATTTCTGCGACTGTCAGTTCGCGCGGTGTATGCCAGCCCTCATCAAAAGCAATTGAGCTAGGAGCAACGGTCTGCCAGGGGTCTACGCTCAAAGGGCCGCCGCCCTCCCAGGGCAACTGCGCACTCGCTTTGCGGCCAGCATGGCCGATCTGTATACCGGCTACAGACCCCTGCGACTTCACAAATGCCGCGATTCGTGCCATGCCTTCGGTTTGCGCGTCGGCCCAAAGGCCGGTGCATCCGTGCGTGATCCGGCCCTCAGCACTTACCGCGGTTGCTTCAACAATGACAAGTCCTGGCCCGCCAGCTGCACGAGTGCCTATGTGCGAAAGGTGCCAGTCGTTCACAAAACCATCGACTGCCGAATACTGACACATCGGTGATACACCGATACGATTGCGAAACTCCACTCCACGCAACTTCAGCGGAGAAAATAGCCTAGCGGTCACTGGGCTACTCAAAGCTGATCTTTTCGAGATCTGTGGTCGCCTTCGGATACTGCATCGCCATAGCTTCCATCGTTTCCAGAAGGATCTCTGATACCGCCAGATTCCGGTACCACTTGCGGTTTGCCGGAATTACATACCAGGGTGCATTGCTCGTGCTGCACTTCTCGAGGGCAGCCTCGAATGCTTCCACGTATTCATCCCAATACTTGCGCTCTTCGAGATCTTCAATGTTAAATTTCCAGTTGCGCTCAGGGTCTGAGATTCGCTCTTCAAATCGTTTCTTCTGCTCATCCTTCGAAATATAGAGAAAGAATTTGAGGATCTCCGTGCCATTTTCGTGCAGCATCTCTTCAAAGTGATTGATCTGGTCGTAGCGCTTCCGCCAAACCTCTCTGGGCACCATGTTGTGCACCCGCACAATGAGCACATCCTCGTAATGGCTGCGGTTGAAAATTCCGATTTGCCCTTTGCGCGGCATGGCCTTATGCACGCGCCACAAGTAGTCGTGATCCTTCTCCTCGCCTGCTGGTGCCTTGAAGCTGGTTACGACAACCCCCTGCGGGTTCAGTCCGGACATCACCTTGCGAATCGTACCGTCTTTGCCCCCGGCGTCAATCCCCTGCAGAACCGCCAGGACCGATCTTCGGCCCTCGGCATAAAGCAGGTACTGCAATACGCTCAAACGGTTGATGTTCTTTTCAAGCCTCGCCTGGCCTTCTTCCTTGGTGGCGCATCCCGGCGTGGCCTCCGGGTCGATGTCGGCAAGCTTCAGCTTTGTCCCCGGCTTCACCAACAGTGTTGAACTGATTTCACCCATCTAGTTCATCTCCTCTTTGCCTGCATACATCTCATTGATCTCCGCCGAAAAGTGTTCAAAGACAATGCTTTTACGGATCTTCATCGTAGGCGTTACCTCACCATGATCGATCGAAAGTTCACGGGGCAGAATCTTAAATTTGCGAATCTGCTCGTGCGGCTCCACCTTGCGATTCACTTCTTTTACCAGCCGCTGAATTAGCTCTTCAGCCGGCTCTTTGAGCGTCTCAACCACAGCCGGATTCAAGCTGAACAAGGCCGTCACAAACGACCGCTTGTCTCCCACCAATACCACCTGGCTGATCAAAGACTCGCCTTTGAACATGCCTTCAATGCGGTTTGGATAAATCTTCTTGCCATTGGATGCAACCAGCACTTCTTTCTTGCGGCCAGTGATGTACCAATAGCCCTCTGCATCCACGCTACCAATATCGCCGGTCAACAACCAGCCATCGGAAAATACTTTGGCTGTCGCTTCAGGGTCGTTGTAGTAACCGCTAAACAATGTGGGGCCGTTCAGGGCAATCTCACCGTCTGGCATCAGCTTGCATTCCACCGTTGGGAGCAACTTCCCGATTGAGCCTACGATCGGCTTCTTCACCGGGTTCAAGTGAGTCACGCCACCCTCGGTCAAACCAAAGCCTTCAATCAGATTCACGCCGATCGCACCAAAGAAATTCGCCAGTTCTTTGCCTAAAGGGGCTGATCCTGATACCGCCAGCTTGATCTTGCCACCAAGCTTTTCACGCACTTTGCTAAAGATCACCTTATCCACCAGAGCAAGGGGGGCGCTCACCCAAAACGGCACTGCTTTATCGGCCCGCCTGTAATCCATCGCCTTGAGCGACAGCCCCAGCCCGCCGTGAAAGAGCTTCTGTACCAGTGGCGGCTTCTTCTTCATCTCCGTCACCACGTTGGTATAGATGCGCTCCCAAAGCCGCGGTGGTGCCAACAAGAAGGTGGGCTGCACACTCTGGATCTCTTTGGGCAACTTGGACAAGCTTTCGCTGAAATAGATCACCATGCCAAAGGCCAAGGGCATCAACTGCAAGACCAAGCGCTGGGTGATGTGCGCGCTGGGCAGGAAGGCGATTGTAATGTCGGTTGGGCCCAGAGGGAGAACGGCAGGTGCGGCAGCGACGTTTGAGACAATCGCGCGGTGGGTTACCATGCCCATCTTCGGCTCGCCCGTCGAGCCCGAAGTCAGATAGATAATCGCGCAATCTTCCGGCTTTGTTTCCACGTAAATTCGCGAAAACAGCTGCGGGTCGGCCACCATCGCCTTGCGCCCCAATTCGCGCAACTCATCGAGGGTCATCACACCCTCGGCCTGGCCCGTCATCAGGATCCAGCGGATGTCCATGGGCTCTGCCCCAGACAAACTCGCTGCGAGAGTGGCCAGCATTTTGGGGTTTTCGACGAAGGCCAGCTTCGCCTTGCAGGCGTTCAGTTTCGCAATTGCTTCGCCCTGCGGGTACACGGTGTACATCGCCGCCGCAGTGGAACCGTTCGAGATGATGCCCATGTCGACGAAGTAGAATTCCGCACGCGTCTCACTCTGGATCGCCACAACGTCGCCGCGCTCAATTCCGAGCGACCGCAATCCACAAGTAATTTCTTGCACAATCTGCTTGTATTGTTTCCACGAATAGGTAACGTTTTGGCCACCGCCTATGGGTTGTATCAAGGCAGTGCTATCGCCATACTTGGCTGCTGCTTCATCCAGTGCTGTAAATACGGTGCGCGTACTCATTTCGACGATGTTATCATCCCGTTTTGCATGAACTACGAAAGTGAACTTTTCTTTGCACAATCCGCCGCCCGTAAGGCGGGTGAGGCTTGTATCCGTATTTTGAACCAGGGCGTTGTCGCCGAAACCAAGTCTGATGACTCTCCTGTGACCCGGGCCGACAAAGAGAGCGAAAGGCTGATTGTCAGCATCCTCTCGCAGGCGTTCCCGGAAGACGGCTTTCTCGGTGAGGAAGGCGCCAGCCGCGAAGGAAGCAGCGGTCGCCGCTGGATCATTGACCCGATCGACGGCACGCGCGACTTCGTGCGCAACAACCGCCTCTGGGCAATTCTTATCGGTCTCGAAGAAAAAGGCGAACCCGTCGTTGGTATCTGTTATCTGCCGATGCTGGGCGAGATGTATTATGCAGCCAAGGGCCAAGGTGCGTTCTGGGATGGCACGCCCATCAAGGCGAGTACGATCGACAGCACCAAGCAGGCCGTGATCTGCGTTAACAAACTCACTGCTGCCGTAAATCCGCCCTTCGGCCTGCCGATGCTGGAATGGCTCTCGACCTTCTGGTGTGTGCGCGTCTTTGGCGGCATCTACGATGCCATGCTGGTGGCCAGCGGCCGCATGGAGATCTGGATGGAACCAAGCGTCGCCCCGTGGGATCTTTGCGCGCCTACATGTATCCTGCGCGAAGCGGGGGCGAAGTTCTTTGCTCTCAATGGCAAGGATTCGATCTATGAGGGCAACGGTGTTGCTTGCGCTCCCGGGATGGAGCCAGAAGTTCGCCGATACCTCGGCCTTTAGAGGCGGCTCTTCACAAGCTCTGCCGCGAATCGGTCTGCCTCTAGATCATCCTGCTTCTGCGCTGCCCGTAGAGAAGACATCGGCGGCATTGGCAAATGCGGAGCAATGTAAATGAGTGCCTCGGTGTCTGTTCTTGGGGATCGGACACCGTGCCGCAAGACAATGTGACCCACGGCATGGGCCAACCCCAGAGCAAGCTCTGTGCGGCTCTTCAGGCGCGATAGCACTTTGAGCGGTACCACCAAAAAGCCGCCCGGTAAACCGATGATCTGATCACGATCTACATCCAGCACCTCAAAGCTCATCTCTGGCGCGAGCAGCTTCCCCAACTCCTTCACCTCGGAATCCAAGCCAACAGCGAGTGGCCGGGCCTCACGCTGCAAATCATTACGCAAACGCTTCCCTAAGGCCTGCTCTTTCTCAGACCCAAAGAGGGCCGAAGCAAAGCAGACAAACAAACATAGAATGGTTGGCATGAGGCTCCTCGTATTTTTGGCTCTGTCTGCCCCTGTTTTCGCACAATCGCCCGTCAGTTTCAACCGTGACATCCGTCCGATCATGGCCGACACTTGCTTCCGTTGCCACGGGCCAGACCAGAGTTCGCGGATGGCCAACCTTCGTCTCGATATACGGGAAGAAGCCACCAAGGCCAATCGCGCGGGACGGACGCCCATCGTCCCCGGCAACCCCGACCAGTCTCAAATCATCGCCCGTGTTTTTCATGCCAACCCTGCCCGGCTGATGCCTCCGCCCTCGGCCCACAAAGAGCTTAGCGACAAGCAGAAAGACACGATCCGCCGCTGGGTTGCTGAAGGCGCTGTGTACGAAGGCCACTGGGCTTATGAGCCCATCCGCAAGCCCGAAGGCAAATCGATCGACACCTTTGTACAGGCTCGCCTCAGCCAGGTTGCCCTCAAACAAGCCCCTGAAGCGGATCGGCGCACGCTGATCCGCCGCGTAACCCTGGACCTCACAGGCCTGCCGCCCACCCCGATGGAGGTGAACCAATTTTTGGCAGACAAAGCTCCTAATGCTTATGAAAAGCTTGTGGACCGGTTGCTTGCCTCCAAAGCCCATGCCGAAAAGATGACCATGCATTGGCTTGACGCCGTGCGCTACGCCGACACCTCCGGCTTTCACGGCGATAACCTTTACCCCTCCTGGCCTTATCGCGATTACGTCCTCAACTCGTACCTGAACAACAAGCCCTTTGACGTCTTCACTCGCGAACAACTCGCTGGTGACCTGCTTCCCGGCTCGACCACGGATCAAAAGGTCGCTGCGGCCTTTAACCGTCTCAATCGTTCTTCTGCCGAAGGTGGCTTGCAGCCCAAGGAATATCTGGCCAAGTATGGGGCAGACCGCGTGCGCACCGTTTCGGCCGTTTGGCTCGGCGCTACCCTCGGCTGCGCCGAATGCCACGATCACAAGTTTGATCCACTCCTGGCCAAAGACTTCTACTCGATGAAGGCCTTCTTTGCCGACATCAAAGAAACGGGCCTCGTGCCGGACCGCGGCAGCAAGGCCTGGGGCAGTGTGATGCCCCTGCCCAGCCCCGAACAGAAGCAGAAGATGGACGCAATCGTCGCCCGTATCGAGGCACTCAAAAAGGCCAGCACCCCCAAGCCCACCGACGAAGCCTGGCAGAAGCAACTGCTCGCTGATTACGAAGCGGGCAAGCTCGCCTGGAAGATCCAGCGCCCCTTAAGCGCCGCCTCGCAGAACGGTGCGACTCTCAAGATCTACAACGAAGAAGAGATCGAAATGATGCCCTATGTTGGCGGCATCCTGCGGCAATACCGTGCCCCCGGCAACGGCCTCGTAGTGGCCAGTGGCCTGAACCCCGATAACGAAACCTACACCGTCACCTTCAAGCCCGCAGCAGGAACTTATACGGCCTTCGGCCTTGAGGTGGTGCAGGACGATACTTTGCCCAGCAATGGCATCTCGCGTGGAGGTGACCGTCTCGTTGTTACTGAAGTGGAAGTCATCAACGGCAAAAAGGCCCTCCAGTTCATCAGCGCAACTTCGAACATTTCTGACCCATCCTGGGAGCAGCCACCACTTTCTGCTATCGACAACGACCCCAATACAGGCTGGGGAGTTCTTACCTATGGTGAAAACAAGAATCCTTTTCTGGCTCTTCGACTCAAAGAAGCCTTTACTGCGAACGGCAATGAAACCATCACGGTCAAGATCCGGCATGACTCGATTACGCGCAAGGCCGTGATTGGCCGCTTCCGGGTTGCGCTCTCCAGCGGCCAGCACTCCTGGCCTGAAGGCACCGATGTAACCGGACCTCGCAATAAAGACGGCAAGAACCCTGGCGGGCTGCCGGAGCCTGTGGTGAAGGCTCTTCGCAAAGCCGGCGAGATCGACCCGAAGACCTTGCCGCAACATCGCCTCTGGATGGAAGGTGGCCTCGATGAAATCGCTCGTCTTGAGCAGCAGCGCTTCTATCTCGACGCTGCCATTCCCAAGGTGCTGGCGACAGAGGCTGTAGAGCCAGCAGAGACCCGCATTTTGCCGCGCGGTAACTTTCTTGACGAAACGGGCCCGATCGTAGAGCCCGCCATCCCCGTCAAATTTGGAAAACTCAACACCAGTGGCCGCGCTACACGGCTTGACCTCGCCAACTGGATCGTCTCGAAAGACAACCCTCTCACTGCTCGTGTTCAGGTGAACCGGATGTGGCGGCTCTTCTTTGGCACCGGCATTACGAAGGTGCTTGATGACTTTGGCTCACAAGGGGAAACCCCGGTGAATCTCGACCTGCTCGATCATCTCGCCAGCGAGTTCGGCAGCGACTGGGATAGCCGTCGGCTGGTCAAGTCGATTGTCTTGAGTCAGACCTACCGGCAAAGCTCCGTCCCCGCAAAAGAAGCTCTCGAGAAGGACCCTGAGAATCGCCTGCTAGCGCGGCAGGCGCGCGTGCGTGTCGATGCCGAAGTTGTGCATGACCTAGCGCTATCGAGCGCGGGCCTGCTGACGGAGCGCTTCGGCGGCCCGAGCGTTCGCCCCTATCAGCCCGAGGGCTATCTTGCTTCGCTCAACTTTCCCAAGCGCGACTATGCAGCCAGCAAAGGCCGGGACCTTTACGCCCGCGGCCTGTACACACAGTGGCAGCGCACCTTCCTGCATCCGAGCCTGATGACCTTCGATGCTCCTTCAAGAGAGGAGTGCACCGTCAACCGCAGTAACTCCAACACCCCGCTACAGGCCCTTGTTTTGCTGAACGATCCTACTTATGTTGAGGCTTCACGGGTCTTTGCGCAGAAGATGTTGACTGAAGGCGGCAAGACGCTGAGCCAACAAATCGACTGGGCCTTTGAGCGAGCGTTGAGCCGACCAGCGACATCGGAAGAGAAGAGCGTTCTGACGGAATTGCACACCAAAAATCTGGCCCGCTTCAAGGCAGACCCGCAAGCAGCCCGGCAGTTGCTGACTGTTGGGGATAGTCCTCTAACGGTAAAGATCAAAGCCGAAGAGCTGGCCGCTGCGGCTACGCTGACTCGCACCATCCTGAACCTCCACGAAACGATTACAAGGAACTAAGCAGATGCAAGAAATCAATCTCAAACGGCGTGCGTTTCTGGGCAAAGCCTGTGCTGGATTCGGAGTCGCAGCACTGAATAATTTGCTGGCGGATTCTACTTATCGCCATCACGCGGCCAAGGCCAAACGCGTGATTTTTCTCTACCAGGCAGGCGGGCCTTCGCACCTGGAAACCTTCGACTCCAAGCCGAAGCTAGCCGAGATGCACGGCAAGCCGATGCCCGATAGTTTCACCAAGGGGCAGCAAATCGCCCAGCTTCAGGGCAAGCCGTTGATCTGTTATGGACCTCAGCAGAACTTCAAAAAGTTCGGCAAAAACGGCCAGGAGATCTGCGATCTCTTTCCGCGTATCGGCGCCGTCTCTGACGAGATCTGCATCGTGCGATCGATGTGGACCGAGCAGATCAACCATGACCCCGCGCACACGATCATGAACACGGGCTCGATCATCACGGGCCGCCCATCCATGGGCTCCTGGCTCACCTATGGCCTTGGGGCAGAGTCGCAAGACCTGCCGGGCTTTGTCGTCATGATGTCGAGCGGGCGTGGTGGGCAGAATCAGCCCATCGCCAATCGCCAGTGGAGCGCCGGCATGCTGCCGTCGAAATTCCAGGGTGTCAAATTCAACTCTGTCGGGGACCCGGTGCTGTACGTCCGCAATCCTCCTGGCGTGTCGAACGACATGCAAAAGGATTCTATCGATGCCGTGAATCGCCTAAACCAGAAGCAATACGCGGCCATTGAAGACCCTGAGATCCAGACGCGGATCTCTCAATACGAGATGGCGTTCCGCATGCAAGCGAGCGTCCCCGACCTGGTAGACATGTCAAAGGAGCCAGCTAGCGTGCTTGATCTTTATGGCGCTAAGCCCGGCGACGGCAGCTTTGCCAGCAACTGTCTGCTGGCCCGGCGTCTGGCCGAGCGTGGTGTGCGATTCATCCAGCTCTACCATCGCGATTGGGATCATCACGGCGGCGTCAAGGATGGCATTGCGGCCAAGGCTCAGGAAGTGGATCGCCCCACGGCTGCGCTGATCACCGACCTGAAACAACGCGGCATGCTCGACGAAACACTGGTGGTTTGGGGTGGTGAATTCGGCCGGACACCGATGTCGCAAGGTGGCGATGGAAGAGACCATCACATCAAAGGCTTCTCTTACTTCCTCGCCGGTGGCGGTATCAAGCCGGGGATTACCTACGGGGCGACAGACGACCTCGGTTACGCTGCGGTGGAGAATCCGGTGAGCGTTCATGACTTCCACGCCACCATGCTGCATGTGCTGGGCGTCAACCATCTGCGCATGACGGTGAAGTATCAGGGCCTCGACGTGCGTCTGACGGGAGTGTCCGGTGAGGTTGTCAAAAACATTCTCGCTTAGTGGATCCGTTCGTAGCGGTAGCCGATTTGATCGAGCGCGGCGAAGAGAGCGTCGAGGTGCTCACTGCCCCGCGTCTCGATGGTTGCTTCAATGCTGGTGTTGCCTAACGTGACGCCATGATAAGCGCGCTCGTGCTCGATTGAAACCACATTTACGCGCATATCTGCAAAGATGCCTGTGATGCCGTGTAGTGCGCCAGGACGGTCTGGGACAATCACGCGAATCCTGACGAGGCGGCCGTCTTTCACCATGCCGCGCTCGATGATGTGTGACAGGAAGAGCGGATCGAAATTGCCGCCGCAAACCAAAGACACGGTTTTCTTGCCCTTCAGTTTGGTCTTGTTATGAAGCAGGGCTGCTACGGCAGCTGCGCCGGCTCCTTCGGCGACCGTCTTTTCGCGTTCGAGCAAATAGAGAATCGCACTTGCGATCTCTTCTTCCTCCACTGTCACCACATCATCGACGTACTTTTGCACCAGTGGCAGTGTGAGTGCCCCGGCTTTCCGCACCGCAATGCCGTCGGCGATGGTGCTCGCCGCTGGCAACTGTACTGGCTCATGCTTCTCCAATGCCGCGATCATCGACGGTACGCGACTGGTTTGTACACCCACTACCTTGATCTTCGGATTGGTTTCTTTGATCGCCATCGATATGCCGCCAATTAAACCACCACCACCGATGGGCACCAGAATTGCTTCGACGAAAGGATTTTGGCTGAGAATCTCGAGCCCTACCGAGCCTTGCCCGGCAATCACCGCCAGGTCGTCAAAGGCATGAATGAATGTGAGCCCGTCGTCTACCGCGCGTCGCTTTGCCTCGGCCAGAGCTTCGTCAAAACTTTTGCCAAAGAGCAGTACTTCGCCGCCAAAGCGCTCTGTCGAATTGATCTTGGTAATTGGAGCATGCTCGGGCATCACGATTACGGCACGCACACCCAGCCTGGTTGCATGATAGGCAACACCCTGGGCATGGTTGCCAGCGGAGGCGCAGATCACGCCTCTGGCGCGGTCTTCCGGCGACATGAGCAACAACTTGTTTAGCGCCCCGCGCTCTTTGAAGCTGCCCGTCATGTGCAGATTTTCAAGCTTGAAGTATGTGGGATTGCCTGAGATCGCCGTGAAGGTCTCTGAATACTCGCACGGGGTGACATGGATCGTAGGGCGGATGCGGTGGTGCGCCGCCTCGATATCGGTGAGAGTGATCATGACGTCTCCATTGTGACCCGATTTGCCGTCCTGGCCCTTAAAAACTAATTCCTTAGTTGACCAAATCCGCGAATCCTGCTACTAATTCTTTAAGAGTTCATTATGGCCCGCAAAGAATCCACAGTCCTTACCGAAGCCGAGCACCGCCTCATGGATGTCCTCTGGACGCGCGGTGCCAGCACCGTCACTGAAGTGCTTGAAGGTCTTACGCAAGAGCCGCCGCTGGCTTACAACACCGTGCTCACCACTTTACGCATTCTGGAAGACAAGGGATACCTTACCCACGACAAAGAAGGCCGCGCCTTCGTTTACAAACCCAAAGTTCCACGCGAAAAAGCCCGCCAGAGCGCCCTCCGCCTCTTGATGAGCCGCTTTTTCGACAATTCCGCCGAGCAGCTTGTGCACAATCTGCTGTCGAGCGAAAAACTGAGCAACGCCGAAATGAAACGCCTGAAAAAAATGATCGAGGAGGCCCGCTAATGACCGAAGTTCTGGAAGCTGTACTCAACGCCTGGTGGCAGGCAATCCTGCTCACTGCAATCGTCTGGATCATCCTCCGAGACCTACCGCGCGTGAGCGCCGCGACACGCCTGGCGATATGGCAAGTCACCCTCGCCGTGGTGCTGCTGCTTCCTGCACTGCAGCTCATTCCAATGACGCGCGAAACGCCCCGCAGTGGGCCGCTTCCACCGCAAGCCAAGATTCTGCCTCTCCCCGAACTAACATCACCCATTCAGCAACCGCCAGTCATCGAAGTCTCTGACGTAAAGATTTTCGAAGTGTTGGGCAGTCTGGCCATGCTGCTTGCGCTCCTGCAACTCCTCCGCCTCGCCATCGGCTACTGGGCCGTGCGACGCCTCAAGCGAAAAAGCCAACCAAGCTCGATCCTACTCCCGCGCATTCTCACTCGCGACGCCCAAATCCGCATCACTGACCATATCGGAATGCCCATGGCAATCGGCTTTCTCCATCCGGCCATACTTCTACCCAGGCGCCTGGTGGAATCGCTTTCACCGGAAGAACTCGATCAGGTGATCCTTCATGAATCCGCACACCTCGAGCGCAACGACGATTGGGTTGCTCTCTTCGAGCGATTCATTCGCGCCATCTTCTTCTTCCAACCAGCTGTCTATTGGATTGGCCGTCAAATCGATCGTGAACGCGAGATGGCAACAGACGATTGGGTAGTGGCTCAGTCCGGCCAGACCAAACCTTACGCCGAAGCTCTCGCCCGTGTTGCCGAATTCGGCTCCACCGGCAGTGCTCCGATCCTCGCCACCGGTGTGGGTCGGCGGAAAGAAATCTTCAACCGCATGGAAGCTCTCCTCGATTCCACCCGCAGCAAGATTCCCTACGTCTCTGGCCCCCTCGTACTCGCGGCAAGCCTGCTACTGGTTTTCCTCGTGATTCAATCCGCCCCTTTCAGCCATCTGCTTGGCTTCTCGGAATACGAGTCCAGATCGGTGGTTCAAAACGGCAGCTTCAGGCGTGAATTCAAGCATCGAGGTGAAATCCACTTCAATCCAAACGAAGACGACATCGAGTCCATGGGGCCGGGCGCAAAACTCGTCATCGTCCGCACCGAAGGCTGGAAGTCCCACTCAATCGAAATTGAATCTGGCCCCGACAACAAAATCGAACGCCGCTATTTCTCTGGCGGTATCGCCCAGCCCTACAGCACCGATGCCAGGCGATTGCTCAATCGCGAACTCCCCCAGTGGCTCAAGGATTCAGACGTAAACCTCCCCGAGCGCCTCGCCCGCTGGGTGCAGGCCGACGGAATCGAAGGTGCCATCCGCAAGATCCGTACCAGCCTCAACAACGGCATCAAGCGCCGCTACATCGAAGAACTCATCGCCAGTAACAAGCTCGACGTCTCTCAGTTCCGGGCTGTACTCCGCATCGCTGAAGAAATCGGTTCCGATGGTGATAAACGCCGACTCTTTGAAAGCATCCGGGACCAGGCTCTAATACTCGGTCTTGACCCAGCCCTGCTCGACCTGATCAACTCCATCCATTCCGACGGAGATCGCGAACATCTCTTGAAGGGCCTCCTGCCGGAAGTCAGCGACGCTACGCTCCCAGGCCTCTTCCGTGCCGTAGACAAGATTCAATCCGACGGTGCCAAGACAGCCATCCTGCTGCAAGCCGCGAAAGAAATCCGTCAGCCTCTTCCGGCTGCCTTCTTCAACACTGCCGATTCGATTCACTCCTCGGGGGACAAGCGCCGCATTCTCACGACTCTGCTCAACCAAAAGCAACTGGCTCCGGAGACGATAGCCGGGATCAGTCGTTTGGCTGAGCGGATGCCAGACAATGGCGATCAGGCCGCCATTCTTCGCGAGCTCAAGCTTCGATAACTACTGCGGTGCCGCTTACGCTCACCATCAGCATTGTGCCCTGTCCCGGTGAGATCTCTTCGTAGTCGAGATCAATGCCGATGATTGCGTTCGCGCCGAGGCGCTGTGCTTCTTCGCGCATCTCGGTCATGGCGATTTCTTTGGCCTTGCGCAGTTCCTTTTCATAGGTGGCAGAGCGGCCTCCGATGATGTCGGTGATCCCGGCAAAGATATCTTTAAAGAAGTTCGTACCGAGAATCGCCTCCCCGGTCACAATGCCGATATAGCGCTGGATCTTGATGCCTTCAAGGTTGGAAGTAGTTGTGAGTAGCATTCATCAAAAGAATCGCATGGAATAGTTAACAGCTACGCCACGGCCCATTTCTGGAGCGTATTCCTTGATGAACGAAAGATGGTTGCGGTAGAGGCGATTGTTGGCATTGAACACGTTCATTCCAAAGAAGTGGATGGTGTGTTTTTTCACCAGCGTGTAGCCGCCGCGCAGGTTTGCCGTTACGTAGCCGTCGGTGGGAGTTTCATTGGTAAACAAACGGGTTTGCCGTGCGGCGAGTACCATCTCTGGTGCTACGGAGAAGCTGCGGTAGCGCAGGTCCAGCCCGAGGCGACCGCGGACTGGCGGTGTTCGTGGGGTGGACAGCTTGGAATCCACCAGCTCAGTACGCACTGCATCGAAACCGGCATTGAGCCAGGCCCACTTGTTCAGGCCGGCCTGCAGGCGCCCGTCAAAACCGGTGTAGCGAGTGTTGCCCTGACGGTATCTGGCCTCTGGCAAGCCATCTTCGATTGCGCCTGTGGGTGCCAGGAAGACCTGATCGCGAAGCCAGTAATTGAAGACATTGAGCTCGGTTTTGATGCGGCCATCCTGACGGCGGTATGAGGCATCGAGGCCATCCATGCGCTCGCGGCGCAAGTTGATATCGCCGATCTCGAAGGCGAGTAAGCCGGGGTGGGGCCCGTTGGCATAGAGTTCTTCGAGAGCCGGGGCCCGGTAAGCATGTGAATAATTTGCCACGAAGACGGACGAGCCGTCGAGTGGGACGCTGATGCCGGCGCTACCTGAGAAGCCCGTGAAGTTTCGTTCGCGGCCGAACTGCGGCTTGTAGCGATTGGTCTCGACGCGGCCGCCAAACTGCAGGCGCACGCGTTCGAGGTTGAGGGTTTCGACCCCGTAACCGGCAAAAGCATTCTGGATGGTAGGCGGCGTAATCGCCTCTGCACCGATCACATTGTAGTCGCGACGCAGCCCCCAGACGCCGAAGCTGCCCGACCATGGCCCACGTTTGGGCTGCTCAACCAGAAAGCGATAGTCCAACTGCTTGTTGAAGAACTGCGTCTCGAGCTCTCCGCCGGCGACTTCCTGATGCTTCCAGTCACTGTAGTTCACACTGTACTGGTAGCGATCTCGCATGCCGCCGTTGAGGCGGAGGTTCCAGCGCTGGTTCGGCAGGGATACGCTTTCGTGCCCGTGGCCTTCTTCTTCCTCTTCTTCTTCATGCTCTTCTTCTGGCTCGGTGGGCAATTGGTAGAGTCCTCGCTGTACGGCAAAGCTTCCGGTAAACCAGTTCCGCTTGCCGTAGTAGGAAGCCCCGGTGCTGCCGCTGTAGGCGCGTGCGCGGGAATTGTAGATACGCTCTTCTGCGCTGCGGTAATCGCTGGTTCTCTGGCCGCCGCTGGCTAGACGGAAGACCCAGCGCTCGAGGCCAAAATCAAGCCCGGCACTGCCTCCGTGCAGGCCGTTGTTGGTGCCACCAATACCCGATACATAGCCGTGGACGCCTTTGTGGCCCTGGTCTTTGGCTTCATGATGGCCGCTCACCATGTTGACGACGCCGCCAATTGCGCTGGAGCCGTAGAGCAGGGTAGCATGGCTGTGCTCTCGGGCAACCGCAACTTTGAGGCGCGCATCAATCCCAAC
>LNFM01008452.1_pt1 | contig 15558 bp, 18 predicted proteins | sample 596031 | NCBI WGS metagenome assembly LNFM01 (sample SAMN04254537, study PRJNA301005) | activated carbon metagenome | isolation source: dual media filters at the Ann Arbor, Michigan drinking water treatment plant | place: USA: Ann Arbor | reverse complement strand
ACGCAGGCCTTCGCCCAGGCCTTCGGCTGCAAACCCGACGACGCCATGGTCGCGGCCGATCCCATCGTGGTCTGGTGAGCCCGCACAGCCCAAGATCCAACGCTTCGGGTCTGCGGCCAACTTGAACATCCATCTGCACTGCCTGGTGCTGTACGGCGTGTATACGGCCCAAGCGGAGCATTGATCAACACGCCCTCATGCAGCGGGGGCACTGGAGCCTGGAGAGTGGCGTTCGCCTCCTGGTTTCAGTTGGGCCATACCCTGCCAGAACTTGCTGCGCCGGCCACCCGCCTTTGGATGGCCGCGGTGACGTCAGCACACGCTGCAAGGTGGCTCAGGCCACCGCATCCGGCCGTTCTACCTTGGGCGTGGTGCGGCGCGGAACCTTGACCTTCGCCACCGGCTTGGCGGCCCGCTTCACCGCGGCGGCCCTGGTGGGCTTGACTTCGGCCTTGACCGACTGCTCGGCCCGGGGCTTGGCCGGCGCCGCGGCGCGACGCGCAGCCCTGACCGCGGTCTTTGCGCGCGCCACGGCCTTGGTGCCGCGAACGTGCTTGCCGCCGACGACATCCGCCAGCTTGTCGGCGCCGGCGGCCAGCTTCTCGGACACGGTCAGCGCGGCTTGGGCGCCCGTCAGGCTGAAGCGAGCGACGGTCTGCAGGCCGGTGGCGACATATCGGTTCTCGATGCCTTGGACAAGGTCGGCGACACGGTCGATCCGTGCGTTGACGACGGCAGCGCCACGTTCAATGACGTGCTCGGTCTGCGTACTGACGCGGTCGATGCCCTTGGCAGCGACTTCGCTGACCTTGCTGCCGGTCCGGCGGAGCGCCTCGGCCAATCGCGGTGCTATGCGGTTGGTGCTGCGGTCGAGGTTCCGGCTCATCATCGCGAGCAGGCGGTGGCCACTGGCGCGGTAGGCGCCGACGGCGTGCTCGGCCACTTGACGGTAGTTGGCAACGGTCTCAAGGGTGGTGGTGCGCAGGGTGGACTTGGTCATGATGTGCTTTCAGCGGTGTTGTCATACGCTTCGATTGCCTGATCAGTCGGTGCAACGAAGTTCCATGCCTGTGAGTTTGGCCACCAGCGCCTAGAGGGCGAAACCCAATCCATCCCGAATTTCTAGGCGCTGCAGTCGAATTCCGGTCGCATGGTCCGCGCGAGCCCTCTGCTCCGCCTTCCGTGCTGCCCAAGGACTTCGTGCACCAGGGGACGCCGAAAAGGGGGCCCCGACGGCGGGAGGCCGCGTTGCTCCAACAGGCGATGGCGCCTCGCGAGATGGCCAGGCAGCATCGCGCCATGAAACACTCCGCTTGCCGAGGTGCTGGCAGGGCTTGACGGGGCGGAACGCGCGGTTGATGCTGCCGCTTCAAGCCAGAGCCTCATCCGCGGCACCTGACGACCGAAGGCTGAATCGCCCGGGCTGCTTGCGCAGGAGATTGACATGAAGTTCCTGACTGTGATTCGACCTGGATCGATCCAATACAAGGACCCAGCCTTCGAGGAGGCGCTCCTGAGCTTGCGACGCGGGGCGGTCATCTCTCAGCCGACGATGCTCGTCTTCACAGGCATGCCGAAGGAACGCCTGGAAGTGGAAGCCCGGCAAGTCGCACTTCGCCTGGGCAGGCCGCTTATGCGCCTTGACCCGGCGCGAGCGGTGAGCAAACTCATCGGCGAGACAGAGAAGAACATCGAACAAGTTCTCCACGCGGCCGAGGCCAGCGGCGCGGTCCTTGTGTTCGATGAGGCTGATGCGCTGTTCGGCGGCAGGACGGACGTCAAGGACTCGCACGACAGGTATGCCAATCTCGAAGCCGGCTATCTTGTATCGAGGCTGGAGCAGTTCCGGGGGCTGATCGTCATCACTTCCAACTCGGTGGCCGAGGTCGCGAAACTCAAGGGCAGGTTTCGGCAGCCGGCGGTCAGGCCTCCGCCGCCATGACCGAGGTTGACCCGGTGGTGGCTCTCGGCCGACCTGTCGAAGAACCGCCACCGACCCTTCGGCGCTATTGAGAGCCCTGAGTTCGTCACCACGAAGTTGTTGCTCGCGCGCGCCGCAGTCTCAGGCGCGTGAGGACCTTCTCGATGACAGCTTGCTCAAGGATGGCGACGACCATCTTCAGCCCGGTGGACCTGCGATCGTCGAATTGGCCCTCTGGCAGTGCGGTCTACGCGGACGCATGCTGCGTCCTCTTCGCACTGATTGTCATACTCCACCTGGTATCACGCGACCTCCAACGGAGCCATTCCCATGTTCGGTCCCATCACAGTTCCTTTCGGCGCCAAGCTGCTGTTCAACACCATCAAGCTCAAGCCTGGGACGACCATCGACGACGTTGAAGGCGCCCTCGCCGAGATGTGCAGCGTCGTCAAGGAGACCTATGGCGGCGACAGCGGCGGCTTCATCGCCGGCCAAGTGTTCCGCTTCTCTGGCTTCCTCTCGTCCGAGGGTTCGCTGGGCAGCCTGGGCGATGGTGCTGATCACGATCTCGTGATCGCCACGTACTGGCACTCGTTCGAGCAGCACGAGCGCTCGCACGCCGACCGCGTATTCCGCGAGAAGTTCTGTGCCCTGGCCGAGTTCTGCACGGACACTCGCGAGCTCGGCTACGAGCTCCTGTGGCAAGGGTCGTTCGAGGGCAAGACCGTCGCGCAGGCTGTAGCGACCATCTGAGTCTCAACACGGGCCGGCGCCGCAAAGGGGGGCCTGAACATGATCATGGGCGCGCGAGCGCACGACCTCCAAGGCCTGGGAGTCCGCAACGAAGGTCTCGCCCTTCAGCGAGCGCCGGATGATGTCGATCAGCGCATCGGGCAGATGCGAGAGCTTGCCCAAGGTCTCGTTCTTGACCTTGCCGTCTTTGCGGTAGCTGCGGCGCAACCGGTGGGTGCAGTAGGCCTTGTCCTTGTAGGTGCGCCGAGTGGTGACGACGTGGCCTGTCCCGGTGCAGGACAGGCGTGAATGCATTTCTGTACCGAACAGAACGCGAAATCAACGCGATTTAGTGACTGCGTTTTGAGATACAGAAAAGGCCCGAAAGGGCCGAATTCTTGAGGCGCGACAAGGACTTGCCAGCATCGCCACTCGCGTGAAGGGGCGGAACTTCAGCCTAATTCGTCATTGTTGCCTGCGGGCGTGATGCCGACGCTCGAAAGGTATGGGTGCCTGCGCAGGGTGACTCGTCTCCGGGGCCGAAGACACGGGCCGCATTGCCGCGGCCAATTCGCCCAGACGCTTGTCCATCGCGTCCCAAGCATCGGCGATTCTGTCGAGCGTCGGACTCATGACCGGCACGATCTGCCCAATCCATGCAGCGCGCTCTTCCGCATGATTAGCCCGCAACGCAACGTCGCACAGGCGCCACCAATCCGCGAGGCGGGCTGAATACGTGGCGGACGGCTCAAGGTCCGGTTCAGGCGGAATGGGTCTGGTCATGATGCTCCTTTGCGTTGGAGCAAGTTAGTCGCTCAGTAGGCAGCGGTCGGTGCGTTGCCACACGCCAGCAAGAACGCAGGCTACGGCGGCGTGCGCGTGACGCTGAACGGCCAGCTTGCCAATGCGCGCTGCGTGACCCAGGTGGACGTCGGATTCGGGGATGCCGTGACGCCAGAGCCGAGCGATGCGGTCTACCCCGTGCTGTTGGACGATCTGCCGGCGCCGCATCTGCGCACTTATCCGGTCTACACCGTGATCGCCGAGAAGTGGCATGCCGTCGTGGTGCTTGGCATGGTGAACGGCCGCATGGCTGGTTAAGCCTGGCCTGCTTCAGGGCTGGCCTGAGAACTGCGGGATGACCGGTGACGGGGGATAGCCGATCCTGCGGCCGAACGCCGCGCGCCGGCCGCTCAGTTGAGCAGCGCCGCCAGCAGCTTGTCCAGCGACACGCGCACGTTCACACTGCGCTCGCCCACCACGCCGGCTACCGGGTGGGTGCGCGGGTCGGTGGGCAGGCGCAGCGGCCGTGCCAGCGGCATGCCGCGCTCGTTGGTCAGGCAGGCTACCACCGGGGTGGTGATGGTTGGGCCGCGCTCGACCACGATGGCCAGTTCGCCGGTGCCCAGGCGCACGTAGCAGCCGGGCGGGTACAGGCCGAACTCCTTGACCAGCGCGGCCGTCATCTCGTGGCCGGGTTCGCGCATGAACATGTCGCGGCCGGCCTGGTCGGCGGCCAGCGCGTCGCGACCGGCGCGCCACGACAGCTTGGCGGTGTAGGCGTCGGCGCGGCGCGCCAGCGCGGCCAGGTCGCCGGGCTCGGTGCAGCCGCTGGGGTAGCCGCTGCCGTCTTCCAATTCGTGGTGGCGCAGCACGCCTTCCAGCCAGTCGGCGTCCTGGATGCCGGACTGTTCAAGCAGGCGCACGCTGCGCATCGGGTGGGTCTGCAGCGCCGTGAGCTGTTGCGCCGTGGGTGGCGTGGACTGGCGCGCCAGCTGGCCCTGCAGTTCGAGCATGGAGATGTTCATGGTCAGCCCGACCTTGAAGGCGCGCTCGGTCTGTACCGCCGGCCAGCCCAGGCGCTGTGCCACCAGCGCGCAGGTGATGGCCGTGCGCATGGAGCGTTGCGCGCCGTAATCGACGTCGCCGTTGTGCTCTTGCCGCAGCACCTGGTAGATGGCCAGGTCGGGATCGCGCGCGATCAGTGTCTGCACCGGCGCGGCGGCGGTGTCCAGGGCGCTGGCGAAGCCGGCAGTGCCTGCGCCGGCCTGCACCAGTGCGCGGGCCACGTCGGCCAGGCAACGCGTCCACAATGCCGGCAGCTCTTCGCGCCGGGCCTGACTGATGTCGACGTGGTCGCTGCGCAGCTCGGCCACGTCGACCAGCGCACCGCGTGCGAACAGCTCTTCCAGCTGCGCCGGCGACTGCACGCGGATGCCGCGCGCCAACAGCAGCAGACCGTCGGCGTCGCGCACGTTGAAGGGCAGCGGGCGGCCCGTGTGAATGAGGTGCCTGACGGTCGATAGCGGGGCGAAAGGCATGGTGGCTTGCTGAGGCGGGTGGGCACACAGGCCCCGTAGCCTGTTTTCGGCGGCGCCCCCACGAACTTGACGATACCCCGGGAAACGCCCAGGGCGCGCGCCAGCGCAACGACCTAAGCTCGACGCGGTGAAACCGCAACAAGCTGTTCCGCCGGGACTCGACGACTTTCATGAAGCATTGCACGCCGGCCTGCATTGGCAGGTGCCGGCGCGCTTCAACATCGCCCAAATGTGCTGCACACGCTGGGCGCGCCGGCCGGCCACGGCGCGCCGCGTGGCCGTGGTCTGGGAGCACGAGGACGGCCGCGCCGGCACGCTGAGCTATGGCCAGCTGCAGCAGCAGGTCGACGCGCTGAGCCACGCGCTGCTGCGCCTGGGCGTGCAACGCGGCGACCGCGTGGCCATCGTCATGCCGCAGCGGCCCGAGACCGCGGTGGCGCACATGGCCGTGCACCAGCTGGGCGCGGTGGCCATGCCGCTGTCCATGCTGTTCGGGCCCGACGCGCTGGCCTACCGCCTGCAGGACAGCGCCGCGGTGCTGGCCATCGCTGACGAGACCGCCATCACCAACCTGCGCAGCGTGCGCCCCGACTGCCCCGCGCTGCGCACCCTGCTGGCCGTGGGCGGCGCGGCCGGGCAGGGTGATCTGGACTGGGCCGACGCCTTGCGCCCGGGCCCGGCCTTCCCCGCCTGCGACACCGCGGCCGACGACCCGGCCGTGCTGATCTACACCAGCGGCACCACCGGGCCGCCCAAGGGTGCGCTGATCCCGCAGCGTGCGCTCATCGGCAACCTCAGCGGCTTCGTCTGCAGCCAGGACTGGTTCGGCAGCCCGGGCGCGCAGGGCCGCGACGAGGTTTTCTGGAGCCCGGCCGACTGGGCCTGGACCGGCGGCCTGATGGACGCGCTGCTGCCCGCGCTGTACTTTGGCCGGCCCATCGTCGCCTTCCAGGGCCGCTTCTCGCCCGAGCGCGCCTTCGAGCTGATGCAGCGCCACCGGGTCACGCACAGCTTCCTCTTCCCTACGGCGCTGAAGGCCATGATGAAGGCCGTGCCGGCGCCGCGCCAGCGCTACCAGCTGCGCCTGCGCGCCATGATGAGCGCCGGCGAGGCCGTGGGCGACGCCGTGTTCCACTGGTGCCGCCAGGCGCTGGGCGTGACGGTGAACGAGATGTTCGGCCAGACCGAGATCAACTACATCGTCGGCAACTGCGGCAGCTACCTGGACGCCGCGGGCCGGCGCCACCCCGGCTGGCCAGCGCGGCCCGGCAGCATGGGCCGCGCCTACCCGGGCCACCGCGTTGCGGTGCTCGACGACGACGGCAACGAGTGCCCGCGCGGCACCCCCGGCGACGTGGCCGTGCACCGGCTCGACCGCCACGGCCGACCCGACCCGGTGTTCTTCCTGGGCTACTGGAATGGCGAGGAAGCCACGCGCGACAAGTTCACCGGTGACCCGGCCTCGTCGTGGTGCCGCACCGGCGACACCGCGGTGATGGACGAGGACGGCTACCTCTGGTACCAGGGCCGCAGCGACGATGTCTTCAAGTCGGCCGGCTACCGCATCGGCCCCAGCGAGATCGAGAACTGCCTGGTCAAGCACCCGGCCGTGGCCAACGCCGTGGTCGTGCCCAAGCCCGACCCCGAGCGCGGCGCGCTGGTCAAGGCCTACGTGGTGCTGGCCCCTGGCCATGTGGGCGACGCGGCGCTGGTGCTGGCACTGCAGCAGCATGTGCGCGGGCAGCTGGCGCCCTACGAGTACCCCAAGGAGATCGAGTTCATCGATGCCCTGCCCATGACCACCACCGGCAAGGTGCAGCGCCGGGTGCTGCGCCTGCAGGAGCAGGAGCGGTCGGCGGGCAAGGGCTGAGCCGGGACACAGGACAGTCCGCTGCGGACTGTCCTGTGCCTGGCGAAGGCCCGAGCATGTCTCGCATGCGAGGGCTGAGCGGCCCCGGCCTTCAGCCGCCGCCGGACGCGCGCTTCAGCCCTTTGATCAGGGCCCGCAACTCGTCCACCGCGATCTGACCCGGGGCCGAGCTGTGCTTGCCCATGGCAAAGGTCGCGGCCGAGCCGTACTGCCAGCCGGCGATGCGCGACACCGCACCCAGGCTGCTCATGGACATGCTGATCAGCGGCAGCGCCAGCGTCTGGCTGGCGCGCTGGGTGGCCGACAGCAGGGTCAGCACGTCCTGCGGGTCCTGCGGCATCACCGCCACCTTGGCCACGTCGGCGCCCAGGTTGGCGGCCTGCACGAAGCGGCCCAGCAGCGTGTCGGCGTCGGGCGTGCACTCGAAGTTGTGGTACGACATGATCATGGCCACGCCCTGCGCGGCCGACACCGCGCGCAGCCGCGCCAGGTCTTGCGGCGCGTTGGACAGCTCGTAGTCGATCAGGTCCACGCAGCCGGCTTCGCAGGCGCGGGTGTACAGGGCCACCACGGCTGGCTCGTCCAGCGCGATGGGCTGGCCGCCCTCGGCCACGTGGCGCCGCGTCAGCAGCAGCGGCAGGCCGGGGGCGGCTTTGCGGATGGCGTGCGCGGTGGCGATCACCTGCGCCGCGTCGGCGATGCCTTTGAAGTAATCGACGCGCCATTCCAGCAGGTCGGGGCGCTGGGGCAGGATGGCCTGCAACTCGTCCTGGATGTCGGCCGGTGTATGCCCCACCAGCGGCGTGATGATCAGCGGGTAGCTGCCTTCTGCCACCGGCTTGCCCTTGATCTGGATGTGCCTGGGCTGGTCCATATGCCGCGATCCTGTTGATGCCTGGTGCGGGAGCATAGCCCCGCGCGGCCCGTGTAACCGGCTTGGCGCAGGTGTGCGCGGCAGGCCGCCACAATCGGGGTTTTCAGCTACCAGGCGCACCATGGCCAACCTCATCGTCCACGGCGGCACGCCGCTCACCGGCCGCATCGTGCCCTCGGCCAACAAGAACGCGGTGCTGCCCATCCTGTGCGCCACGCTGCTGACGCACGCGCCCGTGCGCCTGCTGGGCATCCCCGAGATCACCGACGTGCGCAAGATCCTCGAGATCTTCCGCATGCTGGGCAGCAGCGTGAACGTGGACTACGCCACGGGCGTGCTCGACGTGCACCACGCCGAGACCCGCTTCGACCCCGAGGCCCACCACCTGCCCGAGGAGATGCGCAGCTCCATCATGCTGGTGCCCGGGCTGCTGGCGCGCTTCGGCGTGGCGCGCATCGAGAACGACGTGCAGGGCTGCACCCTGGGCGTGCGCGAGATCGACCCGCACGTCGAGGTGATGGAGCGCTTCGGCGCCCAGGTCGAGCGCCGGCGCGAGGCGCTGATCATGCGTGCCGACGCCGGCCTGAAGGCCAGCCACCACTGGCTGGACTACGCCAGCGTCACCACGACCGAGAACTTCGTGCTCTGCGCCGCGCTGGCCCATGGCACCAGCACGCTGATGAACGCCGCCAGCGAGCCGCACGTGCAGGAGTTCTGCCGCTTCATGGCGCTGCTGGGCGCGCAGATCGAAGGCATCGGCACCAGCAAGCTCACGGTGCACGGCGTGGCCAGCCTGGGCGGGTGCGAATTCCGCTTTGCCGAAGACTTCCACGAGGCTGTGACCTTCATGGCGCTGGGCGCCATCACCGGCGGCTGCATCACGGTCAAGAACTCGGCGCCCGAGCAGTTTCCGCTGATCGACCGCACCTTCGCCAAGTTCGGCGTGCAGGTGGTGCACGAGGGCGGCTGGAGCCACACCGTGGTGGACGGCCCGCTGCGCGTGAAGCAGCCCTTCACGCAGAACATCCTGCAGAAGATCGAGGCCGCGCCCTGGCCTTACCTGCCGGTGGACCTGCTGCCCATCTTCGTGGCCCTGGGCGTCAAGGCCGAGGGCAGCGCGATGTTCTGGAACAAGGTCTACGAAGGCGCGATGGGCTGGACCAGCGAACTGGGCAAGTTCGGCGCCCACGCCTTCATGGCCGACCCGCACCGCATCATCACCTTCGGCGGCAAGCCGCTGGCGCCGGCCGAGGTGGAAAGCCCGTACATCATCCGCGTCGCCATCGCCTTGCTGATGCTGGCGGCCAGCATCCCGGGGCGCAGCGTGATCCGCAATGCCACGCCGGTGCGGCGCGCGCACCCGCGTTTCGCCGAGAACATCCGCGAACTGGGCGCGCAGATCGAGTGGGTCGAAGGGGATTGACCCCCAAGGGCCGGACCTGAAGGACGGAGCGGGCAAGGCGATGGCGCGCAAGGACAAACACGTCAGCGAGACCCCGGCCACGCAGATGCTGCGCGCGGCCGGTGTGGCGTTCACCGAACATCCCTACGACTACGTGGACCACGGCGGCACGGCCGAGAGTGCGCGCCAGCTGGGCCTGCCCGAGCACGCGGTCGTCAAGACCCTGGTGATGCAGGACGACAAGGCGCAGCCGCTGATCGTGCTGATGCACGGCGACCGCCAGGTCAGCACCAAGAACCTGGCGCGCGAGATCGGTGCCAGGAGCGTGGAACCCTGCAAGCCCGAGGTGGCGCAGCGCCACAGCGGCTACCTGGTGGGCGGAACCTCGCCCTTCGGCCTGCGCAAGGCCATGCCGGTGTACGCCGAGGCCACGGTGCTGGCGCTGCCGCGCATCTGCATCAACGGCGGCCGCCGCGGTTTCCTGGTGGGCATCGCGCCGCAGGTGCTGGTGGACCTGCTGGGCGCGCGTGCCGTGCACTGCGCGCTGGCGCCATGAAGCTGCCCCGCCGCCGCGCACTGCTGGCCGCCGCTGCGGGCTGGTCGATGGCGGGCGCGACCGCGACGCCGCCGCTGGTGGCCGCCGTCGTGGCCGGCGATCTGGAGGCGCTGCGCCGCCTGCTGGCCGCTGGCGCGGCTGTCGATGACCGCGACACGCGCGGCCGCACCGCGCTGCTGGTGGCCACCCACGCCAACCAGGTAGAGGCGGCGCGGTTGCTCATCGCCCGCGGCGCCGACGTCAACGCCCAGGACGACCTGCGGGACTCGCCCTTTCTGTATGCCGGCGCCCAGGGCCGGCTGGAGATCCTGCGCCTGACCCTGGCGGCCGGCGCCGACCTGGCCAGCACCAACCGCTACGGCGGCACGGCGCTGATCCCGGCGGCGCACCACGGCCATGTCGAAACCGTGCGCGAGCTGCTGCGCACGCGCATCAACGTGGACCACGTCAACCGCCTGGGCTGGACCGCCTTGCTCGAGGCCGTGATCCTGGGCGACGGCGGCCCCGCGCACACCGAGATCGTGCGCCTGCTGCTGGATGCCGGCGCCAACCCGGCGCTGGCCGATGCCCAGGGCGTCACGCCGCTGGCCCACGCCCAGCAGCGCGGCCAGCAGGCCATCGCCGGGCTGCTGCGCCAGGCGCTGGCACGGCCGCAGCGTGGCACCGCCGGGGGCTGATCGGCTGCTGACCCATCGGGCGTGTGCGCCGGTTGCACATCACCGGCTTCAGGTGTAACCATCGGCGCGAGGCAGGGCCCCGCCGGCAGCACTGCTTTGGCCCTGGCACTGTCCTGGGTATGTGGCCCGACCGATGTCGGGGTCATCCCGGGTTGCAGGGAGTTACACGAGCCCGTTCGTATCTCGCGGGCCTGCTCCATGCTCTGTTCCGTACCCCCCTAGAACAGATCGTGCTGCGGCTTCGCCGCCAAAGATTGCACCATGAACATCAATGCCTACCGCCCGACCGAACCGCTGATCGATGAAGCGCAGTTGTCGGCGCAGGTGACGCGCCGCGTCGCGACGCGGCCTTCGCCCTGGGGCAACGATGCCAATCGTGTCCGGCCGACCACCCTCAGCCCCTCGCTGCTGGCCGACCTCGACCGCTTCGAGCGCAAGGCCGAAGGCGCCGACCCGCTGGAGGTACTGGCCGCCTGCATACGCCATGCGCGCCCGCTGGTGCTGATGCTGGAGATCGGCGCGCGCTTGCTGCCGCTGCGCCTGTACCCGCTGCAAGGCCTGTTTGTCTGCCCGGCCGATTTCCTGGACCTGGACGAAGCCCAGCTGCAGCAGCTGAAAGTGGTGCGCGTGCAACCCGGCCAGCCGCACCAGGAGCCCGCACCGGGCACCGCGGCCGACGCCACGCAGCGCACCGGTGCGCTCACCCTGCTGGCCTGGCAACTGGCCATGATGGGCGGGCGCTACGAGCTGCTGCCCGAAATCGGCGGTCGCGCCTGCTACCGCGTGTCGCGCGCCACCGACCTGGTTTCCCTGCCCATCGACGACGCCGCCACCGGCTTGCTGCGCCGCATGCAACGCGACAACCTGGCGCTGGACGACATCGCTGCCGTGCCGGGCGTGGGCTTCGAACGCGCCTGCCGCCTGGTCAACGCCGTCTACCTGCAGGGCGGGCTGATCACGCTGCGCTACGCACCGGCCTCGCGCATGCCCAAGGCGCGCCCCGCGCCCGCCAGCCGCTGATCCGCAGGCCCGCCCCGGCCCGGCCCATGCGGCGGGCCGCTGCGCGTCGCGGCGCACCCCCGGCGCCGGCATAAACTCGGGGCCGTCATGAACATCCTATTCATCGCCCTGGCGGTGCTGGCCGGCTACCTGGTCGGCTCGCTGTCCTTTGCCGTCATCATCAGCCGGATCATGGGCCTGGCCGACCCGCGCAGCTACGGCTCGGGCAACCCGGGCGCCACCAACGTGCTGCGCTCGGGCAACCGCGCCGCGGCCGTCTTGACGCTGGCGCTGGACGCGCTCAAGGGCTTTGTGCCGGTGCTGCTGGTGCTGCTTTACGGCCCGCGCTTCGGCCTGGGCGAGACCACCGCGGCCTTCGTCGGCCTGGCGGCCTTCGTCGGGCATCTGTGGCCGGTGTTCTTCCGCTTCCAGGGCGGCAAGGGCGTGGCCACCGCGGCCGGCGCGCTGCTGGCCATCAACCCCTGGCTGGGTGCGGCCACGCTGCTGACCTGGATCATCATCGCCGTGTTCTTCCGCTACTCGTCGCTGGCCTCGCTGGTGGCGGCGGTGTTTGCGCCTTTCTACCAGGCGCTGATCTGGGGCATGGAGCCGCTGATCCTGGCGCTGATTCCCATGAGCCTGCTGCTGGTGTGGCGCCACGAGGGCAACATCCGCAAACTGCTGGCCGGCACCGAAAGCAAGCTGGGCCAGAAGGCCGGGGCCGCGCCGCCAAGGGCTGCGCACGCGGGCCACGGCGGCCATCACGCCCATCACGCACAACACACGAAAACACGCAAGGGACACCACTGACATGGTTCAACGATTCGACGTCGGCGCACGCCTGTCCGAAATGGCCGTGCACAACGGCGTCTGCTACCTGGCTGGCCAGGTGGCGGCCGATGCCAGCCAGGACATCAGCGGCCAGACGCGCCAGGTGCTGGCCGCCATCGACGCGCTGCTGGCGCGCGCCGGCAGCGACAAGAGCAAGCTGCTGATGTGCCAGATCTTCATCAAGGACCTGGCTGACTTCCCGGCCATGAACGCCGTCTGGGAAGCCTGGCTGCCGGCCGGCCACGCGCCGCCGCGCGCCACCGTGCAGGCCCATCTGGCCAAGCCCGAATGGCGGGTCGAGCTGGTGGTCACCGCCGCGCTCTGAGCCCCGCGTGAAGGCCACGCCGCGCGAATGGCTGGTGCTGGCGCTGCTGGTGCTGGCCGTCGGCGCGGCCACGCAGTGGTGGGCCGGCCACCAGCGCCGCGCCGTGGGCGAGCAGCTGGCCGCGCTGGCGCGGCCCGGTGACATCCGCATGCTGTCGTCCGAGACCTGCGGCGTCTGCACCCTGGCGCGCGAGTGGTTCACCGAGCACCGCATCGCCTTCAGCGAATGCCTGATCGAGCGCGACGCCGCCTGCCGCAGCGAGTTCGAGGCCACGCGCTCGCCCGGCACGCCGGTGCTGCTGGTGCGCGGCCAGGCGCTGGTGGGCTTCGATCCGCAGCGCCTGCGGCAGCTTCTCCAGCCCGCCGGCTGAAGCCTACAGCCCCAGCCGCGCCAGCTCGCCGCGGCCCTGGCGCACCAGCACCGGCTCATCGCCGCTGAAGTCGATCACCGTGGTCGGCTCGCGCGGGCAGGCGCCGGCATAGACCACCGCCTGCAGCAGCTTCTGGAAGCGGTCGCGGATTTCATCAGCGTCGTTCAGCGGCTCGGTCTCGCCCGGCGCGATCAGCGTGGTGGCCAGCAGCGGCTCGCCGAACAGTGCCAGCAGTTCCTGCGTGACGCGGTGGTCGGGCACGCGCAGGCCGATGGTGCGGCGGCTGGGGTGGCTCAGGCGGCGCGGAACCTCTTTGGTGGCCTCGAGGATGAAGGTGTAGGGCCCGGGCGTGCCCAGCTTGAGCAGGCGGTACTGGCGGTTGTCGACCCGGGCGTAGCTGGCCAGCTCGCTCAGGTCCTTGCACAGCAGCGTGAGGTGGTGCTTGTCGTCCACCTGGCGAATGCGGCGCAGGCTTTCGGCCGCGGCCTTGTCGTCGAGCCGGCACACCAGCGCGTAGCTGCTGTCGGTGGGCACCGCGGCCACGCCGCCGGCCTGCAGGATCTGCGCCGCCTGCTTCAGCAGCCGCGGCTGCGGATTCTGGGGATGGACCTCGAAGAACTGCGACACGTCGGTGGTGGGGAAGGGACGGCGCGGCGCCGGGTGGCCGGCGCCTGCTCAGCCGCCGATCAGGCGGTGGTGACCGCAATCTTGCCGATGCGCGCCTGCCACTCGGCCGGGCCGGTGGTGTGCACGCTGCTGCCCTGGGCGTCCACCGCCACGGTCACCGGCATGTCGACCACGTCGAACTCGTAGATGGCTTCCATGCCCAGGTCGGCAAAGCCCACGACCTGGGCGCCCTTGATGGCCTTGGCCACCAGGTAGGCGGCGCCGCCCACGGCCATCAGGTAGGCGCTCTTGTGCTTCTTGATGGCCTCGATCGCCACCGGGCCGCGCTCGGACTTGCCGATCATCGAGATCAGGCCGGTCTTGGCCAGCATCATCTCGGTGAAGCCGTCCATGCGCGTGGCGGTGGTGGGGCCGGCGGGGCCCACGACCTCATCCCGCACCGGGTCCACCGGGCCGACGTAGTAGATCACGCGGTTGGTGAAGTCCACCGGCAGCTTCTCGCCCTTGGCCAGCATGTCCTGGATGCGCTTGTGCGCGGCGTCGCGGCCGGTGAGCATCTTGCCGCTGAGCAGCAGGGTCTGGCCCGGCTTCCAGGCGGCCACGGCGGCGGGCGTCAGCGTATTCAGGTCGACGCGTTGGCTCTTCTGGTAGTCGGGCGCCCAGGTCACCTCGGGCCACAGGCTCAGGCTGGGCGGGTCGAGGTAGACCGGGCCGGAGCCGTCCATCACGAAGTGCGCGTGGCGCGTGGCGGCGCAGTTGGGGATCATGGCGATGGGCTTGCTAGCCGCATGCGTGGGGTAGGTCTTGATCTTCACGTCCAGCACCGTGGTCAGGCCGCCCAGGCCCTGCGCGCCGATGCCCAGCGCGTTGACCTTCTGGTACAGCTCGATGCGCAGTTCTTCCAGCTTATTGGCCGGGCCGCGCTGCAGCAGCTCGTACATGTCGATGTCGTCCATCAACGACTCTTTCGCCATCAGCACCGCCTTCTCGGCCGTACCGCCGACGCCGATGCCCAGCATGCCCGGCGGGCACCAGCCGGCGCCCATGGTGGGCACGGTCTTGAGCACCCAGTCGACGATGTTGTCGCCGGGGTTGAGCATCTGCATCTTGCTCTTGTTCTCGCTGCCGCCGCCCTTGGCCGCCACGGTGACCTCGAGCTTGTCGCCGGGCACCACTTCCATGTTGATGACCGCGGGCGTGTTGTCCTTGGTGTTCTTGCGCGCGAAGATGGGGTCGTCCAGCACGCTGGCGCGCAGCACGTTGTCGGGGCGCAGGTAGCCCTGGCGCACGCCCTCGTTCACGGCATCGGCGATGCTGCCGCTGAAGCCTTCCCAGCGGACGCCCATGCCGATCTTCAGGAAGACGTTGACGATGCCGGTGTCCTGGCAGATGGGCCGGTGGCCCTCGGCGCACATCTTCGAGTTGGTCAGGATCTGGGCAATCGCGTCCTTGGCCGCCGGGCTTTGCTCATGCGCGTAGGCGCGGGCGAGGTGGGCGATGAAGTCGGCCGGGTGGTAGTAGCTGATGTACTGCAGCGCTGCAGCCACGCTCTCGACGAGGTCGGCCTGGCGGATGGTGGTGGTCATGGCGGTCATCCCGGATGAATCAGTGCTCAAAGTGTAGCCAGCGTGGCTTGCGCGCAGTTGAACGGCGGCGCGCGCAGCCGGGCCCGGTCACTCGTGCGGCTTGTTGTGCACCATCACCCGGTCGGCCGCGGCGATGGCCAGCGCCGAGAACAGGAAGGCGACGTGGATCAGCGTCTGCCACAGCAGCACCTTTTCGGTGTAGTTCTCGGCGTTGATGAAGGTCTTGAGCAGGTGGATCGAGCTGATGCCGATGATGGCCGTGGCCAGCTTGACCTTCAGCACGCTGGCGTTGACGTGGCTCAGCCACTCGGGCTGGTCGGGGTGGTTCTCGAGGTTCATGCGCGAGACGAAGGTCTCGTAGCCGCCGACGATCACCATGATCAGCAGGTTGCTGATCATCACCACGTCGATCAGGCCCAGCACCACCAGCATGATCACGGTTTCGTTGAGCTTGGGCACCCAGTCGG
>LNFM01008448.1_pt1 | contig 15560 bp, 14 predicted proteins | sample 596031 | NCBI WGS metagenome assembly LNFM01 (sample SAMN04254537, study PRJNA301005) | activated carbon metagenome | isolation source: dual media filters at the Ann Arbor, Michigan drinking water treatment plant | place: USA: Ann Arbor | reverse complement strand
TCACCGCAACGCCGCCGGCGAGCTTCGCCAGACGTTCCTGCAGCTTCTCCTTGTCGTAGTCCGAGGTGGTTTCCTCGATCTGCGCCTTGATCTGGCCGACCCGCGCCTCGATGTCGGCCTTCTTGCCGGCGCCGTTGACGATGGTGGTCTTTTCCTTCTCGATCAGCACCTTCTTGGCGCGGCCGAGCATGTTGAGCGTGACGTTCTCGAGCTTGATGCCGAGGTCTTCCGAGATCAGCTGACCGCCGGTCAGGATCGCGATGTCCTCGAGCATGGCCTTGCGGCGATCGCCGAAGCCGGGCGCCTTGACGGCCGCGACCTTGAGGCCGCCGCGCAGCTTGTTGACGACCAGCGTGGCGATGGCTTCGCCTTCGACGTCTTCGGCGATGATGATCAGCGGCTTGCCGGACTGCACCACCGCTTCGAGGATCGGCAGCATCGACTGCAGATTGGAGAGCTTCTTCTCCTGCAGGAGGATATAGGCATCCTCGAGCTCGGCGACCATCTTGTCGGCGTTAGTGATGAAATAGGGCGAGATGTAGCCGCGGTCGAACTGCATACCTTCGACGATCTCGACCTCGGTCTCCATCGCCTTCGCTTCTTCGACGGTGATCACGCCTTCATTGCCGACCTTCTGCATCGCCTGGGCGATCATTTTGCCGATCTGCGAGTCGCCGTTCGACGAAATGGTGCCGACCTGCGCCACTTCGGCGGACGACGAGACCTTCTTGGCGCGCTTTTCGATGTCCTTGACGACGGCGGTGACGGCGATGTCGATGCCGCGCTTGAGGTCCATCGGGTTCATGCCGGCAGCCACGGACTTGGCGCCTTCGCGCACGATGGCCTGCGCCAGAACGGTGGCGGTGGTGGTGCCGTCGCCGGCGAGATCGTTGGTGCGCGAAGCGACTTCGCGCACCATCTGGGCGCCCATGTTCTCGAACTTGTCCTCAAGCTCGATTTCCTTGGCGACGGTGACGCCGTCCTTGGTGATGCGCGGGGCGCCGAAGCTCTTGTCGATGACGACGTTACGGCCCTTCGGGCCGAGCGTCACCTTGACGGCGTTGGCGAGGATGTCGACGCCGCGCAGCATGCGGTCGCGGGCATCGGTGGAAAATTTCACGTCTTTGGCGGACATTGCAGGGTACTCCGTTTGGATCGGGTTCAATCCTCATCCTGAGGAGCGGCGGAGCCGCGTCTCGAAGGATGAGGCCGTTATTCGTGCTTGGTGTCGTCCTTCGAGACGGCTGCCTTCGGCAGCCTCCCGCGGGCGAGGGACGTCGTCAGGCGATCACGCCCATGACGTCGGATTCCTTCATGATGAGAAGGTCCTCGCCGTCGAGCTTGACCTCGGTGCCGGACCACTTGCCGAACAGCACGCGGTCGCCGGTCTTGATGTCGATCGGGATGAGCTTGCCGCTCTCGTCGCGGCCGCCCGGGCCGACGGCGATCACTTCGCCTTCCGACGGCTTTTCCTGGGCGCTGTCGGGGATGATGATGCCGCCTTTGGTCTTTTCCAAAGCGGTGATGCGGCGGACGACGATCCGGTCGTGCAGCGGGCGAAACTTGGTCTTGGCCATGTGTTTCCTCGGCGGTCAGAACTGAAAGTGATTATCGTGCAACGCCTTAGCACTCTTTTTCGAGAGTGCCAAGCTGCTTCCGGGGAGATATGGTGTCTCGCCAAAACTGTCAAGCAACGCTTATTGTTGTGCGGCTGCCGTGCTTTAGCCACGGCGTTAACGCTATGGTGTTAGATATCGCGCCAACAAAAGCTGTTTTCGGAAACGCGCGCCCCAGGAGCCCTGTATGAGCCTCTCCCACCGCACCGGCCTGCCGGCCGCCCTGGTTTTTGCCATGCTCGCGCTTGGACTGGCCGGCTGCGCCACCGCGCCGCCGCCGGAACCGCCGCCGCCGCCGGTGGTGCCGACACTGCCGCCCGCCTTCCCACCCCAGGACATCGTCGGGCGCTGGGGCCTGACCGCCTATCACAACCCCGAAGACCGCGAGCGCACCGAGAAGGCTGCCGCCGGCCAGTGCCGGCAACCCTACGTGATCTCGATGGGCCCGACCGGCGGGGTCATGATGCATCTTGCCGACCAGGCGGTCCCGACCGAACTGCGTCTCAAGGGCGCGCCCGGGGGCAAGACCTATATCGGCCTCGATGGCGAACCGCCGGGCAGCCTGCAGGATCGCGAGGTGGTGAACTTCGATGGCCGCGTCATGGCGCTGCGTTTCGTCGATCCGGAAGTCCACGGCCGTTACGGCACGATGGTCTATGTCCGCTGCCCGGCCGAAGGCGCACGTCCGGCGGCCAAGCGCCCGCCAACCAAGAAACCGGCCACCTGAGGCGCGTCTGATACAAATCGGCCCGGCGCCCCGCGCATAAGCGTGGCGGCGCCGGTGTGCTAGAGACGTCGGCGTCGTCCGCTGAGACTGTTTCCGCATGGCCGCCTTCCGCGACTTCTTAATCGGACCCTGGCGCGCGGTCCCGGTACTCGGTGTCACCCAGATTCTGGCCTGGGGCACGATCTATTATACGCCGGTGCTGATCGTGCCGCTGATCGCCGCCGATCGCGGCTGGTCTATCTCCTTTGCCATGGGCGGCTTTTCCGCCGGCCTTCTCGCGGCTGGCCTGAGCGCGCCGTTTGTCGGCCGGTCCATCGACCGCTTCGGTGGCCACGTTGTGATGGCCATCGGCTCGCTGATCGGTGCCGCCGGGCTGATGCTGATCGGCTATGCCACGCATCCGCTGGCCTATCTCGCCGTCTGGATGGTGCTCGGCGTCGCCATGTCGGCGAACCTCTACGACTCCGCTTTCGCAACCCTCGGCCGCATCTTCGGCTCGGCGGCGCGGCGGCCGATCACGGCGCTGACGCTGGCCGGCGGCTTTGCCTCGACCGTCAGCTGGCCCGTGACCTACCTGCTGCTCGAGGCGGTCGGCTGGCGCGGCACCTATTTGATCTACGCGGCCTTGCTCGCCTTCGTCGCCGCGCCGCTGCACGCCTTTCTGCTGCCGCGCAGCCACTTCACCGTGGTGACGCCGCTGCCCGGTGACAGCAAGGTCCCCGGCAAGGTGATGCCGCCGCACGGGCTGCCGTTCATTCTGGTGGCGGCCGCGTTTGCTGCCTATGCCTTCGTGCCGTCCGGGTTGTCGGCACATCTGCTGGCGATGTTCGCCCGCTCCGGCATCGACGCCGGAACTGTGGTGTGGATCGGCGCGCTGTTCGGCCCGGCCCAGGTCGGGGCGCGGCTGATCGAATTTTCATTCGGCCGCAATCTGCACCCGCTGTGGCTGATCCGCTTTGCGCTTAGCGCGTTGTTATGTGCCTTCGTGATGCTGGCGGTGCTCGGGCTGTCGGTGCCGGTGGCGGCGGCCTTCGCCCTGTTGTTCGGTGGCGCCAATGGGCTGGTGACCATTACGCGCGGTGCCGTGCCGCTGGCTCTGTTTGGCGCGGCCGGTTACGGGCGGCTGATGGGCCGGCTGGCCAGTCCGTTTCTGCTTGTTCAGGCGGCCGCGCCGCTGGTGATGGCGCTGGTACTGGAACGCACGTCCGACGCCCTGGCGCTGGCCATGGCCGCGAGCTTTGCGGCTTTGGCGCTGATTTGCTTCATCGTGATCCGGCGGCCGTAATCGTGCTCAGCCGAACAGCGCGTCAATGTCGCGCTGGCTGGCATGGCCCGCATCGCCGTCCAGCTTGGGCCCGTTTAGCAGGCCGCCACAGCGGGCAGGGGCTTCCGCAGCCGGCGAACCGGCCGCGCCATTGCAGCGGGCCAGCATCTGCGTGAGTCGGTCCTCGACCTCGTTTAACGCGGCGATCACCTTTCCGATACGCTGGCCGGCGAGATCCTGGAAATTGCACGCTTCGAAGATCCGAACGGTGTGATCCTGAATGTCCTGCGCCAGGCCCCGCTCGTAGTCGCGCGTCAGCGCTGCGGACAAGGCTCTGGCGCTGTCGTCGATGCATTCAGTGGACCTGAGAATCGTTTCGGCGCCTCTCTCCATGCTTTCGACAGCGGCGCCGAGTTCGCCGGAGGCGCGCGTCATGCGCCGTTCCTTGTCGGCGCCGATCAGCGCGATGAGATCGCGTTTGTGCCGGACGACGGTTTCCTGCAGCAGCATCAATTCGCTCTTGAGCGGCTGCGGGGGATCGGCGGCTTTTGACGGCGCGTGCAGCGAACTGCGCTCGTCGAGGCTGTGCCGGGGTTGCGGGCTCGTTGGCAGCAACGTTGCACGTCCGAGCGGCAACGTTTGCTCGATGCGAAAAATCTTGCGCTGCACGTCACGCCCCCACGCCGTGTTTCAGTCCACAGGCTTTACGGCATGGCCAATTAACGCTGGGTTGCAGTGCGAAGCGCGCCGCTGCCAAATCGCGCGAACAAGGTAAACGCCCGATTCACCATGGCCGTGCGCCTTTTACGCAAAATAAAGGCTGGGCCACGAAACGCGCGTGCGAAAGCAGCAATGCGCCTGCGGTGCAGGCAAGGTTTACCAATCGGTGTTTGGGTCGATGGGTACAGGACCAAGACCAGCGTTTCGAGAGTAGCCTCATGCACCGCGCAGTTATCACCGGATTGTTTGTCACACTTAGTGCCGGCAGTGCGTCGGCACAATACTATACATCAGCGCCATACGGACGGCCGATGTCGTCGACGCCGCAGATGGTAGTGGTCGCGCAACCGCCGCAGATGCGCGCCGAGATGGGCGGCGGGTTCATCGAGTTTTTGTTCAGCGGTCCGCAGCCGCCGCGCCACGCCGCGCCGCCGCCGACCTTCTATCAGCACGAACCGCAACTGCAGCCGGCGCCGCGCGCTGCCTATGCCAGTGTCGGTCCGATGCAGCACGCGCCGGACTACCGGAACGCACCGATCGACCCGCGTTATCTGCGTCAGGAGGTCGAGTACTCCGGTACCGAGACGCCCGGCACCATCGTGGTCGATACGCCGAACAAGTTTTTGTATCTGGTGCAGGAAGGTGGACGCGCTTTGCGCTATGGCATTGGCGTCGGCCGGCCGGGCTTCACCTGGTCCGGTGAGCATCTGGTCTCGGCGAAGAAAGAATGGCCGAGCTGGGTGCCGCCCGAGGAGATGCTGGAGCGCCAGCCGTATCTGCCGCGGTTCATGCCCGGCGGCCCGACCAATCCGCTCGGCGCGCGCGCGCTCTATCTCGGTTCGACGCTGTACCGCATCCACGGCTCCAACGAGCCGTGGACCATCGGACAGAACGTGTCCTCGGGATGTATCCGCATGCGGAACGAGGACGTGGTCGACCTTTACACCCGCGTCGGTGTCGGCACTAAAGTGGTGGTGATGTAGGCGGTCAGCCTACATCACCGAAATCGCCGAAGTCACCACCATCCATCTCGGCAAAATCGGCACTGCCATCGTCGAGCAGGCCCGCGCTGCGGTCATTGCCGACGTCGCCGGCGCCGGCATCGCGCGAAAGATCGCTACTCGCGGCATTGTCACCACCCCACGGCGACGCGGCTGCCGACTGTCCGCCGGCCGCTTCCGCACTTTTGCTGCCAAGCAGCGAACTGATCGAGCTGAACAGCAGCGCGCCGCCGACCATGCCGGCCGCCGACGCTGCGGCGGTGCCGAGGAACGAGCCGCCCTGGCCGGGCGCTGCACCCGGAGTGCCTTGAGCCGCAGGGGCTGCGGAGGCCAGCGCGCCGCCGGTGTTCCAGCGTCCGTCATTGGCCGCATTGGCGCGCACGCTCGGCACCGACCCGCGCGCGGAGCCACCGCCCAGCGCATTGCGCATGGTGTCGAGGAAGCCGCCGCCGCCTTCGCGGGCGTCGTCGTCTTCGCCGCTGAGTTCGCGGATGCGCGCATCGGCGCGCTTGAGCGCTTCTTCCTGCACCAGCACGGTTTGCACCAGGGCATAGACGGCGTGCGGCGCCTGCGCGAGACCGTCGGCGATGGCGCGCTCGGCTTCGGCATCGCGTGGTGCGCGCTCCAGCCGCGCGAGGCGGTCAAAAAGCTGATCAACCAGTTGGCGTTCCTGCGGCGTCATGACGTCCTCCCAAAGGCGGTGTGCGCTTTGCCTAGAAACCGTATCTAGGGTGTCTTGCCGCCGCCGCCAGAGGGGTTGGCTAGCGCCACGCCACGATCGGTCAGGAGCCGCGGGAAAGCATCCGAGTTGAAGTAGGCGTATTCGTGCTCCCGCAACGTCGTGAGCGGGTCGAGTTGCTTCAGCGCGTCGTCGACGAAGCCTGGGTGACACATAACAAGGCCACCGTCGGGCAGGCCGGTCAGAAACCGCGGAAAAATATCCGGAAAATGCGCGGCCGCCGTGAATGCGTAGGCGCCAGCGAAAGCCGGGTTTGTGGCAAGGCCCCGCCGTTCCGCCTTGCCGCGGAACCCCATGCTGAGAATGTCGAGTACCAGCGCCTTGCTGTCGGGCAACCGGCGGGCGCCGCGGGCGCGGCCGCATTGCCGTACCCAGGCCTTCGGCGCCATTTCCGCCACCACCTGAAGAAAGGCGTCGCGCACCTGCGGCAGCAGTTGCACATGCTGGTGGCCGTCGACGAAGGCGGGAGCGCGGCCGAACACGCCGATGAAGGCGCGCATCTGGGCGGCAATTTCCGCAGCGAGGGATTCCGGGCTGAGCCGGCGCAGCATTGCCGACCGCATCAGATCCTTGTGCGGCGGGAAGGCGCCATGGCGCAGCGGCGCGAAGCCGGCGCTCATCGGCTTGAACGGCGCGGTGAGCGTGACATGCAGGCCGAGCGCGGCGCGCCGACCGTTAGCACTGACGTCGATCAATGCCGCCGCTTCGGCCTGGTCGAGATGCGGCACCGGCATCATCACCGAGGTGGCGTTGAGCCGCCCGTGCGCAATCAACTCGCGGATCGCCGCGTTGACACCCGGCGCGATGCCGTAATCGTCGGCACAGAGCCAAATCCGGCGCGGGTTTGCGTTCATCGGTTTTGACTTATTCGGCGGCGCGCGCCGCGCCGCCCCGCGCTCGCGCGCTTTCCCGAGCCGGCTGCTTGCCGGTGTCGGCCGTATCGGCGCGCTTGATATTGTGTTCGGCGACGAAATAGACCGGACGTGCCTTCGCCTCCGACAAGAGCTTGCCGATGTATTCGCCGAGCACGCCGATCATGATCAGCTGCACGCCGCCGATGACCATCACGCTGACCACCAGCGACGGATAGCCGGGGACATCCTGTCCGAACAGCAGCGTTTCCATCAGGATCCAGCCGCCGAACAACAGCGCCGTTGCCGCCAGCAGCAATCCGAGCAGGCTGGCGACGCGCAGTGGCGCCACCGAGAAGGACGTCAGCCCCTCGATCGACAGGCCGATCAGCGTCCAGATGTTCCAGGTCGATGTGCCGTGCTCGCGCTGCGCCGGCTCATAGTCGACCCGGATCTGGCGGAAACCGATCCAGCTCGACAGGCCCTTGAAGAAACGGTTGCGCTCGGGCATTTGCCGCAACGCCGCCGCAGCGCGCGGTGACAGCAGACGGAAATCGCCGGCATCCTCAGGGATTTTCTGCCGCGCCCGCCAGTTCAGCAGCGAGTAGAATGCCTTGACGCCCAGGGTGCGCAGCCGCGGTTCGGTCTCGCGATGGGCCTTGGCGGTATAGACGACGTCATAGCCGTCATCGAGCCAGTGCCCGACCAGGGTTTGGATCAGGGTCGGCGGATGCTGGCCGTCGCCGTCCATGAACAGCACGGCGCCGAGCCGCGCGTGTTCGAGACCGGCAAGCAAGGCGGCTTCCTTGCCGAAATTGCGCGACAGCGTGACAACCTGCACGTCGAGCGGCAGCGCCGGCAGCGACTGCGCGATCCGGCTGGTGTCATCATGGCTGCCGTCGTCGACATAGACGACCTCCATGGCGAGGCCGTATTTGCTTTGCAGATAGCGCGCGACTTCGGCGATGCGTTCGTGCAGGCCGGCGAGGCCTTTGGCTTCATTGAAGACAGGAACCACGATCGACAATCCGGGAGAAGCGGGCGATGAGTTCCGCGGCCGCGAAATGCGTGTGCCAGATTTTGCCGGTTTGACCGCCATTGTTTTGCCTGTCGCTCTCCGTGACGCCGATCTATACCGCACCGGGGCAGCGCTGTCGCCTGCGCCGCCCGCCACCAAAGTCGCACAGCCTGCCCGGCAGACCGGGTCGATCCGGTGGCGGCGAGATGGTAGGAAGGACGATGATTCCGGCGCCTCTCAAGAACATTATCGACCGTCTCACGGTGGCCTGGCACGAGCGTGCCATTGCCCTGAAGGCGATCAGTTTTGCCATGGTCGGCGTCGTCAATACGCTGATCGATCTCAGTGTTTTCTGGACCACCGTGAACTTCCTGCAATGGGCATTGGTGCCCGCCAATGTGTTCGCCTGGCTGGTGGCGGTGTCGTTCTCCTACGCCATGAATTCCTTCACCACCTTCGGTCCGGAATCCGGGCGCGTGCTGCGCTGGCGCGACTACGGCACCTTCGTCGCCTCGGGCATCGCCGGCATGATCGCCAGCACCACGACGCTGGTGCTGCTGTCCTACGTGTTGCCCGTGCTGGCGGCCAAGCTGATATCGATCCTGGTCAGCTTCGTGGTCAACTTCTCGCTGTCGCACTTCGTGGTGTTCAAGAAGCGCGTATAGCGGCCGACCTGATCTATAACCCCGCCTCGAGCTTGGCGTAGAGCGGGTTGTCGCGCGCGAACACGTAGTCGAGATCGGCGACGGCGACGGCTTCGGCGCCGTTGTCGCGCAGGTAGCTGGTCAGCGCATAGACCTGGCCGGGCGGGCAGTGCAGCGTCAGCATGCCCGACGAGGTCGGACCGCCGAACGGCGTGGCCACGCCGAATTTCTGTTTGGCATTCTCGACCAGCGCGGCATCGCAGGCGGCAAACCGTGCCCGCACTTCGCGGAAGGCGCGGGCGCGTGCTTGCGCGGCGATGCGATCGAGGATGACGCGCGCGGTCTCGCGTTCGCTCGGTCCCCAGTTGGCACCGCGCGCCGCCACCAGATTGGCCTGCGAGCGCAACATGGTGCCGTCATCGACGATCTTCAGGCCGTTGGCGACCAGCGTGTTGCCGGTAGTGGTGATGTCGACGATCAATTCGGCGGTGCCGGCGCCGGGCGCACCCTCGGTCGCGCCGGAACTTTCGACGATGCGATAGTCGATGATGCCGTGCGCCGAGAAGAATTCGCGCGTCAGGTTGATGTACTTGGTCGCGACCCGCATCTTGCGGCCGTGGTGATGACGGAACGCGGTGGCGACGTCGTCGATGTCGGCCATGGTGCGCACGTCGATCCAGGCCTGCGGCACGGCGACCACGACATTGGCGAAGCCGAAGCCGAGGCCTTCGATCAGCACCACGCGCGTGTCCGCGTCGGGAATCATTTCCCGCACCAGATCTTCGCCGGTGACGCCGAGATGTACGGCGCCGGCCGCGAGCTGTGCGGTGATTTCCGACGCCGAGATATAGGCGACCTCGACGCCGTCGAGCCCGGCAATCGCGCCGCGATAATCGCGCGCGCCACGCGGCTTGACCAGATTGAGCCCGGCGCGGGCGAAGAACGCCTCGGCGTTTTCCTGCAGCCGGCCTTTGGCCGGCACGGCGAGAACCAGCGGCGAACTCATGATGCGGCTCCGTACATCGCCAGCCGCTCGATCCAGACTGCAAGACCGACCGCGGGAATGGGCTCGCGAGCGCCGAGACGGGTCAGCAGGCCGTCGTAGCGGCCGCCGGCCACCAGCGGATCGCCGACGCGGGCCGGATCGGTCAGCTCGAACACAAAGCCCGAGTAATAGTCGAAACCGCGCCCGAAGGCGGTGGCGAATTTGATCCGCTTGAGATCGACGCCGCGCGCGGCGAGGAAACCGGTGCGGCTTTCGAACAGGTCGAGCGCCGGGGCGAGGGCGCCCGCCATGTTGGCGTCGGCGGCGAGCGCGCGCAGGGCCGCCGCCGCCTGGTCGGGATCGCCACCGATGACGAGGAAGCGTTCGATCAGGCCGCGGACATCGCCCGGCAGCTTGGCGCCGGCGCCCAGCGCCGACTGCTCGAGGAAACGGTCGGCGATTTCCCCGACGGAGCGGCCGCCGACCGCGGTGATGCCGGCAATCGACAACAGGTCGGTGACCAGCGCGTGCGCGCCCTTCGGGTCGGAGCCGGCCAGCGCCGCCAGCACGCCCTGGTACTCAGGGCGCGTGCTGTTGCCGCCCAGCACCAGCCGGTCGAGGTCCTGCGCCAGATTGCTCTTGCGGTTGAAGTCCTTGATCAGCCGTCGCTTCCAGGCCGACGGCAGATCGAGCCCGGCCACCAGCGCGGCAAACAGCGCCACGTCGCCGGTGCTGATGTCGGGCGCGTTCAGGCCGTAATGCGCGGTCGCTTCCAGCGCCAGCGACAGCATCTCGGCATCGGCGGCCGCCTTGTCGGTACGGCCGAAGGATTCGATGCCCGCTTGCAGGAATTCGGCGGGCTGGTCGGTGCGGTGGCGAAAAACCGGGCCGAGGTAGCTGAACCCGGCCGGACGCCCGGCAGCCGCTGAGGCGAGATAATCGCGGGACACCGGAATGGTCAGGTCGGGACGCAGGCAGAATTCGGCCCCCCCGGGCGCGGTCGTCAGATACATGCGTCTGCGGATGTCTTCCCCGGACAGATCGAGGAACGGCTCGGCGGGCTGCAGGATGGCGGGCGTGACGCGGCCATAGCCGGCGCGCTCATAGGAGGCGACCAGCGCCTCCGCCCGTGCGCCGGGTCCCGTCGTCTGCTTGGTTGCGCTTGCGTCCATCGTGCCGTCAGCCTTTGTCCTTCAACAAAGGCGGCCTTTAGCATGTCCCGCTTAAGGATTCGACGGCGTTTCGCCGCTGCCCTTAACGCCCTCACGGTGCAAATGACTGGCGTCGTTAACGAATCCCGGTGCGCGCGGGAGCTATTCCGCATTGCGGTACGCGGGTAAGACAATATCAACACAACCAGTATTGAGTATAACTTGATGGAGTTTCACGATGTCACAGACACAGCCAGTTCACCCCGATACAGAGCCAATCCAGCGCGACGTGGTCGAGGCCTTTTACCGGGCTTACGCCGCGCGCGACATCGCATTAATCGCGCCGTTCCTCGACGACGACATCAAGTTCACCATTAGCGGGCCGGTCGATGTGCTGCCATTTTGCGGCGTCCGCCATGGCAAGGTGGCCGTGCTCGATCTGATCGAACGGCAGATGCCGGCAGTTTTCCGTGTCTTTAGTTTTGTCACCGAAAACATGCTGGTCGATGGCGACCGCGCCTCGACGCTCAATCGCCTCTCGGCCTGGCGGAATTCCGACGGCCGCGTGATCAGCTACCGGCTCGCGCACTTCATGCGCTTTCGCAACGGCCAGGTGGCTGAGATTTTGTCCTTGATCGACAGTTTCGACGCGGTCGAGCAGGTGATCGGTCATCCGCTCGATGTGCACGACACCCGCGATGCGGCGTTGGACTGCGACCTGGTCGCGGTCTGACAAGCTTCTACGCCGCGGGCTCAACCTCGTCGACTTGCTGCACGTCCTGGACGTGCTGCACGTCCTGTCCCGGCAACACCGTTTCCTCGGGTTCGGCCGCCGTCTGCATCGACTGCGGTGCGGCGGCACCGTCGACGGCTTCGACCGGCGCCTGAGCGGCGTGCGGTGTCTCGCTGGCATGCACCGTCACATCGACCGTCATGCCGAGAAACTGTCCCTTGGTGCCGTCGAAAACACCGGAGATGGGGATGGCCTGCGAGGGATCGCGCGTCACCGCGATGCGGATCAGGTTATCGCCAGCGATGAGGCCATTGGTCGGGTCGTATTCCACCCAACCGGCACCGGGCAGATAGACATCGGCCCAGGCATGCGTTGCGCCGGAGCCCTGCATGGCGCCATCGGCGCCGTCGAGCGCGGGGTCGTAGAGATAACCGGTGACGAAGCGGGCGCCGAAGCCAAGGCTGCGCACCGCCTCGATGAAAAGCAGCGCGAAGTCGCGGCAGGTGCCGCTCTGCCGCTGCAAGGTCTCGATCGGCGTTTGCGTGCCTTCCTCGTAACGCGCGGCGTACATGAACTCGGCCTTGATGGCGGAATTGATGTTGGCCAGCAGATTATAGGTCGACATGAAGCGCCCTTTGACGAAGCGCTTCGCCCAGGTCTCCACCAAGCTCTGGGGGTCGGGATAATGGCGGTCGAGCAGGCGGCCGAGATCGCTGCGGTCATTGGCCGAATAGACGAAGGGGTAGACCTGCGCTTCGGCAGCAATCGGGAAATTCGGCCGCGCCAGGCCGTAATGTTCGAGATGCAGCGTGCTGACAATCAGCAGTTCGGCCGCCTCGTTGGCGAATTCGACGCGCGCGACCGAGTTGCCGAACACGTCATGCATCCAGCGCAACTCGCCGGGCGGCGACAGCGTCAGTTCGGCGCCGACCAGCCGCAAGTCGTGGCTGTCGCGCGGCCGCAGCATCAGGCGATGCGCGCCGAACGGCACGGGGTTGGAATACCTGTAGCGGGTCTCGTGGCGCACCGTCAGATATTTCATGGGGATGAGGCCTGACGATGTTGCGCTTAGAGGGGGCGGGGCTTGCGCTCCGGGGCTTGGTCGGGCGGGGCGGCTGCCTCGGTATGGGCATCCCCTCGTGTGCCGGCGGGTTCGGCCGGTTCTTCCAGCGGACCGGGCTTGAGCGCCGGCACAAGCGGAAAACGGCAGCCGGTATGCCGCTGCATCAACATCTGAATTGGGAACGGCCAACGCTCGTCCACGACCCCGGCGCCTTTTCTTGTTATGGGCTTATGCGGGGAGAACGCGCGAACGCAGCGATAAGTTCCATCGCTGCCGAGCGATTGTGCAGCATCCGAGCGCGGGCTGTTTCCTCCGCTCATTCCCGCGCAAGCGGGAATCCAGAGCCGCGGGTTCGGAGGTTTACGCCCCTAGGTCCCCGCTTTCGCGGGGACGAGCGGGGTAGGGCCGCGCCGCGCGGGGACAAACGGGGTAAGCCGCGCCGGGGCGCCTTAGCCGATGCCGTGTTTGGTCAGGATGCCGCGCACCGCCGCCACCAAGCCGTCCTCGGCCACCGCGAACTGGGCCTCGGCCTGCTTTTTCAGGTAGTCGTCGCGGTCGGCGGTGAGCCCGGCGATCTCGGCGCCGAGGATCAGGTCCTTGATCTGGACCTCGCCGCGCGCCTTTTCGTCGCTGCCTTGGATGATGACGCAGGGACTGTGCCGCTTGTCGGCGTATTTGAGCTGGTTGCCCATGTTCTTCGGGTTGCCGAGATAGAGCTCGGCGCGGATGCCCGCGGCGCGCAGCGCCGACACCATCTGCTGATAGTCGGCCATGCGGTCGCGGTCGAACACGGTGACGACGACCGGGCCGGGGACCGGCTTGCTGTCCAGCTTGCCGAGCGCGGTGAGCGCCGCCTGCAGCCGCGATACGCCGATGGAGAAGCCGGTCGCCGGCACAGGCTCGCCGCGAAAGCGCGATACCAGCCCGTCATAACGCCCGCCGCCGCCGACCGAGCCGAAGCGCACCGGGCGGCCTTTGTCGTCATTGATCTCGAAGGTCAGTTCGACCTCGTAGACCGGGCCGGTGTAGTACTCGAGACCGCGGACGACGGACGGGTCGATGCGGATGCGGTCTCGGTCATACCCGGCGGATTGGACCAAGTTCGCGATTTGCTCCAGTTCTTGGACGCCTTCACGTGAAGTCGTGTCTGAACCGAAATGGGTCATCAAGCCATCAATCACACCCTTGTTCGTTTCGGCATAATAGTCAGCATCTTCGTCAAGCGAATTAAACTTGAGTGTTTCGCCTTTAGTCGCCCGTTCGGCCTGGGACAAATTTGTTACATCTTCGAGCGGAGTCACCCGCCCAGACTGAAGCTGTGTAAAAACAATGATCTTTTCTGACTGTTTCTTATCGAGCCCTGCGCCTTTGGTGTAATCGCCGCTCTCGTCCTTGCGGCCCTCGCCAAGCAATTGGCGTACGCCTTCAGCGCCGAGCCGATCCAACTTATCGATTGCTCGCAAAACAGTGAGGCGCTTGCCGGCATTCTCATCGCCACCAAGCCCAATCGCCTCCATCACCCCATCCAGCACCTTGCGGTTATTCACCTTCACCACATAGCTGCCGCGCGGCACGCCGAGCGCCTCCATGGTGTCGGCGGCCAGCATGCACATCTCGGCATCCGCCGCCATCGAGGCGGAGCCGACGGTGTCGGCATCGAACTGCATGAACTGGCGGAAGCGGCCGGGGCCGGGCTTCTCGTTGCGGTAGACGTAGCCGTTGCGATAGCTGCGATAGGGCAGCACCAGCCGGTCGGTGCCGTAATTCTCCGCGACATGGCGCGCCAGCGGCGCGGTCAGGTCGTAGCGCAGCGAGATCCACTGCTCGTCGTCGTCCTGGAACGAGAAGACGCCTTCGTTCGGCCGGTCCTGGTCCGGCAGAAACTTGCCGAGCGCGTCGGTGTATTCCATCGCCGGCGTCTCGACCGGATCGAAGCCGTAGCGCTCGAACACGACGCGGATCGCCTCGACCATCGCGCGGTTGGCGGCGATCTCGGCCGGGCCGCGGTCGGCCAAGCCGCGCGGCAGGCGTGCCTTGAGCTTCTGCGGCTTGGCGCCGGATTTCTTATTGACGGTGGGATCGGCCATGGCGCTTGAACGGTTGCTTTGGGAGGTAATGGCCGCGTGGTAGCAGCCACCCCGGCAGGCGGCAAGCCAGACTGGCCGGTCTGTCGCGGCACGATCGGTGCGGAATTCCCGGCTGATTTCTGCGTGCGGCCGGCCCCCCGGCGACCGTGGCCATGCGGCGCGGATGACCGTTCAGGCAGCCCTCGCCGAAGAAGTCGCCAATCCGAACGATGTCAGGTACACGGCATAACAATTCCGCTGCACGGTCTGATGGGTAAGCGGTGTTGTCGTTGCGGGGGCCAGTCGCGGCAATAGGGTGGGTCGACGTCCGGCAAGCCGTCCCCTGCCAAACCGGCCCTTGGGCGTGGAATGGGACCGGTCGTATAGTCGCGCAGGGCCGAATTGCCGTCATGTCGCGTTTGCAGGAGAGATCGATGCCGATGCCGTCGAGCGCAGCCTTGAATGCCCCGAACGATCTTGAGCCGTTCTGGATGCCGTTCACGTCCAACCGGGCCTTCAAGAAGCGCCCGCGCCTGCTCGCCTCAGCCAAGGACATGCACTACGTCACCCCCGATGGCCGTCAGGTGATTGACGGCTCGGCCGGGCTCTGGTGCACAAACGCCGGTCATAACCGCGCGCCGATCGTCGCGGCGATCCAGGCCCAGGCGGCCGAGATGGACTACGCGCCGCCGTTCCAGTTTGCGCATCCCAAGGCCTTCGAGCTGGCCTCCCGCATCGCCGCTCTGGCGCCGGGCGACCTCGATCACGTGTTTTTCTGCAATTCCGGCTCCGAGGCGGTCGATACCGCGCTGAAGATTGCGCTGGCGTATCATAATGTGCGGGGCAACGCATCGCGGGTCAGGCTGATCGGGCGTGAACGCGGCTATCACGGCGTTGGCTTCGGCGGCGTGGCCGTCGGCGGAATCGTCAACAACCGCAAACAGTTCGGCGCGCTTTTGGCCGGCGTCGATCATCTGTCCCA
>LNFM01008447.1_pt1 | contig 15561 bp, 19 predicted proteins | sample 596031 | NCBI WGS metagenome assembly LNFM01 (sample SAMN04254537, study PRJNA301005) | activated carbon metagenome | isolation source: dual media filters at the Ann Arbor, Michigan drinking water treatment plant | place: USA: Ann Arbor | reverse complement strand
GTTCGCCATGATCCGCACCAGCGGCCGCAACCGCGTCTTGTCATTGGGCTGCGTCACAATGTATAAACTCACAGGATGCTCATGGTGCATCAAATCACGGATGCTAAAGTCCGAACGGCTGATATTTTTGGCTACCAGCGGATCGCGGTACAGGGTTAAATATGATTTGGCGCTCGATAATACCGACCCTGCTTCTTCACCCGGCCGATCCAGCATATCGCGTGCCGTGGAGCCTACGACCGGATGGTTCTGTCCGTTGACATGGGGATAGGTGGCCATTTCCATCCATAACTCACCGATATCGCGCTCAGGATCGGAAAGTATGGCGTCAACATAAGGTAAGGTAGCGGCAGTACCTTCATTTCTTGATCGATACAAAACATGCAGAATCACACCCACCAGTAACGCCTGACTGGTTTTCTGCCAGTGATCATTTAATCCCCGGCCATCCGGATCAACCATTAAGGTCGCAAGATTCTGTACATCACCCACTTCAAACCCATCCTGCATGCGAATTTCATCCAATGGATTCCAATAGGCGCTCCCTTTGGGCGATGCAGGATCAAAACGAATCACTTTATTTCCCGCATGCTGCATTCTCCAACCCGCTGTAACTGACCAAAGCTCACCCTTCAGATCGGTAATAACGGCACTTTGTCCCCATGAAAGCAGTGTCGGAATCACCAGACCGACACCTTTGCCCGAGCGAGTCGGCGCATAACATAAAACATGTTCCGCCCCATTGTGCTTCAGATAATGCGTAACGCCTCGATCATCCTGCCATGCTCCCACATAGACAAAATCATTCTGCGGGGATTTCTTGGTAAATAGCTTTTTAAAAAACGAGTTCTTCCTGGGCAACAATCGGGCTGCCTGGATATCGGTCAAGCTCGCCCAACGCGCTGAACCATGTAAGCTACTGTTCGGCCGCGCCGAATTATCTATAACCACTCTCACAACCAGTGTCAGAAGCAGCCCGACACCCGAAACCAGCACACCCATACTCATCGACTGATCAAAGATGTCCGGATACTTGAAATACCATTGATCCGCCCATTCAATAATCGACCAGGGCGCATAAATATGATTAAAGTGCGCACCCAGCTGCGGTTGATACTGGAATCGGTAGGCAAAAAATTGCGTTGCAGCCTGCATTCCACCGAGCATGAAGAAACCCGCCATCATCTGAACCAGCCGGTTGTTCCCCTGTGGTGCCCCTTTTTCCATAGGGCCTCCAGAATTATGGTTTGAAATGTTCATCGTGACCGCCCTTTCCCTTTCCCTTGATGCGTTGATCGGATAGTCTTTAAAGGAACATGCGGTTTTACCGAATGATTGCCCGAATGATCCTGTTCATCAAACGTCACATCCAGATTGGCATCCATCGCAACCTGAACCACTTTTTTACGAAAAGATTCCGACCCATTAATAGTCAGCTTGTTACCGTACTGCTTTATGGCCGCTTGTAATACGCCCGCTATTTTGTCTCGGGCCGCACCGGCCATAATCACGAGCCCGTTACCACCATCCCGAATCGCTGTCGATCCGATCGTGCAAATAATCGTGCCCGTTCGGGTAATTGTCTCAATGACATCTGCCTTCGCTGAGTCTGCATGCTTTTGTACCCCAGTCACCTGGTTTTCCGGCACCCTACCCTCTTTTCTGGCGCGTAATATCTCCAATGCCTCCTGATTTCCCAACCGGGATTCCTTCACCAGCCAGCTTAGCCAGTCCATTCTTCTGTTTTTAGCCTTAGAATCTTGATAGGCAGCGGCATAGTCTTTTTTAATCGCTTCAATGCGCAGCTTTAAGTCCTGATTAACCGACGCGTACATAATCTTTTTTGATAATCTGCCGGCCGTAACGTTTTTAATCAGCAGCCGTTTAAGCCTGGATTTGGTTTGCGCGGATTCTATTGCTTCATGCTTTTTATCCCGCAACAGCTTCCATTGCTGCGCACCAGAGATTGCCGCTTCATTTTGTTCTTTTTTGTATTGCGCATAAAGTTGGGCGGTATCATGCTTGTTACGCAGGGGTTTGGGTTCATATTGCTTTGACGAGGATTTGTTTGTTCTATTTATGCTTGGTGTGCCATCAAGTCCGACATAATCCCCGAGCTTCTTAACCAGACTAGCTTTTGATAAGCTTCGGTCAACTGAACTGGCTTTAACCCCAATCCCATTGCCCGAGACAAAGACAAATCCATTGCCCCGCTCACGCAATTCCAGACCATGATCGGTTAACACCTGGTGTAATTCACTCCAATTTGTCGCAGATTGCATCTGTTGCAGGCATTCCTGCTGCATCCAGCCGATCAGACTTTCCACGCCAGCCTTGAATTCAATATTGGATGACCGGCCCTGCGCACCGCGTTTGATGGTTTCGTGATTGTCAGGGGTTAATCCATAATCCTGTTCGAGTTTTTCACACAGTTCCGCAATCATTGAATAGTCATAATGCGGGTTATGGATCGTAAGTCTTTCCGGATGAATTTTATTGATCGCAATATGAATATGCAGATGATCGGTGTCATGATGCACCACACTGAGCCTTTGGTGTTCACCAAACCCAAGACCTTCACAGAGTTGATCCTCTATTTTTTGTAAGATTGCTTCAGATAAGTCATCATCCCGGAAACTCACAACCAGATGATAAGTTTTGTCAGAAGTCGCGCGCATATTCATCTGCTGGGTATTCAATACTTCCGCAATCACGCAGTCCGGACGATCTGAGTAGCAATTAACCGCTCGCACCATACCGATGCGCTCAGTCTTATTTTGTGGATCAACAATGTAATTCACCAGTCCGGCAAAATTGCTTTTGCGCAGGGAATTAATTGGAATGTGTTTTGCGATCATATTATTTTATTTAATCGATATCTCATAAGTGGTAAGTGCTTACTTTTTGGAGTGGATGACTTTCATCATGATTTCCGTCATCTGTGTGCGCGTTTTTTCGATATCTTTTAACAAACCATTGATCGTTTTCTTGTCAAAGTGCGCCGATCGTCGATCATCGCTTAACCACAACTTTAATAACCCCCCTAGCCTACCCAAATCACCGTTGATCTTTGCCAGCTCACTCACTTTTTGGTTATCGACAATGCTGGTGGGCTCATAGCCCAAACCTAACTTTCTTAAATACTCCGCAGCGCTGAGGCCACATTTCTCGGCTTGGTCTTTGATGACTTCACCCTCCTCCACCTCAACCGGCACCCTTAGGTGGAGTTTGTATTTTCTTTTTGTTTTCGGTTTGGTTTTGGTTTCTGTTTCTGCCATTGGTTTTTGTCTCTGCTTTTGCCCTTGCTGCCGCTCTTTTCTGCCCTTGCCTCGCAGAGCAGGATTATCGTTGAGCACATCGTGCGAATAAGATCGTTGTGATGCTGGATGACAGATTTATCTGTTGGCTAACATCATATATCCTGCCCTATGTTATGTCTCTATATACTAGATTATGCATTATTATTTAAGTTTGTAGTTGTATAATTTGAGATGACAGTTCTTGATTTAATATTTGTTTAATTCTTATATACCTGTTATACAGTGGATATCTACTGCATTATTGGCTAATAATTGGATAGATTATTGAATAATTGGTTGTATGATTTGCTCATGAAACAATTGAATTCTCAAATCATGCAAACCAAAAAGTTTTTGAATGGAATTATGAATACGACATTGTCGTTTTAGTACGGCGGCTATTAGCGGATATGGAAAAAAAGTTATCTCAACGGATGGCCGAGAATGCAGTCAAGAAAAACAAAAGCAATGCAAGATTCAATCTTGCAATGTTTCTCCTTCTGCGCGACGAAATAAATGAAGCCATCGATGATGGATGGTCAGTTAAATATATTTGGGAAGTATTATACGAAGAAGGAAAAATTACATTTAGCTATCAAACTTTCTTGAATTTAGTAAATAAATATAAAACTAATTCATCCTTACAATCAAAAACTATTATCGCTAAAAAAGAATCCGCGCCATTGCCTGATTCTGAATCGACGGCGCAACTCCAGCCTGAATCAGAATCGACACAAGATCGGATAAAAATAACTGACTCACCAAAATCCCCTGATTATGGAAACCCGAAAGGTTTCGAGTGGAGTACTGATTATGATCCTAAGGATTTTATTTAATAGCTGCCAAGATCATTGCGCTCATTCCCGTATTAAGAATCAAGATTCACAACGTGATGTAGCAAGCTTCAATTTAAACGCAACAATTTTATGAAGGAATTATTCTAATGGCTAAAGTACACATGATCTTGCAAGGTAAGGGAGGGGTTGGTAAATCTTTCATCGCATCCATACTGGCACAGCATTATTACGCCAAGAAGAAAAATGTTCTTTGCATTGATACTGACCCGGTGAATGCTACTTTTCATGGATTTAAGAAATTAAATGTTCAGCGATTGGATTTAATGGAAGGTGACGAAATTGATCCACGTAAATTTGATGATTTGATTGAATCCATCTCCAAAAGTAAAACCGATGTGGTGATTGATAATGGCGCCAGTACCTTTGTGGCTTTGGCACATTACTTAATCAGCAATCAGATACCTGCCCTGCTTAAAAACAGTGGTATTGAGCTGATCGTCCATACCGTTATTACCGGTGGTCAGGCACTGACAGATACCTTAAATGGATTTAAGAAGATGGTAAAACAGTTTCCTGATGATGTTTCATTTGTTGTCTGGCTTAATCCTTTTTGGGGAAAGATTGAGCTCGAAGGCAAAAGCTTTGAATCTTTGAGTGTTTATCTGGATAACAAAAACCGCGTATCAGCCATTATCAAAATACCAGAATACAAGCCGGAAACTTTTGGTCGTGATTTAAGTGAAATGCTCCAAGCGAAGTTGACCTTTGCCGATGCGATCAAAAAACCGGAATTAACCATCATGAATCGCCAACGGCTAACAATAATACAAAGCGATCTGTTTGAGCAATTAGAAGGTGCACAAGCCGTATTGGCATGAGTACGACCGATGAAAAGATTGATAAAGTAATTCAGCAAATCGCATCCGTTCATGGTGTTGCCGTATCCAAAGATGATCCCATCATGATACTGCATACCATGAATGAGCGCCTCATTTCGGATAGCAAGGCTGCTCAGCAGGAATTGTTGGATAATTTTAGAAGTCAGCTTGAAGTGACTGTTTCTGAATTGTCCATGGCAGCTAAAAATCATTCGGATCGAGTTCTTAATTCAACCATACAAACCAGCAAAACAGAAATCTCACGCGTAATGGAAGAACAATCCAATATTATTATTGAGCGTTGGAAAGCTGATTTGCATGCTGAATTTAATGAAGCCTGCAAAACAATGACAACTTCAAGACAAACCGCAATATTGAATATTATCGCTTCATTTATTACTTTAATTGCTGCCGGAATTGTTTTGACTATCTATTTGAAAATGTAAAATAGGGGTCTTTAAATCAATATTTAAAAGTCAATGCCTTAATATGATGCGCTTCCTCCAACCAACTACTCGAAAGCAAGCTTTCTAAATTTTCCCCGTTAAGCTTGTCAAGCTAGATAGCATTCTATAAACTGATTATAATCCGTAAATAATTTGTTGAGGCCTTATCATGTTTAGAATGAATGCTATAAACCCCGTTTCAGATTTTAGCCGCAAACCTGCGGAGCATATCAAACGCTTAAAAGAAACTGGAAAACCTGAAATACTGACTGTGAACGGCAAAGCGGAGTTAGTCATTCAAGATGCAAGAGCCTACGAAGAAATGATAGATTTATTAGAAACGCTAGAGAAAACAGCACAAGCAGCCAAATCTCATGATGAAGGTAAAAGTATTCCTGCTAATGAGTTTTTTAAAGAATTTGAGAAAAAACATGGCTTAAAGCGTGACACAGTACAAGATTGACATTGCACCAGAAGCCGCAAAAGAAATAGAAGACATTTATCTCTATATTGCCAAGGATTCCCAGAACAATGCAACAAGTTGGTATTTTGCTATCTATGACAAAATACAGACCCTAAAAGATTTTCCTGCGCGCTGCCCTATGGCTTTTGAAGATCGTTACTATGAATATGAAATTAGACACTTAATAATAGGTAATTATCGCGTGTTATACCGTATACAGGATAGAACCGTTCAGATCCTCCACGTAAAACATGGGGCACAGCAACGAAATCCATTTTAAACTTGCAATTCCCCGTGGTCTTGCCACGGGGAATTGCAAGTTGAATGTGGCCCAGACATCAAGCGACGGCCAGAAATATAACGAATAAGGCTAGATCGTATCGGAGCTAATACAAATTATTCAACAACACCAATTAATTTACAGTTCTTTTTTATGAGTTTCATAAAAGCTTCTCAAAACAGTATTCATCCTGGTTTGGTAGCCTCTACCCTGATTTTTAAACCATTCGACCATATCCGCATCAAAGCGTACTGTTAAGCGCTCTTTCTTCTCCGGGTGAACAAGTACAGCATTTTTCCAGAAGGTCTCATCAAGTTCAGGAATGTCACTGCAATCTATATCTTCATCCTTAATAGCTTTAATTTCCTTAAGACGTTTTTTTGATATGCTCATTGTACAACCTCCTTTCTTTCTTCTTGGCTGGCCTCGCTGAAATAATGCGCGTTATACCATTTCTATCTGTGTGAACAACAACAATGATGATTTCCCCATCAAGCGAACCAATGCTTATTATTCGCGTCTCGTTGTAATCTTTACGCTTATCAATCCATGTAAAAACATCGTTCTCGAAAATTTGGCAAGCTTCATTAAAGCTAATACCGTGCTTCTTTAGATTTGTTATGTCTTTATCAGGGCTCCATTCATAGCGCATTTTCTATATGTACAATATGTATGTACATATGTCAAGAATTATATATTTTGTGAGAAATCCTCAGAACAAATACCGAAACACCCTTTTGGTTATTCTCTAAACGATCGTTTTGGGAACAGAAAATATGTTGATCGGATATGCGCGGGTTTCCACTCTGGATCAAAATCCACAATTACAGATTGAGGCACTAAATGAAGCAGGATGTAAAAAGATATTTACCGAAAAAATATCAGGGCAAGTACAAAACGTTTGCAGTTAGAAGATGCTCTTAAATATATGCGTGAAGGTGATACGCTGGTAATCTGGAAACTCTCACGCCTGGCACGGTCGTTGTCAAGCTAGTTGTCGCCTGAACGTATGAATTTATGCTGTCTTTTTGAGTTCTGAATTAACCTCCTTTTGATCGGTTTTTTTGGGAACGCGTTGATCCGGGTTTAAATGAACGACACGAACTGGCTGCCAGTTCCGAGTAACGCCGCTCCAGCGTTCCGGATGCCTCTTCTTCGCTTCTTCATACACATTGGCACGCTTCTGCAGCAACTCGGTATCCAGGTTGGCATGGCGTTCTGCCGGGGTTACAAAGCGGATGGCACTGTGACGATGTTCATGGTTGTACCATTGGATAAACATGCCTACCCACCGCCTGGCGGCAAGGAGGCTTTCAAACGCTTGGCTAGGATAAGCTGGCCGGTATTTCATCGTCTTGAATAGCGACTCTAAATATGGATTATCGTTACTGACCGCCGGGCGGCTGAATGATGGTGTCACACCCAATGCTTGCAGGGTAGCCAACAACGTTGCGCCTTTCATCGGGCTGCCGTTGTCCGAATGCAGTACCACCTGGTCCGGCGCGATTTTTTCTCGCATGCAAATATCGCGCATGACGTCGCTGGCCAGTTCACTGCTTTCTGTATCATAAACTTGCCAGCCAATGATTTTGCGGCTAAAAATATCGATGAACAAATACAGGTAAAATAGACTCCCAATACCAGTGTGGGCAGGTAAGTAATATCCCAACTGACCAACTGATTGGGTGCCGTTGCCGATAGCGCACGCGGCTTGTGACGCTGTTTTACTGGTCGTTCCGCTCTGCGCTGCTTGAGCTGATTTTCCGCTCTCAGTACGCGATAGAAAGTTGATTCGGAAGCAATGTATTGTCCGCAGTCGGCTAGCCTGGGAACAATCTGACTGGGCGGAAGCTGACCAAATTCGTCTGAATGAAGGATGATAAAATGCGCACAGTACAAGCCATGCTCAAAGATACTGAAAATTACCCTTTTATCTCCGACATCATTAAAACCCTTGGTATCGGCAGAACAACCTTCTATTGTCACTTCCCGCCAAAATGGTTCTGGACAGTTTAGAACATGACATTATGTGCTTGGCGCATAACGAGGAAATCTTAACATCATGTTGCCTTACCGATATGTAAGGAATATAATGAAAGCTATCTCTTAGTGAAAGAAAAAATTAATTATGTCGACAGCGAAAATTACCAGCAAAGGCCAGATTACTATTCCAATTGAGATCCGCACTTTATTAGATCTCCAGAATGGAGACAAAGTTAATTTTATTGTAGGTGATTGTGGACAAGTCAATTTTATTCCTGTGACCAAAAATGTTACCACTTTAAAAGGTATTATCCCAAAACCAGAAAAAGCAGTAAGTATCGAGGATATGAAGAACACGATTAGAGCCAAAGGCAGCCAGTCTTGAAAGGTTTAGATACAAATGTGTTGGTACGCTATTTGGCGCAGGATGATCCCATACAATCGGCTCAAGCCACTCGATATATTGAAACACATTGTACGAATGACAACCCATGCTTTATAAGCCAGATAGTTTTATGTGAATTGGCGTGGGTATTGGAAAGTAATTATAATCAGAGCCGTGATGACATTGCATCGATGGTCGAAAACATATTACAAGTCAGCCAATTGGAAGTAATGGAGTCAGAAGTAGTTTGGCGAGCACTCAATGATTATCAAAACTCGAATGTGGACTTTCCCGATCATCTATTGGCAAGGATCAATGAAGCGAGGGGTTGCACAGAAACAATGACGTTTGATAAAAAAGCGTCCAAACAACCTGGCTTTCAACTGTTAAGGTGAATCCACCTAGTAGCTTTGTAATAAATACCTGCACTAACGTTCTATAACTCATATGATCCGGTGAGACACCCTGCTCTATGAGTGCATTGATTGAGGATCAAGAACTTGAGAACCATCCGATTTTTAGACCCTTGCATAACCAATTAATATAGTTTTACTTGTTTCATAAACGACCGTTTCTGTAACACTTATTTTTAACAGTTTAAAGTAGATTAAACAGTAACATACTAAGTTAATCATACAAAGTATCCTATACGTGATTAATTTCATATGAAACTTTATATCATTGTGTTATTCAGCACCTCACTAGGCACTATTGTTAGAAATTACCCAGGCTGACTTATTCAAAGTACTAAGCTTCTAAATTTAACTGACTCTTCTTAGCAGAAGATACCATTTTACACATCGCGACGCGGAGTATGATAAGTAGAGTTTCTCAGGTGAATGGGTGATACATAATCATGATCATGAAATTCAAACAAGAGCATAAATAGTTTGACTCGCTTCAATAAAGCACCCCACCGCAAGTAGCGAGGAATTAAACCCGAAAGAGAAATTAAACAGATAGACAACGATCCTGCACACGGTAATTCTAATGTTAATGAACTGGAGGTATCGTCACTACTGATAGAAAGTTATAAGTAAGAACACCTTTCTATAGGATCATTAATGCAACTTGTGTTCAAGTGTTCATTATATATAGTGTGCACACATTTTATATATATAAAATTTTTTTATGATTAGAGGATAACAAATTTGCTCTACGCGCGCTGCACCTATCCCCGCGGCAAGACCTCTGGGAATTGCAAGTTAAACGAAAGGAAATTTTTTATGTTTGTCTGCTAATAAACCCGTTGATTCAGCTTGACTCAAAATCAAAAAAATTAATAAATCAGAAACGACTCATCCATTAAGGCACAGTAACCATAGCAATGATGCTTCCGTAATCGAACTAGTCGTCTCAGCCATACGCTAATTATCGAAAAATTTAATACTATTAATTGAATGTGTTCATATGTTCGTTCGTTCATGTGATAATTCGTGCAATAGTTCATGTGTGCACACTATATATTATGAACATATGAACACACCAACTGTTTATATTAAGGAAAAATAGGAAGTTTTTATAATAAAAATATTTAAATGCTATAGGGTCTAAACAGCGCTTAAATTCGTAAAGTGCGGTACTAAATAAATAAAAATGTATATCGTGTTCATATTATAACGTGTGCACACTTCAACACATGAATACATGAATACATGCACATTATGTCTAGCTTACAGTTTTTTGTGTAATTGTCGGTTTTTGACGGCTATGAAAGAGCATATCAATTGCTTCGGCTAGTAAAACTTGAACAGATGAATTTTCATCTAAAGCAATTTGACGTAATTGCTTTGATACTTCTGGAGAAAAATAACCTCCCACGTGTTTAGTATTTTTACGTGAAGGTCGATCGTGTAGGGAAGGTGCATTACTAGTAGCTCTTGTGCCTGATATTGGTTCGACACGTTCATTAGCAGAACGCCCTTTTAAAGCTGTTGCAAATTTATTGGTCATGTTCTTATGGTCCTTCCATTTAATTTCTCTTCGGGTTTAATTCCTCGCTGCTTGCAGTGGGGTGCTTTATTGATTCATCTTGTTCAATTGTGCACACATGAATGTGTGCAAATTTGCCGTTTCTTTTGCGGCTTTACCATAACACTCAAACTCCTGTGCAGTTAATCCAGTAATCAATGATCGGGCAAAGGCAATACGATTAACAAGCTGAATAGGGCATACTTCCACATTTAACTCTCCGATTGCTTCCATTGCTTCCTCTGCTTCTTGTCCCTGTGGCGCAACGGCATTCATCACAACGAAAATTGGCGTGCCTGTGGTTTGAACAAGCGCAAGAGTATTTGAAATCGCCTCCATATCGAAAATAGCAGGGCGACAAGGAATAAGTACAAGATCAGCCACCTTGGCAGCCTCTAAAGCTGCGCTATCAGAGTGAGGTGCAGTATCAAGAAAAAGTCTTTGTCCTCCGGTTTCTTTCACACGCCGTATTTCATTATGTAAACGGCTAGCATGAGCTGATAGCACTACAGGCAATTCTTTTTCACGGCGATCCGCCCATTTTGTTGCAGAAGCTTGTGGATCGAGATCGATTAGGGCAGTATTTAATCCTGAATTTGAAGATGCAACTGCTAAATGTAAGGCAATGGTTGTTTTCCCTGAGCCTCCTTTTTGACTAATGATAGCAATAGTTTCCATGGTAATCTCACACGTTAGATTGATCACACTGAAATGTGTGCACACATGATATTATGCATGTGTTCTTATATTTTGTAATATATAAATAATATTGATTAGAAATTAATAAATTTGCCCCGCGGTGAATTGCGAGTTAAATAATTTTATTTAAGGGTGAGGAAGGAAGAATAGAATTCACTAAATGGTTATTTAATTTTTTGGCTAAGTGTTTTTGAAACTTCACTTGTACTTGTTTTGTTGTTTTCATATTTGATATTTATCATTAAGCCTGTTTCTGGGATTTGGTCAAAAAAGCTTAGATCATGTTTTATATATTGCAATCCATTTTTTTGATAAAGCACATTCTCTTTTTTATCGATATGAATGACTTCGCCAATGTTATCTTTTGATGGGTCTGCATCAACAGCGTTATATAAATTATATATACCGGGCTTGATGCCTATAGCTTTGCTTACATTGACAGTTTTCCACTCGCCTGTGGAATCATTTTGAGTTAATTTTTGTCCGTTCATAACAAGTAATCTTTTTTTCATAGTGTCAAATGACCTTCACTTTCATGAATAGTTAATCCAGACAACGAAAGTTGTATTTTTCTTTTATTTCTTGGCGTTAATTTTTTTAGATTTAAAATCATTTTGTATTTTAGGTGGGGGACTAAATGCAACTAGAATTGATTTCTAGCAGATTATTAAGCTGTAAAGAATATCGGTTGATGGTATCCCATTCACTGTGCGCTTAAATCGTCTTAAATGTGCCTTAAATTGTTTGAGCAAGGATTATTTTATATAACGAAGCTGTGATTTGTAATATTGTTTTTGATATAAACAGGCTAATGGTATTTTAATTAATTAAGCGGGGTGGATGGTTAGCTTCACCGGGCTTAATTAATATGTTTGTCGACAGTTACGATTAATATATTAATATGAATAAAAGAAGAAAAGAATAAGAAGTTATCCACAGGTTAAATACTATCTAATATCAATTAGTTATAAGGATAATAATGGTTTATCTGTGGGTTAAAACTATAACCTAGTGTTTAAAAGATTGGGAGAAGTTAAATTTTTAAACTTATGTGTGAGTTGGAACTATAACTTTTTAGCTGATGTGTGAGCTGTAACTATATCTTTTTAGTTTAGGTGTGGGTTAGAACTATAACTTTTTAACTTATGTGTGAGCTGAAACTATATCTTTTAGTATCTATGTGAGTTAAAACTATAACTAAGTGTGAGTCAAAACTATATGATATGTGGGTTAAAGCTATAACATATGTGAGTCAAAACTATATCATATGTGGGTTAAAGCTATAACATGTATGAGTCAAAATAAGAGTTATGTATAGATTAATTATTCCTATGCTTTTTTGATAATGCGAATGTTTGATTTTTGTGCTATTGTTTTTGTATCGGTGGCACGCTTATTAGAAGCTATTTGTTCGCTAATGAATTGTGGAGCTGCTTTAATTGTGTATTTTACGTCTGAAATAGTACGGCCTGTTTTACGCTCATCTATTTGAAGGCACTGAATAATTCCTTTTTGTTGTAATTCATTAAAAGCAGATAGTATTTTTCTTCTGTTATCAATTTCTCGTGTTTGTTGCAACAAGCCACTTGTTTGTTTTATATCTGAATACATACATGAATATTCAGTTATGGGACTGGCTTGGGTAAAACGGTTTATGAGCCGCTTGTAAATCCATCTAGTTAATTGTTCATTACAACTCATTAAGCGGTCATAGTTAAATTGACGATAGTCAAGATTGTTTATACTGTGGCTAATGAAGAGTGGAAGTCTTGCGATGTGATGTGTATCAGTAGATGCCAAGTATTCATTACGACCCACTGTAACAAGGTCTTGAAGGATGTTTCCATTCCAAATTTCTTTATTGTTTTTTGAAAGAGTGATGTTGCATTTACTCATTACTTCTATAGCATGTTTTATTTGATCAAGATCACGTGTTCGGCCCCTTATTTTAAGTTCTTTTTGTAGCATTCCCAAAGTAAACTTAACCCAGCTTTCTATTTTTTCAGGGTCATGAATCGCATATTGTTGATCACTAAATATCTTCTTTAGAGCCTCTTCTATGAGTTCTTCTGTAACGCCAGGGAAATAAGCTTTATAGCCTCGGTTCTTTTGCTCGATTAATGCGGGCTGAATAGAAACAGAGTATTCGTTGCCGTTTTCCTTATATGTCCATTTATAAGGTTTTGCTAATCCATCAATAGTACGCAGTTTTTCTGCTTGTTTAGTTGTAAAGAAATACTTCGGTATACGTTCCCATAATTCAACAGTATTTGAGACTTGACTTAAATCATTGGTTACAAAATGAGAAAATAAATCAAGCTGCAAACTTTTTATTGGATCTTTTGGTGGTTTCTTCATTGGGGGTCTGTGGGTATTTGATGTATTAGATTGGCTATAAATTATCGGCGAGTTAAGCATGTCTTACTACCTCTTTGACCTAGAAAATAAGTTAAAACTTTAATTCAGAGCTCTATAACAAATAAATATTTATATATCGGTTATTTATTAGTTTTAAATATCTTATATATCTTTTTATTATTTTGCAAAGTTAACTAATTTATCTAGTAAAGTTGATAGATGTGTTCGTTCCTGTATTGTCAGACTATCAAGAGCTTTAGCTGATATATCATTTTGTGTTTCAATTTTTTCATGAAACTGGCCTAAAAGAGTTAGTAATTTATCGTTGGAGTAATGGGGTGGTGGGTTTGTTTTCTTTTTGCTATTTAGAATTTTAGTATCTGGATTGCTTGTAGTCTGAGTAATTTGTTTCTCTTCTGTTTTAATGAATTGGCGTAAAAGTTTGACGGAGCCGCGTGTTATTTCTTGTTCTGAATTATTTAACCATTCAATTACAATTTCAGGAGCTTCTTTAAACGCATTAACAAGGCTATTTATTACTATTACATCTTGCGTTCTCCCGGCATTAAATATAGTTGCAATTGTTTTTGGTAAATTTAGGAGTGTGTAGTGTTGTGATACAAATCCGGGAGATTTACCAATCATCTTCGAAATTTCTACATTTTTAAATCCTTTGGAATATTGATAACCAATAAAATCAGCAATTTCTCTTGGTGTTAAAGCATCTCGTTGTAGGTTTTCAATCATTTGATCAACTTTAGAGTAATCGGTGTCTATAAAAGCCGGGATTGTTTTTTTCTTGGCGAGTATAGATGCTCGAAAGCGTCTGGCGCCGTGATTTATAATAAAGCGGCCTTCTATTTGGGGGTGAGGATGTACTGAAATTGGGGTTTTCACACCACGAAGACGGATAGTGTCTGAAAGTTCTTGTAAGGTCACGGGATCAAATTCAGTACGTGGCTGGTTAGGATCTTCATCAATCAAGCTTAAATCAAGCTCTAATGAACTTACCTTAATAAGGCTATTTTTAGTGCTGTAATTCATTATCTTTTGGTATTTTTTCTAGAATTTATAAGGATAAAATTATCAATACAGATTTATTACTTTATAAACCGGAAGCACCTAAATTAATTCTTTGCTATATCAGTTATTCTCTCCTAGAAAACATAAAGATATCATTGTATCTTTATGGATATATAAGTTAAAGTTAAATGTAATACAAAAAATTATTGAATCAATATTCAAAAGCTGATTCTTTAACAGGATAAACATTAACCCATATGGCGAGTACTAACCGAATCAAGTCAAACGCAGGGAGAAAGTAAGCTTGTACAACCAGATATTTTTAACAAATGTAATACGAGTACTGGATGAGTTAAACATGACAAAAATAGAGTTGGCTGAAAAAGCTAATATCTCACTATCTTTTTTGTCTGACCTGACAAAAGATAGGGCCAACCCGTCATTAAGAATTATGGAGGCTATTGCAAATGCTCTGGAAACACCACTTCCTATCCTTTTAGAGCAAACAAATCTTTCTGAAGCAGAAATGAAAGAACTTATGAGCGTGACACCAAAATCAAACTTACCAGAAGGGCTATTACACGTGTGTGGGACACTCACGAAGTTTCAAGCTTATCAGGTTCGAATTTGGGACACGGAAAATAAAAAGCAGGTATTAACCCGTAAAAAAAGAAAAGTAAAATAGTAGTTGCATTAATTAATTTCTCGTTATATTGTTAAATAAGGTTAACAAATAAACGGGATATATCCATGTTAGATTCTGAAGATAGTTGCGCGACGCTGAAAGACAGAGCCAAGCGAAAGCTGGATCGAGACATGGGACCATTACTAATCAATGCGCTGAATGATCCCCAAACGGTTGAACTAATGGTCAACGCCGATGGCCGCGTCTGGCTTGAAAAACTGGGTGAGACAATGGCGTGTATCGGTGATCTGCGGCCAGCCCAGGCCGAAGCCATTATCAAAACAGTCGCCGGAT
>LNFM01012913.1_pt1 | contig 15565 bp, 17 predicted proteins | sample 596031 | NCBI WGS metagenome assembly LNFM01 (sample SAMN04254537, study PRJNA301005) | activated carbon metagenome | isolation source: dual media filters at the Ann Arbor, Michigan drinking water treatment plant | place: USA: Ann Arbor | reverse complement strand
TTCGACGTAGTCAACGGCAGCACCCCCGCGCGGGTCTGCACCTTCGCCACGGCTGACGACTTGCAGGTCACCGGCCCATGCCGCGTGGTGGGCTATGTCGTCAAAGTGGTGACAGCCACGGCGGTGATCGAAGTCGAGGACGGGTTGACCGACGCGGGCACGTACAAGTTTTCGATTCCGATTGCGGCAGCGGTGGGCGTGCATACGTTTGGCGGGAATGCCATCGAGTTCACGACCGGAGCGTTCTTGGACTACGGCTCTGCCACCGGCACCGTCGCGCTGCTCGTCCAGCTTGCCGCTGGATCGGTGATCGAGGCGTAGATGGCTGAGCACAAGATCGATTTCAACCGAGGGAGCGATTCCAACGACGGGATTAGTGCGCCTTGGAAGAACATCAGCAAACTAGCCTCTGCAACCGCGCTGACCTCTGGCGATTCTGTATTGCTCGCGGATGATTCGGAGTGGAACCTAACCGCGCATACGACGGTTAATTCTGGTTGGACCGGGACTCGTGGCGCACCGATCACCATCGGGAAATACTCGCCACTGTCTGCAAGCAACAGCAAGCCAAAGATTACCTATGCGCGATCGATAGCGGCGAACGAGTGGACCTATGACGCGGGCAGCAACGCTTGGTATATGCAGTGGCATGCGTCTCTCAACGTCGGCACGGACTCATACATCAAGCTCGGGGGCGAGTGGGGCTTGTGTCAAGCCGATGACGCGCTGCCGTTGGAAACGCGGGATCGTGCTTGGAAGAATGGTGATACGCCGAACGGTGGGAAAGTCTACGTCTACGCGCCAGCCGGGACGAATCCGACCGACTACTACGGCAGCGTTGAGTTCGCTCCGCAAGCAATTGGGGTGTTCCACTTCAATAGTAATGGCGGGTTCGTAATCGTAGAAGACTTATCTGTGCAGGGCGGGCCGTTGGCATCCCTTTATTCGTCGTCCGGGACTCGCGAATTCTTGTTGCGTCGGATCGCGTTTGATGACGTTGGCTCGTGCGTTCGGCAGTTTAGTGAAACTTCCGGGTCGCTGATTCTTGGCGTGGAGGATTGCGAATTCTCTCGCGGCGGTGCGGCGTACATCACTACGGTAGCAACATCGGGCGCAGGGTTTGGCGGTTTTCGCGCGACAAACAATCGATTCATGGGAGGCGGTATCGCACTCTCTCGCGGCAATATCTACCTACAAGCACGCGGCAACGGGGTTAGCTACGTCGCATCGAACAGATTCGATGGGCCGACCTGGGGGGCCGGATTCACCCCTCTTGACGGCTGCGCTGTATATGCGGAAGTCGGCGCGAGCAATGTTGTGGTGGTTGGGAACATCGTCCGCAATGCGTTTTGCGCATTCCAAGACAACACAGGCCGCAGCACAACGTGGATGGGCAACATCGCCATCGATTGTAATGCGATGATGAAATGCACCGATGTCGAAGCTGTCGGCGCGGCGGACCATCGTTTTTACAATAATTCCGGCATCCGCCTGGGTGCTCCGGTAGAGACGCTGAGCGGTCAGACGGTGGGTGGGATCGGTTGGCACTCGTACGAGGATCTCGCGTGTGATCTGCGTAACAACCTGTTCACAAAGCACCCTGACGCACCAGCAAATCCAGCAATTGAAGTCGGCACATCTGCGACGGGCACAATCGCCAACAACGCGGCCTACGGGTTCAGCACGCTTGTAGAAACGTACCAAGGGGCCGCGTCGCCCATTACGGCAACGGGCACTGTCACCTCCGACCCCCTCCTAGACTCCTCCTACCGCCCCACCGCCAACTCCCCCTGCATCCGCGCAGGCACCTACCTCGCCAACGCCCGCCACTTCGGCGGCAAGCGCATGTCTCCGGTGAGTCCGGTGATCGGGGCGCATGGGTACTACGCGGCGCGAGATGTGGTGACGGATCGCGCGGTGGTTACTGACAGGGCGATAGCAACCGACCGTCCTGTGCGGTTGATGGTGGCGACATGATTTGCAAACGCATGTCGCCCGTTAGCCCGGACATTGGGGCGTATCCGTACACAGAACCGCGAGCGATTGCGCTGGCGAGGGCGATCTAACTGGAGACTTACATGAGCCACTTCGATCAGCAGTACGACATCCTCGGCCCGAAGGAGGGCGGCTACTCGAACAACCCGAACGACTCGGGCGGCGAGACGATGTGGGGTGTCACGTCCGCGGTCGCGCGGCGCCACGGCTACACGGGCGAGATGCGCGACATGCCTCGCTCGGTCGCGAAGGCGATCTGCCGGGCGGACTACTGGGACTGGCTGCGCCTCGACGATATCGCGCTCCTATCGCCGAAGATCGCCGGCGAGCTTTTCGATTCCGCGATTAACTGCGGGACGACCCGCGCCGGCAAGTGGCTCCAGACCGCGCTGAACGCGTTCAACCTCCGCGGAGCGTACTACGCCGATATCGCTGTCGACGGAGCGGTCGGGCCCGGGACGATCGCGGCGTACCAGGCGTACTTCCGCACGCGTGGTAGGGCCCACGGGCGCGAGGCCGCAGAGGCAGTCCTGTTCCGCGCCCTCGACGGTCAGCAGCGGGCGTTCTACCTCAACCTCTCGCAGGAGCGCCAGAAGGACGAGGACTTCGTCTTCGGCTGGCTCCTCAACCGAACGGAGTAGCCCGTGCGCTGGGCGTTCTGGGTCGCGTTCGAGTGGTGCCTCCTGCTCCTGGCGCTTGCCCTCCCGGCCGTGTCGTGGTGGCTCCTCCCCGCGAGTCTGATTCTCCTCGGGTCGAGGCAGCACGCCCTGACGGTGCTCGGGCATGAGGCCGTCCACCAGGGGGACTGGAAAGAGAGGGCCGCGAACGTCCTGTGTTTCTGGCCTGTCGGCGTCGATCTGTACGCGTTCCGGGAGTTTCACCTGGGGCACCATAAACACGTAAACACCGTCGACGACCCAGAGGTTCGACATCGAATGGACTACCCCGAGACGTGGGGCCAGTTGACGCCCGGGCGCAAGATTCAGATTCTCCTCGCGGATCTCGTAGGCGCTTCGTGGCGCGAGGCGCGCTGGGCTGTCCGAGAGAATCGAGGGGAGTACGGCGCGCTGAGGAAGGGAACTATTGTGGTTATGATGTGTGCGGCAACAGTCGCCGCGTGGTGGGCGGTACCCCTGTGGGTCTGGGCGTTGTTTACGACTACATGGGCGTCGATGCGCGCTCGGATGTGGCGAGAGCATCACGGGCTAGGGCCGGGAGAGACGTACGAGTACACCGCCAAGTGGTGGGAACGCGCTCTGTATCTGCCCCACTTCATATGGAGACATCGCGCGCACCACACGAAGGGCCGGGGCGCTACCCCCTGCTGGGACCTATAGGAGATACCATGGCACCCCTCATCCCCATCGCACTCGAGATCGCGAAGCTCGCCGGGCCCGGCCTCGTGAAGTGGCTCTCCGGTTCCGATAAGGCCGCCGAGACCGCGGGCGAGCTTATCTCTGTCGCCCAGCAGGTCACCGGCGCGCAGACTCCCGAGGGTGCGCTGGCCGCGCTCAAGGCGAACCCCGACCTCGTGCTCCAGCTCCAGATACGCTCGATCGAGGTCGAAGCCGGGCTGACCCAGGCCTACCTTGCAGACCGCCAGGACGCGCGGAAGATGGCCGTTGAGGTCGCGAAGGCCGGCGGGTTCGACCGGAAAAACGTGATGCTCCTGGGCGCCGTCGTGGGCCTGCTGACGTGTCTCGGGACGCTGATAGGGTTCCGCGGCGGCGAGCTCCCCGGAGAGGTCGTCGGTATCGTGTCGACCATCTCGGGGATATTCGGCGCGTGCCTGCGCGACGCGTTCCAGTTCGAGTTCGGCTCTAGCCGTGGGTCCCAGGAAAAGACCCAGCTTCTGGCTCGTTCGCAGCCGATAGAATAGTGCTTAGAAACAAAACTACCCCTCTTTTTGTTTCACTTCGTCCGACTCCGCAAAGAGCCCAGGGTTGTAGCGATAGATCCGCTGGACCTCGAGGGCCTGGACGATCGCGTCGTCGAGCGCGTGGTGTGCCACGAGGTCAGCGTAGTCCGTCTTATCGAGCCGGCGGGTCACTGCCCTGAGAGTCTTCAGGTCGCGGTAGTCGCGGTGCGTGAACGGCCAGCGCACGCCGAAGTCTTCGAACAGTGACTCGAGCTTAGGCACGTCGAACACTGTCGGGTTCGCCCAGAGACGCTTCCCGCCGACGTATCGTACCCACGCGTTGAACGAGTCGACTACAGCGTAGGGGCTCCACGGCTCAGCGCTGAACAGCTTCTTCGCCTCGTCCCCCTGCGACATCCACCATCGCACGGTATCGCCGTCGAGTTCCCGCCCCTTGAGCTGCTGAGTCTTGAGCTCGAGGACCCGGTAGAACGAGCGCGCGTTGAGCCCCCACGACTGGCCGACGGGGCTCTTGAAGTCCGACACGGAGTCGCAGTGGCGCACGTTAAACGCGACGGCGCCGATCGATACGACGACTGCGCGGGGGCTGAGCGCCAGGGTCTCGAGGTCGAACATGATCTCGGGGGTCTCAGGAGCGAGGGCGCCCGCTGACAGCATCCTGCCAGTCTTACCTACGAAGCCGTCGGATAGGGCCGTTGGCATAATCCGCAGAGCTTGAAGTCCCGAATACCCCGTCTTCGCCGCCGCTTCTAAGTCTAGACCCATCGTCATTTCGTCAGCTCCTTGATTTGAACTTCACGGTCGGTCGCCCGCGCCACGCCCTCGAGGACGGGGTGGTCGAGGCGTAGCTGCCAGCACGGTATCTGCGTCGAGGCGTAGTCCGTCCCGCCGCCGAGCACCTTGCGTTTGTCGGGCGAGACGAGCAGCCCGATCGCCGTGAGGGCCTTCTTCACGGACGTGTAGTCTTCGCCCTGCTTCGCGAGCCAGAACTTGATGTGGGCGCGCGAGATGAAGATCATCCGCGTATCGGTCTCGAAGCGCTGGAAGAGCGGGCCGTGGGGGGCCTTGTAGACCTGCTGGTGGCCCGAGAGCGGGTGCCCGCCGCCGACCACAAGCCGCGTGCCGGCGTACTCGTCGAGGTACGAGCCGAGGATCCCGACCTCGTCGGAGGTCCCGTCGGCGACGGTCGAGCGCAGGCGCTTCAGGGTGTCGACGACCCAGTCGATCACGGGCGCTACGTCGAACTGGATAAGCCCGAGGGCCTTCGCGATCATGCCGCCGTAGATCGCGCACGCGCAGCCGGCGACCCAGAACCGCTCGTCCCCGGGCGACTGGGCGCGCTGCTCGATGTGCTCGATCAGGACGCGGAGGTTCTCCTTGACGGCCTCGGAGTTCTGGACGAGCCAGTGGACGTAGGCCTCGCCGGCGTGTCCGTAGTTGTTCGCGAGGAGCGGGTGGAGGGCCTTCCAGTAGGGGACCATGTGCTCGTAGACCGGGACCTCGTACTCGAACAGGCGCACGGCCTCTGCCTTCGAGTTCGTCTTCTCGGCCTCGAGCTTCGACTGGAGCGACTGGTTCGTCGAGGTAATCAGGAACGTGTTCCAGTGGAGCGACGCGCGTTCGGACGAGTCGGCCTTCAGGCGCTTGCGGCCCTCGCCCTGCGAGATATCGTAGGCGAGCTTCGAGGCCTCCTTCGGCTCCATCTTCGAGGCCTCGTCGACGTAGACCGGGAGGTTGCAGTACATCCCGATGCGCTCGGTCTTCGCGAGTGGCGTGTCGCCGAAGCCGACCTTCAGGAGCTCGTAGTCGCCCCAGATCGACATGAGCCACTTCGCCATCGTCGACTTGCCGCCGTTCGTTTTCCCGAGCATCGAGAACACGACGCCGTTGTATCCGGTCAGGCGAAGCAGCGGGGCGCCGAACCCGAGGAGGAGCGAGAACGCGTGGGCCTCCATTCCGGGCATCCCGAGGACCTTCGTCGCGTCGGACCACATCGCGAGGTCGCCTCGGGTCTTGAATCCGGAGAGCGAGTTGTTCAGCTTCGACGAGGCGCCGGCCTCCTGGACCGTGCCGTCGGACTGGAAGAGTTTCTTCCCGAGGACGAACGAGCGGTTCTCCTCCTTCCAGCCCATGGAGGTGTAGAGCTTGCGGAGGTGTCGGTTCTTCTGGAGGGTCTGTAGGTATGCGGACATGTAGGTCACCATCAGTTTGCCGTTAGCGGGCTTGACGTGGTACTTGCGGAGGTGGATGTTGAAGTCGCGCTGCGATTCTACGAGAAACGTCGGGAGCGTAAATTCCTTCCAGCCCTCGAGAGGGAGGTAGTGCCGAACAGTAGCCGTCTCATAGTCGACGTGCTCGTCCCAGGAGAGCTCCACCGGAAATATATCGTAGTCGTGTACTTTCTGGAGCGCTCCCTCTTCCATCTCCATGAAGACGCCATCCTTCGAGCGAATGAATGGCTCAGGCGGGTTCGGCAGCTCGACTCGAGCCTCGGGGATACCCGGACGCGGCTCAACGACGGGGGCCGGGAGGGACTCCACCTTGACCCCGAGCTGGATAGGCGAGGTGATCTTGTTCTTGAACGGACAGCCCAGGCAGCCGTCCGGATTACGCTCAGCAAACGTCGCGCACGACGTCGGTCCGAAACGGCGGAGCTGTTCGAGTTTAAGGTTTGTCTGGCTTGGGTCGTATCCTGGGTGTCCGGCGCTCCACTCGTGGACAACTGCGTCTCCTTCGGTCGTGTGCTGGAGGACCTGCATCGCCGCGTACCAGACGGGCTCGGGCAGGTTCCCCTTCGTCTCGCGCATCTTGCGGACCTGCTGGCACCGGTCGGCGACGAGGGCCGCGTGCGAGTCCGGGTAGTCCGACGGTATGAGGAACTTCTCGTTGACGGACTTCGTGGCCGGTGCGGCCTGCGGGAGGGCTACCTCCTTCGACTTGCACGCGCCCTCGACGAGGCGGTAGAACTCCGCGAAATCAATCGGGTCAGCGTCGCGGATCAGCTCGACAGGTACGGGGCTTGCGGGGTTTTTTCGGTTGTACGTCCCGATCGGCCGGAGCACGCTCGCAGAGTCTGAAGTCCTCGAGGGGTCGGAACGTAGCCCGAGCGCGGTCGCCAGTGACTTCAAAAGCCGCGCTGCCTGAAGCCACTGCCCAGAAGATACGCTCTCGAGCAGGGGCCAGTAGCAGTGTATCCCGTAGCCGGACGAAACCAGCATCGGCAGGGGGAGATTCGCGGAGCGCACGAACGAGACGATCCCACCAAGGGCGGCGGCCTGGTTCTCGTACTTCGTTGAGTCGTCCGGGCCGACGTCGAGGTCCAACCAGAAGGATCGCACAGACATCACGTTCTTCTGGACGCGCTGGCGCTGCTTCGTTTCGCCGCTCGGTAGGGTCTCAGTTACGAACGCTTCGCGGTAGCTTGCGCATGCGTGGTATACCTTCTGACCTTGCTGGTCGAGCTGGGTCGCGACGTAGGCCGCGTGCTGAGGCGACTCGCACGCCACGTGCTTGAAGTACGGGCGCCCGTCGGCGAGTGCGTGTAGGGTCGCGACGAAGTAGACCCCCGATGGCGGGAGGATCTTCGCCAAAAACGCGGAGCAGTCCACCCGTTACCGCGCGTAGGTTTTCTTGGTCTCGAGCAAGGCCGCGCGCATCTTCTCGATACGCTCGCTGCGCGCGGGACGAAGTAGGCTCTTCGGGAACGGCAGGAGGTTACGGTCGACGGCCTTGAGGATCGCCTCCGTAACGACACCGACCCACTGGTCGAGTGTGAAGTGCTTCGGATGGCCGAGACCAAGCCAGTCGTAGAGCGTGGGGCGCGTGACGCCGTAGAGTGCCCCGAGCTCCCTCATGGAGAGACCGCTCTTCGCGACGGCGTCGCTGAACCTTGCTCGATTGAACGTCATAGTGCCTCCGAAGGGAATGGGGCCCGGGCCGCTGCCATTTGTGATAGGACTTACGCGGCCCGGGGGTACTGCCTCCTGCAAGGAGCCTACTTCTTCAGGATGTCCGCGAGCATCGCGGTCAGGGCGTCGGCCTGCGACGACCCAGGCTGGACCGTGTTCGCCGCCGGTGCGCTTGCGAATGACGGCACGGGCGCGGTGGGGGCCTCAGCTACGGGCGGCGCGGGTGCCACGAACGACGGGGCCGCGGGTGCAGCGGCGATCGGGGGCGGCGGTGCGAACTGCGCTCCCGGTCCCGCGGCGGGCGGCGTGTCGGCCTTCTTGGCGCGCGTCCGCTTCTCGGGCGCCGGTGCAAGCTCAGGCATCAAGGCGTAGAGAACCTTCTTGCCGTTCTCCGACTCGAACCCGCCCGAGGCCTCGACCGCTACCACGACGTGGGGCGGGTACGCAGGCGCACTCGGAGCCTCAGCTACCGGCGGGGGTGCGGGCGCGAAGGTCGGCGCAGGGGGAGCCGCCAGGGCGGCGGGGGGAGGGGCCACCGGTGCCGGCTGGGGCGCAGCTACCGGCGGGGGAGGGGGAGCCACGGGAGCGGGCTGAGGGGCGGCCGGGGCGGGTGCCGCCAGTTGCGGAGCGGGCTGAGGCGCTGCGAGCTGGGGGAGCGGACGAGCGGCGCGAGCCGGGGTCTCGATCCGCTTGACTTCTTCGGACGACGAGCGCTCGATAACCTTCGCGTACTCAGCTTCAGTCAGCACCCGAACGAACGAGAACTTCAGCTTCGGATACGTGACGCTCGGGTCGAACATGAGCCGGGTCACAACGGCGTTCAGAGGAATCGAGATCCCGGGCCTGTCGAGGGTACGCACGTAGGCTCCGAACTCCTTCAGCGACGCGGCCGGGATCTTCAGGCCGAGGGCCTTGAAGTTGAGGTCGTGGACCGAGAGGATCACGAGGCGCTTCGAGTCGCCGCAGGCCTTGACCTCTTTCCCGCTCTGCTTGTTGATCTTCGAGCCCCACTCGTTCTGGCGGCAGGTCGCACACGCGGCGGACTGCGGGTTCGCGATGTGGGCGTCGGGCGTGATGCTGTTGTCCGACGAGCAGTCGGGTTCGGCGTTGTCGCCCTCCTGCCATTCCTTCAGATAGAACACCTTCGAGATGTACGGGTTCCCGCCGACGATGACGGTCTCGAGCTGCATCGCCGGGACCGCGACGCCGCCCTGGTCGTACGTGACGAGCTGTTTGTGGGGCTCGACCGACGAGTCTTCGATGTGGAACTTGCCCCCGCCGAGCGTGAGCTGGGGGAACCCGCCCGACGTAATACCGCCGGACACGGAGGCGTTGAACCGTTCCGCGGCGGCAATAGCTTCGGGGGTCTGGAGGAACGCGGGGAGCTGGGTCGGGATCACTGCGACTGCTGTAGACATGAGGTCTCCTTGGTACAAATCATAGGTAACTGCGAACAAACAACGAGGAAATGCAACATCACTGGGAGGGCGCCCAGGTCGTCAGCCCGGGTTAAGTGTGACGCACGCCCGTGTTCTGTTACTTCGGGCGGCGCACCTGGACGACGCGCATCGTGACGGTCTTCACGCCCGGCGGGGGGACGTTGTGCTGGGCGATGTACTCCTCGACGGCGGTCTTATTCACGACCTTGTTGAGGAAGTTCCAGGCCTTATTCTCGTCGACGAACTTGACGAAGAAGTCCATGTTGTCGACCGAGACCTGGGTCTTGGTCTGCGTGAACGCGGTGCCGTGCTTAGTCTTCGAGGACTCGACGCCGCGCTTGTTGAACTGGTCCTGGAACCAGGTCTCCATCGTCGCGAGGTTCGCCTTCAGGGGCTCGATGCGGGCCTTGGACTCGTTCTCGATGCGGTCGATCTCGTCGCGGAGCTCGATGTACTTCTGGATGACTTCGTCGTCTTGGATGTGGATCTGCTCGTCGGACACGTTGTTCTCCGTCTAGTTATTCAAGTAGGATAGCATGGAGAGATAAGGTTGTCTAGTGGCTTACAGAGGTTCTCCTTTCCTGACCATCTCGAGCAGTATGCCTTGGATCGACTCCTGCGCGCGGAAGCGCTTGTAGATGTTCCGCTCGAGGGGCGTGGCCTGGACGCAGACGATGTTCGCGGTGAACCGCTGGCCGGCGCGCGTGATCCGTCCGTTCGCCTGCATGAACTCGTCGTTCGTCTCGGGCGGGCCGTACCATATGATCGTGTTCGATGCTGTGAGCGTGAGGCCGTGGGCCATGCACTCGGGGTGCGCGACGAGGACGCGAAGGTGCTGGCCGCTCTGGAACTCGGCGAATATCTCGTTGCGCCTGCCCTTCGAGATCGCGCCGTAGACCAGCTCGCAGGGCCAGTGCTTCGCGATGGCGTCGCGCAGTAGGTGGACGACGCCGATGAAGGGCGCGAACACGATCACCTTCTCGCCGGCCTGCGCGATCGTGTCGAACACGAGCTGCATCCTCGGGCGCGCGTCGATCGGGATGTGGCGCCCGTCGGTGTCGTAGAGGACCCCGCACGCGGCCTGGATCAGGCGCATCCGCTTCACGCCCTCATTAGCGGCGGTGACTTTCCCCTCGGCGTGCTCGGTGTAGAGTTCCTTCTGGAGCTCGGTGTAGTGTTTCTTCTGCGTGGGCGTGAGGTCAACGGCCCGGTCCTGGTAGAGCGTCGGCGGGAGGTCGAGGCACTCGTCGCGGGCGTAGCGCACGGCCGGCGTGAGGTGCGCGTACACGACCCTCGGGGCCTCCTCGCGCGGCTCCCACCGGTACTGCGTGCGCTGGACCATGGTCATGTTGCGGAAGGCCGTGTAGTACGGCGGCATGGTCCACGGGGTTATGAGTTTCCCTTGGGCCCACGCGTCGGCCGGCTCGTTCGCGATCGGCGTGGCGGTCATCCCCCAGGCGCGGCGCAGCGGGGTGATGGCGGACTGTCGGTGTTCTGGTTCGCGTAGTGGGCGAGTTCGTCGACGATGACGAGGTCGATGTCGGGGCGCTTCGCGAGGGCCTCGGCGATCGTCTCGACGCCGTCGTGGTTGACGATGTAGAAGTCCTTATCGGACGCGAGGATCTTGTGGCGCCGCGCGCTCGTGCCGTGCACGACACCATAGGTCCGGTCCGTGACGTTCATGAAGACCTCGTTCCCCCAGACCAGGTCGAGGGTAGACAGCGGGGCCACGACGAGCGCCTTGCGGACGACCCCTTCGCGCATCAGGAAGTCGGCGGCCCAGATCGCCGAGAGCGTCTTCGCCGTGCCGATCCCGTTGAGGATGTAGAGGCGGCGGTGGAACGTCGCGAACGCCGCGGTCTCCTTCTGGTGGTCGAACGGCTTCTCGTATTTCCCGGGCCAGTTGTAGCGGTACCCGATCGGCGAGGGGACCAGGATGCCGCCCTCGCGCAGCTTCGCCGCCTCGACGACGCCGTGCGGGACGAGCGCAACCTGGTGCCCGTTGTGCTCGACCGCCCGCGCCGTGTCGACGAGAGAACAGACCCGCTGGGGGTCTGAGAGTAGTATGAGCTTATGCTCCGGGGAGACGAGGAAACTCATTCTTCGCCTCGAATCCTCCGTCGCTTCGTGTCTCGCTCGAAGAACTCCTGGCACTCGGCGCAGCGGACGCGGTTCGAGGTACGCCGGAGCATCTCCATCGGGTCGCCGCAGTCGATGCACCGTATGCCGTCGAACCCGGCTGGGACCTCGACGGGCTTAGGCTTACGCGCGTCGGCGATCTGCTGGTTCAGGCGTTGCTCTTGGACGTCGTTGGCGATATCTGCAAGATCCAATCTAGACTCCTTAAATCATCTTCACCGTCGCACACGAGCGCGACTCCGTTTGCTTCCCCGATGCCCTTCAACTGCTTGACCTGGTTCGGGGTACATCCTCGATCTTTCTCCCCCCGCCGGCCTCCCCCTTTACATTCGATAGCAACGAACATGCCAAAGACCTTGCCGACCATGTCCTGGGTGATTATAACCGGGACGCAGCCCACACGGTCTGGGATCCCGTGCTCGCCCATCCCGTTCTGGACCGGCGCGTACGACCAGGCTCTGAGCCTATCATACCACCGCTTTACCAGATCCTTGACTTTCGGCTCGGGGAGAAACGTCAGCGAGAGCTGGGCCGAGCGGCTTTTCTTCATTCACACAGCCCACAGAAGCAGGCATGCTACTAGAACAGCCCCGCCGACTCCGCACGCCATGTAATAAGCTAGCCCCCAAAGTCCGAGGCGCCAGTCTTCTTTCGGAGGTCTACGCTCAGCTTTTCCCTGCGTGCCTCGCCACCCGCTCTCGTATATCACTTTCTCGGTCTCCTCCCGTACACGGCCTTGCCCCCTAGGTGGATGAACTTCACCCTCACGAACCCGCATCGCCCCTCGGAGAGCATCTGGGCCTTGTACTCCGGCGTGCAGTCGGTGCAGTAGTTCACGGGGTCGGGGTCCCCGGCCAGCCGCGCGACCTCCTCGGCCGCCTCGAGCCACTCGTCGTACTGCTCCTGGGTCTCGAAGCAGGGGGGGCGCTTAATCATTTCCTCGGGGGCGCCCCCGCCTCCTTACACAGGCCTGCCTTGTTCGTACTGCAATAAGCACAGAACGGCGGGCCGAACTTCGTCGGGCGCGCGGGCCAGGAGTTCGTGCGCTTCGCCTCCTGGATTCGGTTCATCCACTGGAGGGGCTCGGACCATAGGGCGTCGAGCTGGTCGCGCGTATAGACCTTCGGCTTGTCGATGTCTTTCTCGCCGATCCAGATGTACGACGTCGCGACCGTCTCGACCTGCGGGAAGTGGACGAATATCCCGGCCGCCGAGAGGGCGAGCTGCGACTCGTCGAAGTTCCGCTTGCCGGTCTTCCAGTCGCCGCCCCAGGCCAGGGAGCCGTCGATCTTCAGGACGTCGACGATCATCCGGATGTAGGCGCGGTCCCAGTCGCGCGAGCCGCACGGCGTGAGGTTCCGGTCGACCGTGAGCTCGACCTCGGAGTAGAGGGTCCCGGGGCCCTGCTTGACCGCGGCGGCGAGGGGCTCGAGGCGCGGGGCGTAGTCGGCCGGGAAGGCCGCGCCGTGCTTCAGGTTCGCGTCGAGGAGCTTATGGATCGTGTCGCCGGTCTTTGCCTCCTCGGACTGGACGTACGCGACCTTATCTGCGCCCTTCGCCACTGACTGGTGGTAGAACTTCTTCGGGCACTGTTTGAAGGCCTCGATGCGGGAGTGCGAGCCAGAGACGAAATCAGCCACGGCTCGCACCGATCTCGCCGAAGAGCTCCTTGAGGGCGGCCCACTTCCTCGCGTCGGTCGTCGCCCGGCCGACGTTGCTCAGGCGCTCGGCAACCAGGCGCTGGAAGTTCGGATCCTTCCAGGCGTCGTGGCTCGGCGCCAAAACCTCGCCTTCGCTCATGCGATCGAGGAGCCTATGGTACTCATGCGCGAGGTTCGCGGCGCGCTCGTACGGGCTGAGCCCGAGTGGGTTATCTGAAGACACTCTGGTAGTTAGGCTCATGCGCTTTCCCCCTTCGCTCTGTCGTCGTCCTTCAACGTCTTCTTGAAGAGCTGGTTCGCGGCCGTGTGGTAGACGACGATGCCCTCAGGGTTCATGTAGCCGGCGGCGGCTTCACTGCCAAACTTTTTAAGGGACTCGAGCGCCCCATCCACCGCGTTCTCGTCGAATGGGCCGTGGTAGAGGACCGGAACAGCACGACAACAGGCAGGGCGAGCAATGCCCCGGTCTAAGTCCGGAGCAAAAACACCCTCGTCCCCCCACCGACTCACGTTGAAGAGCGAGAAGTACCGCTCGCCGTTCTTCAGGCCGTACGCCCGGTTGATCCCCGAGCCCCACCACTCGCCGTAGTGTCGACCGAGGCCGAGCTTCACGAGTTCATGTCGGTTCCCGTAGACCCAGTTACCGAACCCGTGGTTGTCGTCGGAGCGAGTCAGCCATCTCGATCGGCTGCCGGCGAGGAGGACGAACTCGGTCCCCTCGACGGGGATCGCTGGGCACTCGAACGGGGCGTACCCCTCGAGGTCCGTGCGATTGAACACGGCGACGCACCCGTTCGTGCCGTCGATTTTTTCCGTGACTATGATCTCGCGCGAGAGGCGGGGGATCTTCGGGAACTGCTGGAACGTGATGTCGATCATTTCGCTTTCTCCTTAATCATGGCGATGTCGCACCGGTGGCGCTCGACTTCGCCGTAGTCCCTGTGGTGTACGATAAGGTTCATGTCCCGCCCGGCGCGGTAGCCCTGCCCCGCGTGCCAGGCATCCCGGGCCGCCAGCGTACGGAACGCCTCCACGACTACGCCCGGGAACTCCTTGCGGTCCTCGTGGTGGATATGCCCCTGATACCAGTAGCGGTGTGTGGTCTGGCCCCAGTCCGTGGGGCGGTCGCACGCCATCACGCCAGGGAGTGCGGCCATCTTAATCGTGTCGCCGTGGGTTGCGCCGATAAGGACCGAGCCATGGCGATAGTACCAGAAGGCCGCGGGGGAGAGGTCGACCGACACGCGCCTGTTGTTGCTGAAATACGCGTCGAGGGCGAGCGCGAGGGCGAACGAGGAGTGCTCGTCGTGGTTCCCCTTCACGATACGCACGACGACGTTCTTGTGGCGCTCGAGCGCGCGGAGGATCGTGTGCACCATCGACCGCAGGCCGACCTGCATCACGCGTGACCAGCGCGTATCCACGTCGAGAGCGTTCTTGTTGCGCGGCGTGGTCGCCGAGTTGTTGTCGGCGTGGAAGAAATCGCCGAGCTCGATGATAACGGCGGTCGACGTGTAGGGCGCGGAGTCGACGAGGCGGTCTATCGCGGCCTTTGTCAGGGCCTCCGCGGTGTCGAGGTCGAAGTTGTCCCCGGTCTCCTCGGCCCATGCGTACATGCCGAAGTGCGGGTCCCCCATCGGGTAGACCGCGAGGAGGTCGCCGGAGGTCTTAGCTTTCGGCGAAGGCACGATGGGCGAGAGGCCCTTCGCTTCGGTCGTTAGGTACTCGACGAACTCGCGGATCGCCTGCTCGGCGAGCACCCCGTCGAGTTTCGTCTTTACCCACTGGAGCTTTTGTTCGCCCTCGGCCCCGTAGAGGGTGCTCGTGCCCTTCACGACGAACGGCGAGGGCACTACCTTCGTCATGTCGTGGTCGGGCGAGTATCCCTGGAGGGCCGCGCGCTTCTTCAGGCCCTTGATACTCCGGCTGACAACTGAATTATTCGTGCCGAGGGCAATCGCGGCTTTCCGAATCGAGCCGTACTGGTCGATCGCGTCGATGTATTCTATCTGCCGCGGGGTCGCCCACTCTCTCAGTAAAGGGTCGATCATCGCTTCTCCTTGTAGGCCATCAGATCGTCGACCGCTTCGTTAAGTTCGGCGATCGTGCCGTCGTTCCGGACCACGAAGTCGTGGCGTAACCGCTCCAGGGGAATCTCGCTCGTATGCGCGGCGACGCGAGGGACGTCACGCTCGAGATGCCAGAGCACTGAGTCCGGGCTCCCGCGAAGCCATGCGACCTCGTTCGGGTAGCGCACGCCGTCGACGACCACGCGCATCCCGCAGCACTCCGAAGCGAGCAGCTCGGAATGTCGATCCGCCAGCTTCTTCACCCAGTAGTCGGGATCGCGCGCCCGTCGGTACTCGGTGCCCCACCACTGGAGGACCTGTCGGGGGGAGAGCTCCTCGCGCCAGGGTAGGAAGAGGACGTCGCCGCCCTTCACGGCCCGGTATATCTTGTCGATCTCACCGATGGCGACGTTGATAAACTCCTGGTCGCGGCAGCGCGCGGGTGACATGGAGTAGGTCGGGACGTCTTTCGTGG
>LNFM01009230.1_pt1 | contig 15565 bp, 15 predicted proteins | sample 596031 | NCBI WGS metagenome assembly LNFM01 (sample SAMN04254537, study PRJNA301005) | activated carbon metagenome | isolation source: dual media filters at the Ann Arbor, Michigan drinking water treatment plant | place: USA: Ann Arbor | reverse complement strand
GACGGCGAGCACGTCCTTGACGTGGGCGGAATCGAGGAACTTGAGGCCGCCGAACTTTACGAAGGGGATGTTGCGCCGCGTCAGCTCCACCTCCAGCGGGCCGGAATGGTGGGAGGCGCGGAACAGCACGGCCTGCGCCTTCAGCGCGATTCCCTCCTCGCGGGCGGCCAGCACCCGGGAGGCGACGAACTGGGCCTGGTCGGCCTCGTCCCGGACGCTGACCAGCTCGGGCTTCTCGCCCGACCGCCGCTCGGTCCAGAGGTTCTTGGTGAAGCGCTCCGACGCCTCGGAGATCACCTGGTTGGCGGCGGCGAGGATCGTGTCCGTCGACCGGTAGTTGCGGTCGAGCGTGACCACGTGCCCCGGCTCGGGAAAATGCGCCGGAAAGTCGAGGATGTTGCGCACGTCCGCCGCCCGGAACGAATAGATGGACTGGGCATCGTCGCCGACCACCGTCAGCCCCCTGCCCTCCGGCTTCAGCGCCAAAAGGATCGAGGCCTGGAGACGGTTGGTGTCCTGGTATTCATCGACGAGGATATGGTCGAAGCGCGAGCCGAGATGCTCCGCGATGGCGGGCTCGCCGCACATCTGCGTCCACCAGAGCAGCAGGTCGTCGTAGTCGAGGACGTTCTGCGCCTGCTTGGCGTCCACATAGGCGGCGAAGAGCTGCCTGAGCTCGTCCGCCCAGCCGGCGCACCAGGGAAAATGCCGGCCGAGGACGTCGGAGATGTCCGCCTGCATGTTCACGGCGCGGGAATAGATCGCAAGGCAGGTGGCCTTCGTCGGAAACCGGCTGTCGGTTCCGGAAAAGCCGAGGTCGTGGCGGACGAGGTTCATCAGATCGGCCGAATCCTCCCGGTCATGGATGGTGAAGGCGGGATCGAGGCCGATGTCGACGGCGTAGTCCCTGAGGATGCGGGCCCCCATGGCGTGGAACGTGCCCGCCCAGGTGAGCCCTTCCATCAGCGCCGCCGCCTTGTCGCCCATGACGCGGACGGCGATCCTCTCGACGCGGCTCTTCATCTCGGCGGCGGCCCGCCGCGAGAAGGTCATCAGGAGGATGCGGCGCGGATCGGCGCCCTTCACGATGAGATGGGCCACGCGGTGGGCCAGCGTGTTGGTCTTGCCCGAACCGGCGCCGGCGATGATCAGCAGCGGGCCTGCGATCCCGCCATCCCCATATTCGACGGCGGCTCGCTGGGCCGGGTTCAGCGTGGCGAGGTGATCCACGGCCGCCACGGCCTGCTGGACTGTCGAATCGATGCCGTCGGACATGGCTGCAATGAACGATGTTTCCGGTTCGTTCGCAACCGTCGCAACCCTCGCCGGCCCGGCCGCACCGCGCCTCTTGCGGGCCGTCTCGGTCGGCCTCAGCCTCGCCGGCGAACGACTCGGCGACGGAAGGACCCGCCATGACCATCGAGACCGACCGGCCGCTCGCCGGTAAGACGGCGCTGGTGACCGGAGCGGGCCGCGGCCTCGGACGCGCCTTCGCCGAACGCCTCGCCGCCCTCGGGGCCGGCATCGCGCTCCATGGCATGCGGGAGGACGGGCCGGCGGAATACGGCGAGGGTACGACACTCACCGCCGTGGCGGAAGACGTCGCAGCCACGCACGGCGTGCCCACGATCCGCCTCCTCGGCGACCTGACCCGGCCCGAGGACATCGCCCGGGTCGTCGGGGAGGCGGAGGAACGGCTCGGCCCCCTCGACATCCTCGTCCACAATGCCGGCGGTGACATCGCCGCCCGCGGCGGCAAGCCCGACCCGAACGACGCGGTCGGCATCAGCGCGGAGGACCTGCGGGCGGTGATCGACCGCAACCTGATCTCGACCATCCTCGTCTGCCAGGCCGTCGCCAAGCGGATGATGACCCGCCGCAGCGGCCGCATCGTCACCATCGGGTCGGTCGCCGCCTTCAAGGGCCGCACCAACGGCGCGATCTACGCCACCGCAAAGGCGGGCGTCACCCACTACACCCGCTGTCTCGCCGACCAGCTCCGCCCCTACGACGTCACCGTCAACTGCATCGCCCCCGGCGACACGCGCACGGGTCGCTTCCTCGGCACGCGCCCCGTCGATCCCGCGCGGCTGGCAGAGGCGGGCACCCTCGACCGGATCGCCACCGTCGACGAGGTGGCGCGGCTGGTGGAGGTCTTCGCCGGGCCCCTCGGCGCCTTCGTGTCGGGGCAGGTCCTGAGGGTCGACGGCGGTGCGCAGGCCTGGCCGGCCTAGGACAAAGGCCGGTTCACCGGCACCGCCGGCATGCGCTTGCGTGCCCGAGGCTTAACCCCCTCGTCGTCAATTGGCGGTGATGTTGTTCGCGCGGATGATGTCGCCCCACTTCTTCGCCTCGGCGCCCATGAAGGCGCTCAGTTCCGCCGGCGTCGACGTCGCCGGCTCGGCCCCGACCTCGACGATCCGCCGCCGGGTCGCGGGGTCCGCCATCGCCTTCGTGTAGGCGGCGTGGAGGCGGGCGATGATCGGCTGGGGCGTGCCTTTCGGCGCCAGCATCGCGAACCAGCCATAGGCCTCGTATCCCCCCAGCCCCACCTCCGCGACCGTCGGCACGTCGGGAAGCACCTCGGACCGCCTGTTCGCGGTGATCGCCAGCGGGCGCAGCTGGCCGCCCTGGATCTGCCCGAGCACGTTGGGAATGAGCTGGAAGCTGACCTGCAGCTGCCCGCCGACGAGGTCGGTGACGAGCTGCCCCGTCACGCGATAGGGCACGTGGGTCATCCGCGTCCCGGTCACCTGCTCGAAATAGGCTCCCGCCAGATGCTGCGAACTGCCGTTGCCGATGCTTCCGTAATTCAGGCTGCCGGGCGCCTTCTTCGCGGCTGCGATCAGGTCGGCGACCGAGCGCAGCGGCTGCCCGGCATTGACGACGATCACGTTGGGCAGGGTGGCGAGGAGGGAGATCGGCTCGAAGTCCTTCAGAGGGTCGTAGCCGATGTCCCGGAACAGCGACTGGTTCACCGCCAGCGGTCCGGAGGCCGAGATGAGGATCGTGTAGCCGTCGGGAGCGGCCCGCGCCACGGCCGCGGTGCCGAGGTTGCCGCTGGCGCCAGCCTGGTTCTCGACCACAAAGCGATGGCCGAGGTCGTCGGCCATCTTCTCCAGGACGATACGCCCGACGATGTCGGAGGCGCTGCCGGCGGCGAAGGGGACGACGACGCGGATGGGGCGCTCCGGATAGGTGCCCTGGGCCTGCGACGGCAAGGCTGCGAGGCAGATGCCGGCAAGGGCGAGCCCGCCGGCCACGGTGCGGCGACGAATGTCCATGGGTGTCCTCCTGTCGTGTTTGTCGGGGCGGCCTTGCTGGCCGCCTTGTGGCGATGAGCGGCTGGGCCGCTCACCGCCGGATCGTCTTGGACGCGCGCCGTGCTCCGGGGCGCGGCTGACGGACCGCCGGGCCGGCGGTCACGTGCGGATGATCTGGTCGACATAGCCCTTGTAGGACTGCGACTTCGGCTTCTCCCGGTCCTCGGCATTGACGTAGGCGATGGAGCTGCGGCCGAGCAGCGCGGCGGGCAGGACCATGACGCGGATGAAGCGGCTGGGTCTGTCCATCGCCGCCTGGGCGAAGACCGGATCGGGACCGCTCTCGAACCAGGCCGCACCGGGGCCGAAGCTCGCGGAATGTCCCGTCGCGTCGATGCGGATCCCCCCGTCGATCAGGCAGCGGATGCCAGGTCCCTGGTGGGTGTGCAGGAAGGCGCAGCCTCCCGGGGGAAACGAGACGCTGTCCGCCCGGATCAGCACCTCGTCCGCGACCGGCCAGGAGAGGCGCGCTCGCAACTTCTCCCGCGTGGCCCCCGACGCCCCGTCGAGCGCGACGACGGGCGATCCCTCGGGCGCCAGCTCGTAGCGCCAGACGGTCGCCCCGCAGGCGGCGGCGGTCACCCGCCCGGCCGCCGAGACGAGGACCGCCTGGTCGTCGCCCATCCTCCCCTGACCGGCGTCGATCTCGCCGTGAACGACATAGAGGACGCGGTGGACCCCGTCGGCCGGCCATTCCAGCCTCGCCCCGGCAGCCATCACGTCCTCGACGAGCCTCAGTTCCATGGCGGTGCCTCGTTGCTCTGCCGGGTCCGGCGATCCCCGACGCGCCCCAGGTGATCGGCCGCGATCCGCATGCCGACCGCGACCCTAGGGCAACGGCGCGCCCTGACGCTTACCGCAGCGTCCAGCAACTTACCTTTCCGTCCGATTTCGTGGATGATCCTCGCCAAGGCCGTCGGACGAGAACGGCCGGGGAGGATGCCATGGTCGGGGTCATCGGCGTTCATCAGGGCCTGTTCGGCCGCGTGTCGCTGTTCCGGACGAACCAGCCTGTGCATGTCCATGCCCACCCGCACGTGCACGCGCTGATCAAGGTGGAAGGCCGGGACGGCGCCTACGACGTCGACGGCACGCGCTGCCCGATCACCGACGACGAGATGGTGCTGATCAATCCCTGGGTCCCGCACGCCAACTGGCGGGACGTGACCGAGGCGCCGATCACCATCCTCGCGCTCTACGTGGAAGCCGGTTGGCTCGCCCGCGACGGCGGCACGGTCGGACGCCGGCCCTTCACGCGGCAGTCGGCGCGGGTCGATCCCGCCATCCGCGCCCTGGTGGCCCGCATCGCGACGACCATGACGGATGCCGCCTCCCCAAACGCCGAGGATGACCTCGAGGCCAGCATCCTCGCCCTGCTGCAACGCGTGCTCGCCGACAATTCCTCGGTCGACCTGCCCGAGATCGCCGCACGGGCCGTGGACCACCGCATCCGCAAGGCGATCGCCCTCATGCGGGCGGCGCCCCAGACCCTGCAGAACCTCGACGGGCTCGCCCAGGGCGTGGGCCTCTCCCGCTCGCGCTTCTTCGAGCAGTTCAGCGCCTCGACCGGGATGACCCCCGGTGTCTACAACGACACGCTGCGGCTCGAATACGCCATCGAGCAACTGATCAGCAGCGACCGCGCGGCAGGCGACATCGCCCTCGATCTCGGCTTCTCCGCGCCGGGCCATTTTTCCCGCTTCTTCAAGAACAGGATCGGCTTCACCCCGCGCGAGTACCGGCGGGTGGCGAACGTCGCCGCGCAGCGCGAGCCGGACTAGGCGGAGCGCGCGTCGCTCCCCGGCGCGAGACCGGCCGTGAGGACCGGCAGGCCGAGGATGATCTGCGGGATCTGCGACAGGTCGAGGCACCGGGCATCGACGTCCCTCGCCGCGACCCCCTCACCGAAGCCGATGACGCACATGCCCGCCTGTCGCGCCGAAATCGCGCCGGTCGCGCTGTCCTCGATGGCGACGACGCATTGCGGATCGAGCCCGAGCTGCCGGCATGCCAGTCGATAGGGCTCGGGATCCGGCTTGCCCGCCGCGACGTCGTCGAGGCTGATGCTCCCCGCCAGGAACCGGCCGATGCCGAGCGAGGCCACGTTGGCGTCGACGACGGCCCTGTTCGAGTTCGAGACGCAGATCTGCGCGAGGCCGCGCCCGTGGAGGGCGGTGATCGCCTGCCACGCACCCGGCATCGGCGCCAGCGGCTCCGGGTCGGCGACATAGCTGGCGTTGATCATGTCGAGCCAGGCCTCGCGCGCGACCGACGGCGGGTAGCGGTCGCGGAGCGCTTCCCAGACATCGAGCATGTGGATGCCGCGAAACGCCTCATCGGGAAGATCGGCGAGATCGACGCCGAGGGCGCGCGAGGCCGCCAGCAGCGCCCGGTGGTGACGCGGCTCGCTGTCGACGAGCGTCCCGTCGATGTCCCAGGCGACGGCGCGGATCAACGCCCGATCCCCGACAGGCGCTGATGGATTGACCGGTAGCGGGCATACCCTCGGCGATAGACGTCGGCGGTGGCGGGATCTGGCGCGTAGCGCCTGGCCGGCGAGACGAAGCGGTCGACGCCCGCCCAGTCCGTGGCGAGCCCGACACCGACGGCAGCCGTCCAGGCCGCGCCGAGGCAGGAGCCCGGATGCCCCGCCAACGTCTCGACGGGAGCGCCGATCACGTCGGCGACGATCTGCATCCACAGGTCGCTCTGCGCGCCGCCGTCGGAGGCGAGGAAGCGCCGCGGTTCGTGGCCCATGTCCCGCAGGACCTCGAGGTGATGCCGGAGCGCATAGGCATAGGATTCGAGCAGCGCGCGCCAGAGATGGCCGAGGTCGTGGCTCAGCGTCAGGCCGTCGATCACCCCGCGCGCGTCGGGGTCGTGGATCGGCGTCTTCTCGCCGAGGAAATAGGGAACGATGGTTACCCCCTCGGCCCCGGCCGGTCTTGGCGCCGCCAGCCTGTCGAGGTGCTGATGGATGGTGAGCCCCGCCGCGGCCGCCGCATCCCTCTCGCCGCCGGCGAAGGTCCGCGCGAACCAGTTCAGCCCGGACCCGCCGGTGGACATGCACCCGTTCGGCATGAACAGGCCGGGAATGAGGTGGTAGTCCAGATAGAGGCGCGGGTCCGGCTTCACCTGATCGGTCGCCACGAGGATGTCGACCGACCCGCCGAACTTCAGCAGGACGTCGCCGGGTGCCTTGACGCCAGCGGCGAAGGCCGAGGCGATCATGTCGGCGGCCCCGCCCACAACCGGCGTCCCGGCGGTAAGCCCCGTCGCCCGCGCCGCCTCCGCCGTCACCGCGCCGATCACCTCGTGCGAGGCCGCCTTGGCCGGAACGGCGCCGCGCGGCACATGGGCGAGGCCGATCAGGTCGTCGGCGAGCTCGTGGGTCGCGATGTCGACGAATCCCGCCTCCAGTGCCCAGTTCTGCTCGATCCGGCGCTCGCCCGTCAGCCGGAAGTTGATGAAGTCATAGGAGCCGAACACCGTGCCGATCCGGCGGAAGACCTCGGGCTCGTGCTTTTCGATCCAGCGCAATTTGGCGGCGACCAGCTGCTGGTTGACGCCGTTGCCGGCCCGCCGGATGAAGCTTGCCTCGTCCACCTCGCGCCGGAGGTCCTCGACCTCGACCCCGCAGCGCCCGTCGCTCTGCTGGATGCTGGGGCGCAGGACATCGCCGCCCTCCCCGAGGAGCACGACGGCGGGAAGCATCCCCGTCGTTCCCACCGCCCTGATCTCGGAGGGATCGATGCCGGACAGCCGGATGAGCTCCTGCGAGATGGCGCAGACATTGTCCCACCAGTCCGCCGGGTTCTCCTCGCTCCAGCCGGGATGCGGCGAATGCAGCGTCACCGGGCGCGAGACGATCCCGAGGACCTCGCCCGGCAGCCGCACGAGGATGCCGATGGTGGAGGTGGTGCCGATGTCGAGGCCGAGGACGCAGGCCATGGGTCTCGCCTCAGCGCAGGGTTGCGACCACGTCCATGAAGCGCTTCACCCGCGCGCCGTCGACGGCGTTCCAGGTGTTGCCGTCCACCTTGAAGTGGGTGCCGATGACGACGCCGTCGGCGAGCGCGAGGATGTCGCGGACGTTGTCGATGTTGACCCCGGTATTGGCGAAGACCGGCACGTCCTTCACCGTCTCGCAGACAGCCTTCAGGTGGGAGGCTTCCGCCGGCTGCCCGGTGAGCGGGCCGGAGACCAGGATCGCGTCCGCCATGGAGGAGAACACGGCGCTGCGGGCGCGCAGCTCGATCGGCCGCTGGTCGAGCGAATGGGCGAATTCGGCATTGATGTTGAAGAGCATCTTCATGTCGGGGCGCCCGAGGTTGCGCCTCAGGCGGGCCGCGGCGGCGCAATCGGGCTGCCACAGGCCCATGTCGGACGCGAAGAGCCCGGTGAAGATCTCCCGCACGAAGCTCGCACCGGTCACCGCGCCGATCGACACGCTGGCGGTCGGGTCCCACAGGTAGTTCACCCCGAACGGCACCGTGAGGCTCGGCTTCACCGCCTCGACGACCGCCGTCATGGCGGCGATACCCTCCGGCGGCGCCTTGAACACATAGGGGCGGTCGTTCTCGTTGCCGAACATGATGGCGTCGACGCCGCCCGCCTGCAGCTTCTCGACATCGGCGAGCACGCCCTCCACCAGTTTGCCCATGCCGCCGGCCGCATCGTAGTTCGGGGTCCCCGGCAGGGCCCCGATATGGGCCATGGCGATGACGACTTTCTTCTTGTCGCCGAAGCACGCGAAGACCATCGATTCACTCCTTCAATGCGCGGCGCCGCAGCTCAGGCGGCGCCCGCCGACCTCTCGGCGATACGAACGTCGACGCCCGTGGCCGCGAAGACGGCCGCGAGGGCCGGCGGCGGCGGGGCGTCGGTGACGAGAATGTTGACCTGCGACAGGGCGCCGATGGCCACCAGCGACATGCGCTGGAACTTCGAGGCGTCGCACAGGACGATGCGCAGACCGGAGCGGCGCAGATAGACCCGCTTCAGTTCGGCATCCTCGACCGAATAGTCGAAGAGCCCTTCCGGCGTGACCCCCGAGACGCCGATCACCGCGACGTCGAACCACAAAGCCTCGAACTGCGCGACCGCCGCGGGGCCGTAGGTCGACATCTCGTCGGGGCGCAGGAGGCCGCCGGCCACGTAGACGTCGGGCTCGGCCCCGTCCAGCGCGGTGGCGATGCGCAGGCTGTTGGTGAAGATCTTGGCGTGGGCGAGCGTCCGCAGATGCGAGGCCATCAGGTAGGTCGTCGTGCCGACGTCGAGGGCGATGGTCCGGTAGCGTGCGACGATCTCCGCGGCGGTGGCCGCGATCGCCTCCTTGCCCTGCTGGTTGCGACGCAGCCGCGAGGCGAAGCTCGGCTCCTCGCTGTCCATCGCCACCGGCGGCATGCTGGCGGCGGGAACGGCTCCCCCGTGGACGCGCCGCAGCCGCCCCTCGCCCTCGAGATCGACGAGGTCGCGGCGGATGGTCATCTCCGACACGTCGAGCCGGGTCGACAGGCCGCGCACGGTCACCGTCCCCTGGGAGGCCAGCGCCTCCAGGATGGCGGCCCGACGCGCCGGCGCGAAGAGGCCGGCACCCGCCCGCCCGGCCGGGGCCGCCGGCCGATCATCCAGTTCCGCGATCATTCGTAGCTCCGCATGGCCCCTCCAGTCATAGCCGCAGAACGCACATTATCAAACATAAAATTCGGGGCTTGATGAACGTTATTGTTTGATATGTAGTGGGGCGATAAGGACCCCCTTGCCCATGCCGGTTGCGCCGATCTATCCCGAACTCGAAGGCCGCAAAGCCCTGGTCACCGGCGCCGCCGCCGGCATCGGACGGGCGATCGCGAGCGCCCTCGCGGCGCAGGGCATGACGGTGGGAGTGGCCGACATCGACGCGGCGGCCGCGCGCGCTACCGCGGCGGCCATCGGCCCCAAGGCCCACGCGCTGCGGATCGACGTCACCCGCCGCGACGAGGTTCAGGACGCCTTCGACGCCTTCTGCGCGATGGCGGGCGGCTGCGATCTCCTCGTCGGCAACGCCGGCGTCTCGACCATGCGCCGTGCGGTCGATCTGACCGACGAGGACTGGGACTTCAACTTCGCCGTCAACACGAAGGGCATTTTTCTGACGAACCAGATCGCCGCGCGCCACTTTCTGGCGCAGGGATCGGGCTGCATCGTCAATACGGCCTCGCTCGCGGCGAAGGTCGGGGCACCGCTTCTCGCCCATTACTCCGCCTCGAAATTCGCGGTGCTGGGTTGGACGCAGGCGCTCGCGCGCGAGCTCGCCCCCGCAGGCATCCGGGTGAACGCGGTCTGCCCCGGTTTCGTGAAGACCGGCATGCAGTCGCGGGAGGTCGCCTGGGAGGCGGAGCTTCGCGGCATGACCCCCGAGGCCGTGATCCAGGACTATGTCGGCCAGACTCCCCTCGGGCGCCTCGAGGAGCCGGAGGATGTCGCCGGCGTCGTCGCCTTCCTCGCCTCCGACAGCGCCCGCTTCATGACCGGACAGGGCATCAACGTCACCGGCGGCGTCTACATGACGTGAGGCCTAAAACAAACAAGAACGCTCACACGGATCGGCGCTGGTGAGCGAAACGGATGACAACAAACGCCACCCACGAAGAACCAGAGGGATCCAAGCGTCATGTCGAATTCGAACCAGCACACCCCGGGCGGCCGGGGCACGGCCATCGGACGGCGCACCGTCCTCGCGGGGATGACGGGCGCCCTCGCCTCACCGCTGCTCGGCAATGCGGTGATGGCGCAGGCGCGCTTCCAGCCGCCCGCGGCCCTCGCCGCCAAGGGTGTGATCACCTATTGCGCCACCATCGATAATCCGCCGCGCGCCTTCTACGACAACCAGCAGCGGCCGACCGGCTTCGAAGTCGAGCTCGGCACCGAGATCGCGTCGCGCATGGGCCTCAGGGTCAACTGGGTCCAGCTCCGCTTCGTCGGCCTCATCCCCGCCCTCCAGGCGCAGCAGTGCGACGCGCTGATGCAGGAGCTGTTCATCCGGCCCGAGCGCCTCGAGATCATCGACATGATCCCCTTCTCGCGCACCGGCCAGCGGATCGTGACGACGAAGGCGAGCACGCTCCAGGCGACGTCGCTGGAGGATCTCTCCGGGCGCAAGATGGCCGTGCCGAACGGCACCACCATCCACAACCTGGTGAACGAGGCCAACGCCAAGCTGAAGGCGGCCGGCAAGCCGGAGATCAACCTCGTGGTCCTGCCGACCACCACGGAAACCTTCCAGCAGCTCGCCACAGGCCAGATCGAGGTGCTGGGCACCACCACCACCGCGGCCTCCTACTATATCGGCCTTCGCCCCAACGACTTCCGGCCCCTCGGCGAACCCTTCGGCCTGATCGGCACCGGGATCGGCCTGCGCAAGGGCAATACCGAGCTCTTCAACCCCATGAAGCAGAGCTTCGACTCGATCGTCGCCGACGGCACCTACAAGCGCCTGATCGAGAAGTGGAACATGCAGGGCTCGGAACTCTGATGGGTTTCGACTGGACCTTCTTCTGGAGCCGCCTGACGGATCCGGGAGACCTCTACCTCATTGCCCTGGGCAGGACGGTCGTCATGGCCGTCCTGGCCATGGCCCTCGGCCTGGTGATCGGCGTGGTGGTCGGCTTCGGCCGGCTGTCGCGTTTCCTCGTCGTCCGGGCGGTCTGCGGCTTCTACATCTGGCTGATCCGCGGCATCCCGGTGCTCGTCCTGCTGGTCTTCTTCTTCTCCGGGCTCGCGGCGGCCGGCTTCTTCCGCTTCTCGGACGTCGTCGTTTTCGGCTTCACCCTCTCCGCCTCGTTCCAGGCGGCCGTGATCGGCCTCGCGATCCACGAGGGCGCCTACATGGCGGAGATCGTGCGCAACGGCATCCAGGCGGTGCAGCGCGGCCAGATCGAGGCCGCCAAGTCGCTCGGCATGGGCACGTTCCAGCTGACGCGCCGGATCATCCTGCCACAGGCGACGCGGGTCATCGTTCCCCCGCTCGGCAACGACTTCAACCATCTCCTGAAGACCACGTCGCTCGCCAGCGTCATCGGCGTGCAGGAGATCTTCCAGCTGACCGAGAGCATGTCCGCGACCACGTTCAAGACCTTCGAACTGCTCATCGTCCTGTCGATCACCTATCTGCTGCTGACCACGATCTGGAACGTCATCCAGGGCATGATCGAGACGCGCCTGCGCCGCCACGAGCGCGACGACGGTCCGTCGGGCTTCATCGAGAAGGCGTTGTTCTACCTGCGCCCGCGAGTCGACGCCGCCCTGGAGCGCCGGTGATGGCCGATCCCCGGGAGACCCTGGTGCGCGCCGAGAACGTGCGCAAATGGTTCGGGCCGCTGGAGGTCCTGAAGGGCGTGAGCCTTCAGGTGGCGAAGGGCGAGGTCCTGTCGATCATCGGGCCCTCCGGCTCGGGCAAGAGCACGTTCCTGCGCTGCATCAACCAGCTCGAGACCTATCAGGACGGGCGCATCTTCGTCGGCGACGACCTGATCGGCTACGACCTCCAGGGGGAGCGTCTCGTGCCCCTGCCCCAGCGACGCGTCGTCGAGCAGCGCCGCAACATCGGCATGGTCTTCCAGCAGTTCAACCTGTTCTGGCACATGACCGTTCTTGAAAACATCATCGAGGCGCCCATGCTGGTGCTCGGCCAGCGCCGGGACCAGGCGGTCGAGACGGCCATGGGCCTGCTGCGGCGGGTGGGCCTCGCCGAAAAGGCGAATGCCTATCCGATGAAGCTTTCCGGCGGACAGCAGCAGCGGGCCGCCATCGCGCGGGCCCTCGCCATGAAGCCTGATCTGATGCTGTTCGACGAGCCGACCAGCGCCCTCGATCCCGAGACGACCGGCGAGGTGCTGAACGTCATCGCCGACCTCGCCGAGAGCGGCATGACGATGATCGTCGTCACCCACGAGATGGCTTTTGCCCGGCGGGTGTCCGACCGCGTGGTGCTGATGGACAACGGCAAGGTCGACTGCGAGGCCGATCCCGAGACGTTCTTCCGCGACCAGCCGAGTGCGCGGCTCAAGGAATTCCTGGCGACCATCCATTAGGGCGCCGTCCACCGACAGGATCTGGCCGCTGATCCAGCTCGCCTGGTCGCTGGCGAGGAACAGCACGGCATGGGCGATGTCCTCGGCCGTGCCGAGGCGGCGGACGTGGATGGATTCGACGAGGCGCTTGCGCGGCCGGGCTCAGCCGCAAAGCCACGTCCTGACGGAGCGTCTCCAGCTCTGCCCGGGAGCGCCGGACCCTGCTGATCGAGGTGCGTTCAGCGGGACGCTCGGCGCCCCGCCGCCCCACGCAAGGGACGCGGACGGTGTCCCTCCCGGCGTTGGGCGATCTCTCCGTCATCCACAGCGACACGCTGGCCACCGGCGACGCCCTCGACCTCGATCCCGCGGCGCCCTACCGCTTCGTCCGCGAACCGGCACAGTTCATGCTGCATCACTGGCGGCGGAGAGAAGGCGTGGTCAGCCACGTCGCCTTCGTCGATGATCACCCGGCGCTCTGATCCGCGGCACCCTGCGGCGGGGCCGGACGCACGAGGACCGAAGCCGTGACCTTCCGCCAGACCATCGGACAGCGGACCCATCTCTTCCGCGACCTCGCCGACCTCATGGCCAAGGCGACGCCCCTGCGCTCCGGCGACCAGCTCGCCGGCATCGCCGCGACCTCGGCCGAGGAAATGGTGGCGGCGCGCATGGCGCTGGCCGACCAGCCGCTGAAGCTGTTCCTCAGCCAGCCGCTGGTGCCCTACGAGACCGACGAGGTGACGCGCCTCATCCTCGACAGCCATGACGCCCTGGCCTTCGCGCCCGTCTCGCACCTGACCGTCGGGGGTTTGCGCGACTGGCTGCTGTCGGATGCGGCGACCAGCGAGCGCCTCGCGGCCCTGGTGCCCGGGATCACGCCGGAGATGGCGGCCGCCGTCTCCAAGGTCATGCGCAACCAGGACCTCATCGCCGTCGCCCGCAAGTGCCGGGTGGTGACGCGGTTCCGCAACACGATCGGCCTGCCCGGCACCATGGCGGTGCGCCTGCAGCCGAACCATCCGACCGACGACGCCCGCGGCATCGCCGCCTCCATCGCCGACGGCCTGCTCTACGGCACGGGCGACGCCACCATCGGCATCAACCCGGCCTCCGACAGCCTGTCGGCGCTCTCAGATCTCCTGAAGCTGCTGGACGAGATCATCACCCGCTTCGACATCCCGACCCAGGGCTGCGTGCTGACCCACGTGACCTCCTCGATCCAGCTCATCGAGCGCGGCGCGCCCGTCGATCTCGTCTTCCAGTCGGTGGCCGGGACGGAAGCCGCCAACCGGTCCTTCGGCGTCGACCTCGCCGTGCTCAGGGAAGGCCTCGACGCCGGCCGTTCCCTCAAGCGTGGCACCCTCGGCGACAACGTCATGTATTTCGAGACGGGCCAGGGCTCGGCGCTGTCGGCGGAGGCCCATCACGGCGTCGACCAGCAGACGCTGGAGGCCAGGGCCTATGCGGTGGCGCGGGCCTATCAGCCGCTGCTGGTCAACACGGTGGTCGGCTTCATCGGCCCGGAATATCTCTATGACGGCAAGCAGATCATCCGCGCCGGCCTCGAGGACCATTTCTGCGGCAAGCTCATGGGTCTGCCGCTCGGCTGCGACGTCTGCTACACGAACCACGCCGAAGCGGACCAGGACGACATGGACACGCTGCTCACCGTCCTCGGCGCGGCTGGCGTCACCTACATCATGGGCGTGCCCGGGGCCGACGACGTGATGCTGAACTACCAGTCCACGTCCTTCCACGACCAGCTCTACATCCGCGACGTGCTCGGCCTGAAGCGGGCGCCGGAGTTCGAGGACTGGCTCCGCCGCCAGGGCATCACCGGGCCCGACGGCCGGCTGACGCCGCGGGCCGCGAACGCGCCGCTCCTCGCGCAGATGACGGGGCTCGCGGCATGAGCCGGGCGATCTGGCAGGAGCTCGCCGCCCTCACCCCGGCGCGCATCGGCCTCGGGCGGACAGGCGCGGCGCAGACGACCGACCAGACGCTGCGCTTCGCCCTCGCCCATGCCATGGCGCGCGACGCCGTCCATGCTGGCGCGATCGCGGCGCTCGGCCCGGCAACGGTACTGGTGGAGAGCGCCGCCGACACCCGCCAGACCTATCTCCTGCGGCCCGATCTCGGCCGCCGCCTCTCCGCCGCCAGCCGCGACCGCATGGCTCAGGTGGCCGGAGAGCCGGTAGATCTCGCCCTCGTCGTCGGCGACGGCCTGTCCTCCAGCGCCGTCCACGCCCATGCGGCGGCGACGGTCGCGGCCCTCATGCCCCATGTCGCCCGCGAGGGCTGGAGCCTCGCGCCCGTCGTCGTCGCGCGCCAGGCCCGCGTGGCGCTGGCCGACGAGGTCGGCGAGATCCTCGGCGCGCGGCTGGTGCTGATGCTGATCGGCGAGAGGCCCGGGCTCTCCTCGCCCGACAGCCTCGGCCTCTACCTCACCCACGGGCCTCGCATCGGGCGCAACGACGGCGAGCGCAACTGCATCTCCAACGTCCACGGTGCCGGTCTTTCGCCCGAGGTCGCCGCCTTCAAGGCGGCCTGGCTGATACGCGAGGCCCTCGCCCGCCGTATCACCGGCGTGGCGCTGAAGGACGAAAGCGAAGGCGCGCTGGGCGCCGAGCGGCGCACGCCGATCGGGTGAGCCGGTGCGACGCCTCCACGATCACGCGTGGGCGACCCAGCCGCGGAACGAAAAGCCGGCGTAGAACAGTCCGATGCCGGTGAAGCCGGCCTCCCGGAGGAGCTGCTCGTCCTCGGCCGGCGACAGGATGGGCAGGCGTTCGCCGATTCCGACCCGGGCACCGTGGGCCTGCGCGGGATCGATGCCGGACGTGATGGCGAAGGCGGCATAGCGCGCCAGCCAGATGTCGCGCTCGCCCTCCGGAATGCTGAAATGGACCATCACGAAGGGGCGGCCCGCCTTCAGGCGGGATCTGATTTCCTGCAGCGTCTTCAGACGCTCCTCCCGGGCGATGAAGTGCATCGTCAGGATGCAGGACGCAGCATCGAAGGGTCCCTGCGGAGCGGTATCAGCGTAACCCTCGTGCAGCTGCACGCGGCCGTTGAGAGCCCCGAGGGTCTGGCGGGCGAGATCCAGCATGGCGCCGGAAGGGTCGACCCCGACGAACGTCCAGTCGGGCTGCGCCTCGGCGAACACCTTCAGTTCCAGGCCCCCAC
>LNFM01008445.1_pt1 | contig 15565 bp, 20 predicted proteins | sample 596031 | NCBI WGS metagenome assembly LNFM01 (sample SAMN04254537, study PRJNA301005) | activated carbon metagenome | isolation source: dual media filters at the Ann Arbor, Michigan drinking water treatment plant | place: USA: Ann Arbor | reverse complement strand
GATTGATGCCAATGAGTCGCGACTTTTTTCATATTGGAACACGAAACGGTATTTCGCCAGTCTCAACCGTTGGTCTCAACGGAACCCAGACGACCCTGCGTGTTTCTGAATGGTCCTAAGAACGGACACCGTGCGGACACACAAGCAAAAGCCCCGCTGGCGAAGGCCAAGCGGGGGCTTTGCATAAGCTTATGAATTAGCTTTAATATTTTGGTTGCGGGAATGGGTTTCGAACCTATGACCTTCAGCTTATAAGCCTGACGAAGCTTCGCTGTTGCGTCCATTCCTGCGGGAACGGCTTCATCAGCATGTCTACTTGAAGTCCCGCTGGCTGCCTCCCATCGAGGATCGATTCGACTATGTCCGGTGCGAGCAAGGTCAGGCGCAGAACCCGGCACACATAGGACTGATTAATCTTTTCGGTCTCAGCCAGCTCGGTCACCGACGCGAATTGGCCGCTTTCGAGAAGGCGCTTCCAGCGGTGTGCCCGGGCGATCGCCTTGACCATAGTGTTGTCGACGCGCGGGCGGGGAACGCCCCGACACGCCCCTTCCGGCACCACCACCTGCTTTCGCCCGCTGCGTTTGCGGAATGTCATCGGCACGCGGACCGTCAGCGTGCGGCCGTCATTGGCGGTGGCGCCGCGTCCCATCAGGCGGCCCTTTGCGCGCTGACGGCCATGCCACCCAGCTCGCGAACCAGATGGGCCAGCCCATCGACACGAAGCCGAATGTCGACGCCGTCGCGTCCGACGTCGACACGCTCAACGAGCAGCTGGACGATGCGGGCCTGCTCGGCTGGGAAGAGTTCATCCCACAGCGGCTCGAGCCCTTCGAGCGCCTCCCGAACCTCGGCCTCAGACAAACCGTCAATCTCAGGTCGCGCAGAGCGCCATGTGCCGACAACGATTTCAGGCGACCGCAGGAGACCGCGCAGCTGATCCACCACCGCGCTCTCGATCTCGGCAGCCGGCACGCGCCCGACGGGGCAGGCGCCGGCGCCGCGCTTCAGGATGCTTTGGCTGATGTAATAGCGATAGAGCTTGTCGCCCTTGCGGGTGTGCGTCGGGCTCATGGCGCAGCCGGTGGGCCCGAATATGAGTCCCTTCAGGAGCGCGGGTGTTTGCGCGCGTGTGTTGGCTGCGCGCGTCCTAGGGCTCTCTTTCAGGATGGCATGCACCTTGTCCCACATGGTGCGGGAGATGATCGCGTCATGCTCGCCGCGATAGGCCGTGCCCTTGTGCACAGCGTCGCCGATATAAACGCGGTTGTTGAGTAGCTTGTAGAGGAAGCCCTTGTCGATGAGCCGTCCCTTGCGCGTTCGTACGCCCTCGGCGGCCAGCGCCCGGGCCACCGCCGTCGCAGAGCCGATCTCGACGAAGCGCTCAAAGATCATCCTGACGATGGAGGCTTCCGGCTTATTGACGACGAGCTTGCGATCCTTGACCGCGTAACCGAGCGGGACATAGCCGCCCATCCACATGCCGCGCTTGCGCGACGCAGCGAACTTGTCGCGGATGCGCTCGCCAATCACCTCACGTTCGAACTGGGCGAAGGATAGAAGAATGTTGAGCGTCAGCCGTCCCATCGACGTGGTCGTGTTGAACGCCTGCGTCACGCTGACGAAGGTCACGTCGTTGCGGTCGAACACGTCGATCAGCTTTGCAAAGTCCATCAGCGCGCGGCTGAGGCGGTCGATCTTGTAGACGACGACAACATCGACGCGACGTTCTTCGATGTCGGCGAGCAGGCGCTTCAGGCCGGGCCTCTCGAGCGTAGCTCCCGAGATACCGCCATCATCATAATGCTCGGCGAGCTCGACCCAGCCTTCCGAACGCTGGCTTGCGATATAGGCGCTGCAGGCGTCGCGCTGTGCATCGAGCGAGTTGAATTCCATCTCGAGCCCTTCCTCGCTCGACTTGCGGGTGTAAATTGCGCAGCGTAGTTTGCGGACGCCGGTCTTCGGCGCGGTCTTCGTCATGCGCGCCTCTTTGTGTTCTTGAGCCCGAAAAACACCCAGCCGTTCCATCGCGTGCCGGTAATGGCGCGCGCGATCGCGGACAGAGAGCGGTAGGGCCGCCCTTGCCATTCGTAACCGTCGCGCAGCACCGTGACGGTGTGCTCAACACCCTGCCATTCGCGAATGAGCCGTGTGCCGGCGATGGGTCTCTCGTCGGCGCGCGTCCGGCGCAAAACGATGTTGCCGCCGTCGAGCTGCTCGCCCAACGCTTCGAGGCGCTCGATGGTCGCCGGTTTCAACCCGCCGTAAGTCAGCTCCTGAATCCGGTACGCGAGCCGGCTTTCCAAGAAGCGACGATTGTAGGGCGGCGCCTCTGTTTCGAAGAGTTCGCGCCATTGTTTCTTGAGGTCCGGCGTCGGCGTTGTCTTCAGCGCCGCGAGCCGGGCGAGGATAGTGTCCGTCATGTCCATGCATTTCTCCGTTGCGTCGGAGTTGCATGAGCGCTCTGCTCAGGCGGGAAGTGAAGACAACTTTCTCCACGCTCGTCAGATACTTGTCTTGACTGTCCCGCCTTGAGCCGCACCAGGCCGCGCGCGAGAATCTCGCACAGCGCGGCGATGCGCTCTGCAGGGGTCATCAGGTCAGGGTGAAGTGGGTTTGACATGCCACGCTAGTAGCGCCGTTGGCACACTGTTTTCCCGAGAGGCCACGTGGTGGCATACGCGTGGGAGCATCGTCCGCCGCCGACGTCCAAACAATCCAGCCAACTATTAAAATGCTAGGTTAGAGCTGCAATTGCCCGCTAGGCTTCGCTTAACAAAGGTTGCGCGGGAGGCCTAAAATAAAAACAACATGTGAAGATCCACACTTGCGCCGCCTAACAACGGAGCGCGGACAGAGCACTGGAGAGAACCAATGTCCACGTTTGACGCCCCGCACTTCCACAATGATGAAGCCGCCCGCAATTCGTGGCATCAACGGTAAGTGGCTCACGTATTAAGGAACTCACTAAGCCGAACTTTAAACAGGCCGCTGCGCGGTTCATGCGCTGGTACCCGAAGAAGTGGAAGCCTACGAAAAAGCGCATTAAGCGGCGCGGGTTCAAGTAGTTGGAATGCGCACACAGGCCGTTGACTCAGCGGCTGCGCTCTGGATTCATTACGATCGGTGCGAATCAATCGTGCCTGCGGAAAAGCCGGGGTTGGCGCCCCGGCTTCCCGTATCCACCGCAAAGACTGTGAGAGGCTTGCGGCGAGTTAGATCAACACTCGGGAACATGAATCCCGATGACTCGGTTGTCAAGCCTCTTGCAGTCTCAGCATTTAGGGACTCGTAAGATGCATAACGTTTTCAAAACTCCGAGCAAAAAACTTTCCTTTGATGATGCTGTCAAAATCTGGCTTCGGCACTGGCAAGGTGAGTTCCAGCACCGGATCGCAGCGGACTTCGACGTAAACCCCGGTCGCGTGAACGAGATTTTGAAGGGGACTCGCCATCGAGGGAGTCGCGAGGCTGCTTTGAGCCGCTATTCGGCATAGTCACTGTGAGCCCGGCTTTCGAGTCGGGCTCTTTTCTTTTTCAGGCTTCTTGACCGCGTGCTTATGCGGCTTGTGCGGCGTCTTGAGCGCGCCCTTAGTGGCGGCTTCGATGCGGCGCTGAGCTTCTTCTTCTGTGTAGTCCTGATCGCTGGTTTTCTTGGCCATCTCAAAACCTTGGAGATACCTCTTGGGCCTGTCTAGCGCCGCTAAGTCGGAGATGATTCGTACAACTCACGAAGCCGCCAAGGCATTCGTGGAAGATTTGCAGCATATGCGGGAGGTTCTGGCGAAATCAGAACCTACACCGGCAGAGGTTCGCCGAATGAGCAATGAACTTAGGCGACTTTTAATCGACAATGGGGGAGATATTCGAAGGGTTGCAGCACCTCGTCTAGATAGACGCATAGAATTTCTATCCCAGGACATCGCGCCGTTTGAGCGAGCGGGGCGCAGCAGGCCATGGACGTTCTTATCAGCCGGCGTAGTTGATATATTCGGCTTGAGTTTAGGGACGATGGTTGCGGAGCCGGGGGAAAAGATAGAATACCCCGCTGACTATCACCCAGACAAAACCGTCTCGTTAAGCCTTGACGGGTTTCTCGGACAAAAAGTTGTTTGTTTCAAAGGCCATTGGATTTGTAGGCGGGACGTCATCAAGTACGTCGCAAATGTTGCGTCCGGCGTCCATTCGGGCTCACCCAGAGACATGACTCACGAACTTATAAAGAAGATCAGGTACGTCGCGACCGTGAAGATGACGGATATGCCCGCAATCGTCTTCAACCCAGATGCAGCCGGGCATAGCGACAAGCCTGCAGTTATAGATAGAAACGCAATGGACTTTGCCCTGCTACAGCTTATGGCCGCCGCGCGATACCTGTCCATATCTCCTGATATTGAGGAATTGGAGCGGATAGTAGAGGCTGAATAGCCAAGCCAATCGCCGCATCGCGGCGCGCCGGCGACAGCACCCTAAGCGCGCTCTCAAAAACGAGAGCCTTAAGGGTCATCCTTTACCGAGGCGAATTCTCGTTAAACTTCCAATCCAGCGTAACCCCGACAATGCCATCCTAGTAGCGGGGAGGACAGCTCATTTTCCCGGGGGGCCACGTGGTGGCATACGCGTGTGGGCATTGTTCGCCGCGAATGTCCAAGCATCCGCCGGCATGCCCCATTTCCGCGCAGATCACCCCCCACGAGGCCAGAGCGCCCTGTGGAAAGCTTTTGCGGATTCGCGCAACGAGGACTCGACTCCGCACTAGGAATATGAGAACAAAAGAGGAACATAGTCCTTTTGGAGCTCCCAATGTCTCCCCTCACGGCCTCCTATCGACACTCCACCTTCACAGCCGAGCCAGAGCGCCTTTCCCTGCCTGAAATTTGGGCCGTCGCACGCGCCGTGCGCGGGCAAATGGCGGCGCCATTGCATCGACGGCTGGCGCTGGATGACATCGCAGCTTTTGCGAAGCACGCGGATGTGAATGGCGTCTCGTTCGACATCGACTGGGACCTTGATCACGAGGTGCTTAATCCCGCGGGCCAGGCGGTCATGGGCGTCACCGAGTATGATCGCGCCTCGCCCGAGTGTGTGATGGTCTCGATTAATGGCCCCGCCCTCAACGTGCACGAAAATCTCTTGCGCTCGACTATCGCCCACGAACTTGGACACGTTGTCTTCGACGCGCCGGCTTGGGTGACGACGACCCCGGCAGGGTGCGCCTTCTTGAGCCCGGGCGCTGCGGCCGGCCGCAGTGTTCGCGATCCGCGCGAGCTGCGCGCCAACGAGTTCATGGGCGCCTTGCTGGTACCGCCAGCGCTTTTGCGCGTGGATGTGCAGCGCCATGCGAAGAAGGCTCGGTTCGCGCCCTCGCCACACCCCTCGCGCATCATTCGCGGCGCGCCTGCGTACGATGCGTGCGCACAGGATGTGGATGCGCTGGGAGAGGCCGTGTTCGCCCTGGCGGAGCTTTATGGCGTGTCTGAAAGCTTCATGCGGGTTCGACTGGCGCGCTACGATCTCCTGCGCGCGCGCCGGCTCCAGGCTCATTCTTCATCATCGAACGCTTGAGGAAAATATCATGGCCTTTGGCGCATGGATCAGATCGGAACGCGAGAAGGCCGGCGTGCCTTTGGGCGAGTTCGCACGCAGCATAAATATCTCAACGGCCTATTGGTCGCGCATTGAACGTGGGCTGGAAAAAGCGCCAAAGGATTCGTTGATCCTCGCCGCCTGCCAACTGCTGGGGCTGGCGACAGATCGCGCGTTCATTGAGGCGCGGCGCCTGCCGCCCGACATGCAGGATGATATCGCGCGGGCGGTCTCGGTTTATCGCGCGTTCAAGACGCCCGCGTAAAGAAACACGCTTCTCAAATAGCTGACGGACGTTGCGGCCTTTAGCGCCGCCACGGGAAACCTGCGTCCTCGTCGTTGCGGGTTCGCGCAATCGCTATCCTTACGCTTGAGGCCCCAGATGACGGAACGCGCCGACTTTGCAAAACCTGATGAGCTCGCAAGCCTCGACGAGCGCAGTCTAAAAGTCATGATTGCCGCGGCTCGTTATCAAACAGCTCGCCTGGCGCGATCACTCCGGCTGTCCCCCGCGCAGCGCGAAGACGCAGAGCAGGAAATTCTCCTCATCCTGCTCGAGCGCAGACGATATTTCGATGCAGCTCGAGGACCGTGGACCGCGTTCGCGCACCGTATCGCACGCCAAGCCGTGCAGGTGATCGCGGATCAGATATGCCTGGAGCGTCGACGCATGCCGCTGTCGCTCGACCACACGCTAGGCGGCGTGTGTGAGGAGGGTGACGAGGGCGCGATCAGTCTCGCCGATATGCTGTGCGATCCAAACGCGCTTCCCGATGAGCAAGCGCTCATGTCCTTGGCGATAGATGGCTTCCTAGCAGGCCTACCACCTGAGCTTTCTGTAACTGCGATGTTCGTGCTGGAGGCCGATGGCGATCTCGCTGCTGCACAGCGGTCCTCAGGGCTTTCCACCAGCGAGTTCTATCGCCGTCTGCGCGAAATCCGCTATCGGCTCGTATCGATCGGCATTGCGGACCGACGCGCTCTGCTCGACCTCTGACCTCTTGGGAAAAGTCCGCGGGCGCATCGCTACATGCAGGTCAGGAGCGCGGAGGACGCACTCCGCCAAAGTGAAAGCTAACGGGACAAAAGACCTCTCGGGAAGATTTCCCACCCCGACCGCTACTTAGACAACAGCAGGGTTGATCGGCCAACGGGCCATCCTCCCGCACCTCGCAAACCATCAACTTCAAACGTCCGGAAACGATGTTTCCGGCGAACGGGAAAGGATTGCCCATGTTTCTCAAAGCCCGTCTTCACTTGTTGCTGATTGATCCTTTCTCAGTGCCGCTTGATGAAAACCGTCTTGTGGACTGGCTGGTGGGCGCCAGCTCGGGCGAAACCATCGCCTATTACCGTGGCCATCTTGCGCATGATCGCTGCAAGTCGAGGCTGGTCCTGACGAGCGATGAGCGCCGCAGGCTGATCGCGGTCGCGAACCGAATCATGGCGGCCTCCGATCAGGGTCTCGTCATTCCCCTGCAGCGCAGGGTTGGCCCGCACGAGTGGCTATATCTCGCCGTGCGCGCCTCGGGTCGCTTGCAGGTCCCTAGCCGCCAGTCTCGCGCGATCGCGCCCACAGCTTTGCTCGCAGCTTGACGGAGGTTTTGATGATCACGCTCACTCACCAAGCGGACACGATCAAAACGCTATCGTTGTCGCAACTCTCAACCCTGCCTGCGCCGCAACTTGCAGCGCTGCTTGACGATCTCACCGAGCGCAAGTCGCGCCTTGCAGACGTCGAGCAAAAACTCAACTCAGCTCTCGATCTTCGCTACGGCGCGCGCGCCAATCAGCGTCGCGCTGAGATGGGCAAGGACACCGGCGCCGTGCGCTTCGACGACAACGGTTTTGTCGTCGTGGCCGACCTGCCAAAGCGCGTGAAGTGGGATCAGGAACAACTCCGTCACGCCGTCGAGATCATTCGCTCAAGCTGGAACGACGATCCAGCCGACTATGTGAAAACAAAACTCGAAGTCTCCGAGAGCGCTTTCAACAATTGGCCGCGCGTTGTGCGTGAACTGTTTCAGCCTGCGCGCACCGTCGAGACGGGCCGCCCGTCCTATCGCCTAGAGAAGCGCGCCGCGGGAGCGGGACAATGAGCTTGCGCATCGTCAGCGCTGACGAGCGGCTCTCGGCCGCAGGCGCGAAAACCACAATGGCGATCTTCGGGCCGAGCGGTGTGGGCAAGACATCCCTGCTGAAGACGCTGCCGCCTGCCGAGACGCTCTGCATCGATCTGGAAGCCGGCCTGAAGTCCGTTCAGGACTGGGCGGGCGACAGCATCCCGGTGCGCACATTCGCTGATGCGCTCAACATCGGGTGCCTTGTGGGCGGGATCAATCCGTCCGCCGATGAGAACGGCTTCTTCTCGCAGGCGCATTACGAGCATCTCTCGAAGAAATATCCTGCTCTCGTTCAGATGATCGCCGCCAAGCGGATCATCTTCGTCGACAGCATCACGGATCTGACGCGCCAGGCCATGGCGTGGGCGAAGACGCGACCTGAAGCGCTCTCCGAAAAGACCGGCAAGCCGGATACGCGCGGCGCCTATGGACTATTGGCGCGCGAGGTCATCGGTCTGCTCAAGCATCTGCAGCATGCGCACGCGAAGACGGTGATCTTCGTCGGCATTCTTGAGCGCGTCACGGACGAGTTCAACCGCACCACGTGGCAGCCGCAGATGGAAGGCGGCAAGGCCGCCCGCGAACTGCCGGGCATCGTCGATCAAGTCGTCTCGATGCATCTGTTCTCCAAGTCCGCCGACGACACGTGGACGCTCGATGAAAAGGCGAGTGAACGCCGTCTCGTCTGCCAGTCCGGCAATCCGTTCGGCCTGCCCGCGAAAGATCGCAGCGGCCGCCTTGATGTCACCGAGGCGCCTGATCTCGGCGAGCTGCTCTCCAAGATCAACTCTCCCAAGAAAGGATAACCAGCCATGAACTTCGACATGAATGACGCCGAGCCGCAGAAGAGCGGCGAGCTGATCCCTGATGGCGCCTTCGCCAAGGTTGCGATGACCATCCGTCCGGGCGGGACCGACGGCCAGAGCGACATCGACCGCGGATTGCTCAAGGCGTCGAACGCGCCTGGCAGCGACGTGCTGATGCTCGACGCCGAGTTCACTGTCACCGAGGGCCCGCATGTGCGACGCAAGTTCTGGCAGGTGTTCACCGTCTCGGGAGGAAAGCTCGACGAGCAGGGCGTCTCGATCGGCTGGAAGATTTCGAAGGCAAGCTTTCGCGCGATGATCGACAGCGCGCTCGGGCTTGATCCTCAGGACATGAGCGACGCAGCAAAATCGAAGCGCATGCTGCGCGGCCTCGCCGACCTCAACGGCATCACCTTCGTCGCCAAAATCAAGATCGAACCAGCTTCGGACGCGCGCTACAGCGACAGCAATCGCCTTGATCGCGTCGTCGTTCCAAGCGAGCCCGAATGGCGCAAGGTGATGGATGGCGAGGTTCTCGCGCCGAGCCCCAGCACGCGCGCGCGTCCAAAGGCCGTGTCATCCCCATCGTCCTCAGCGCCCGCCTGGGGGCACGCTCCCGCATCGGCGCCGGCAAACGCTGCGCCTGCGTGGGCTCGCGCGGCGCAACAGAGCGCCCCGCCGACGCCTGCGCCAACTACTGCGCCTGCAGGTCCGGCGTGGCTCAATTCATGAGCCGGGCTGATGAGTGATGACGAATGGCAGGCGCATGTGACGCGCGAAGCGGCGAAGGCGATCGGACAATGGCTCGAAGGACGCGGAAGGCTACGCCAGCCCATCGCCGCTCTCACCATGCGGGAATTGGAGTTCATGGCGGACAACGCGATCGCGCGTTTCATTGTGCTGGCCTCGCGTCGGATCAAGCAGCAGCCGGACGACGCAAAGGACCTGACCCGGCTCTTGCTCGGATAGGTCTGTGCGCACTCTGCGGACGTCAGGCGCGCGGCTTTGGCTACGTCCATCAACTGCGTTGGGACCACTTTCCCTTTCACCGCTTCTGCTCGATGCGCTGCCATCAAGCCGGCGCCGCGATCGCCGCCAGGAACAACGGGATGATCGACAAGACCGACATGGAGACCAAGGCCATCAAGGAAGCGCGCCGTCTTCTTGCGGAAACGCTCACCGAGCTCGACCTCATGGCGCCATTCCACGATCGCAGCGCGGCCGAGATCGATCGTGTGATCGAGGCCTGCGTCGATGGCTTTCAGGAGTCGATGCGACGGCAGGCGGCGACACGCGATCCGCTTAACGACCCTATCCCTTTTTAGAGGCGCTGCATGATCGTCGATCTCAATCATGATTCCGGTTTCGTCTACGGCCGCATCGCTTCTTCAGTGAGCGTTTCGGATCGCGTCAACGCGCTGATCGACGCCGCGCTCGTTCAGCGCAACCGCATGCAGCAGCCACGTGATTATCTCGGCGGCAGTCGCGTCGGCGAGCCCTGCGCGCGCAAGCTCGTCTATGAGGTGACGCATGCGCCCAAGGATGAAGGCAAGGATTTCGATGGCGCAATCCTGCGTATCTTCGACGCCGGCCATCAGTTTGAAGCGCTGTCGATCCGCTGGCTGCGCGCTGCGGGCTTCGATCTTCGCACCGAGCGTCGCGATGGCGGGCAGTTCGGCTTCGAAGCAGCCGGCGGCAAACTGCGGGGTCACATCGATGGCGTGATCGTCGCAGGGCCGGATATCGGCGTCGCATGGCCTGCGCTCTGGGAGCACAAGGCGCTGCGCGCAAAATCATGGATCGATCTCGTCAAGCGCGGTCTCGCGATCTCAAAGCCGGTCTACTTCGCGCAAGTCCAACTCTACATGGGCTATCTCGAGATCAACGCCGCTCTCGTCACTGCGCTCAACAAGGACACGCAGGCACTCCATCACGAGGTTGTCGCATTCGATCCAGGCGCGGCGCAGGCGCTCTCCGACAAGGCCGTCGATGTGCTGCGCGCGGCGGATGCTGGCGAACTGCCGCCGCGCATCGCCGCCGCATCCGATTTCTACCTGTGCCGCATGTGCGCCTATGCGCGCCGTTGCTGGGAGGGAGAGCGATGAGCTTCGTCCTCCAACGCTGGACCGATGTCGCGGCACGCAAGAAGCGGGTGGCTCGTGATTGACCTCAACGACGCGCCGACTGAGCGCGCCCGCCAACCACGTTACGATCTCGAGCTTGTCGTTCAGCGGCTGCGTGACACCGCAGCCGATTGGGCGCCGCGCCTGTTTCCCAATGGCCGGCGGGTCGGGGACGAATGGCGGCTCGCCAACATCGCCGGCGACGCGCCGCGCAACACAGGCTCATGCGTGATCGCGCTGAATGGACCCCACGCGGGCGACTGGCATGATTTCGACGGCAATCAAGGCGGCGGGCCGATCAGCACGATCCAGCAGGCGGTTGGCGGCGTTGGGCGCGAGCTCATCGTGCGCGCAGCGGAACTCGCCGGCGTCGCTCCAGGGCCACCAGAAAGGGAAGCGCCAACGAACGCGCCGCAAAAGCCGCCGGACAAAGACGCCAGTCGAGAAATCTCGTTCATTCTGGGTGGCGCCGCGCCGCTCGCCGGCACGCTAGCGGAATCCTACCTCGCGTCGCGCGGGCTCTCGGCGCCTGTGGACGCCGACCTTTGCTTCCATAGAGATCTCACCCATTGGGAGACGAAGACCGGCTATCCGGCGCTGATCGGCGTCATTCGAGACAGGTCAGGGGAAATCTGCGGCCTGCATCGCACCTATCTGGATGAGCATCAGGGGTGCGTCGGCAAGGCCGCCGTCGCCAAGCCCCGCATGATGCTGGGCAGGTCGGCGGACGGCGCTGTGCGGCTGGCGCCATTGGCTGCGGGCGTAGCGCTCGGCGTCTGCGAAGGCATAGAGAGCGGCCTCGCTGTGATGGCCGCATGTCGAGGGCTGCCCGTCTGGGCCGCTCTCTCCACATCTGGGCTCGAGCAAGTTCAGCTTCCTGCGGACACCACGCGCGTGATCATCCTCGCCGACAACGACGCATCAGGCGCCGGTCTGCGCGCCGCGCAGGCATTGGCGTCACGGCTGAAGTTCGAAGGCCGGCGCGCTGTGATCGCATTGCCGCCGCGCGTCGGCGACGACTTCAATGACGTGCTCGCGAATGATGGCGCAGACGCCGTGCGAGGAATCGTCGAGGACGCACTCAGGTTGGAAGAATGCGAATGCACCGAAGCTGCGGCTGCTTCAACGCCCGACGCAGAGCAGCCTCTCGGCCGCCACCTGCCGCTGAACTTTGTGGAAGCCAACACGGCGCCTTCCGTGATGCGCGCCGACGAGGGCGATCTCGCACGAGCCGTCGCCAAGGCGTGGGCCCTGCTGCTGGCTTCCAACCGTACCCCATGGCTCTTCCGCTACGCCGGCGCCCCCACGTGGGTTGCACCCGATGATGAAGGCCGACCCGTAGCCGCAATCGTCACCGAGGAGCGCCTGCGCCATATGCTCTCCAAGCTCGGCGCATGGCGGCGTTTGAACAGCAAGGGTGAGCTCGTCCCGACGCACCCGCCAACACTGCTCGTCAAATCCCTGCTGGCCACCCCTGATCCGGGATTGCCGGTGCTCGTGGGCATCGTCAACACGCCCGTATTCGGGCGCGGCGGCGCGTTGCTCACCAGCCCTGGCTACCATCCCGACGCGCGCCTCCTCTATTGCCCGGCGTCAGGCTTCTCTGTGCCCGCGATCCCGCCGCGCCCGTCGATGGACGACAGAGCCGCCGCGCGCGGCCTCCTGTGCGAGGACCTGCTGGGCGACTTTCCCTTCGCCTCGGCCCCGGAGCGCGCGCATGCTCTCGCCCTCCTGCTCGTAGGCTTCGTCCGCGCGATGATCGATGGGCCGACGCCGCTGCATCTGATCGAGAAGCCGACGCCCGGCACCGGCGCCACGTTGATGGTCGACGCCATCGCGACGATCCTCACGGGCTCGGGAGCATCCGTCATGACCGAGGGGCGCGATGACGAGGAATGGCGCAAGCGCGTTACCGCCAAACTGCGGCAGATCCCCTCCATCTTGCTCATCGATAACCTCCGCCAGAAACTCGACAGCTCCGCCGTCGCCGCGGCTCTCACGGCGCCATTCTGGGAGGACCGAATCCTTGGCGCCTCCGAAATGGCGCGCTTACCGATCCGGTGCGTGTGGATCGCCACCGGCAACAACCCCGAGTTCTCCAATGAGATGGCGCGGCGCCTCGTGCGCATTCGTCTCGACGCGCACGTTGAGCGTCCTTGGCAACGCGACGGTTTTCGACATCCCGACCTCATGAATTGGGTGCGCGCCAATCGCGCGCGGTTGGTCAGCGCATGCCTGACCCTCTGCCAGGCGTGGATCGCCGCTGGACGCCCGCTAGGGTCGCGCACGATCGGCTCCTACGAGAACTGGGCGCAGGTCATCGGCGGCGTGCTCGAGGTCGCTGGCGTCGAGGGTTTTCTCGGCAACCTGGACGAGATGATGGAGGCGTCGGACGCAGAGGGCAACGCGTGGAGCGCCTTCGTCAGCGCATGGTGGGATCGCTTTGGGACAACCTTCGTAGCAACAGCCGATCTGTTCGAGATCGCGTTGGGGCTTGAACCGACGCTCCCGCTTGGCGCGGGCAACGACAAATCCCAACGCACGCGCCTGGGCAAGGCGCTTTCCTCAATGCGCGATCGGGTGTTCCGCGTGGGATCGCTGAGCGTGCGCCTCTCAAGCGGTGGAAAATATCAAGGCGCGGGCAGATGGCGCCTGCAGTTTCAGGGATCGGCCAATGACGATGCCGGTGATCTCGTGAACGTTGGAAAAGTCGGTGAACGTGCATCCGACAACGTTCACGAAACGCGGTCTAACGAAATCAATGCGCTGGAAGCGCTTGGTGAACGTCGTGAACGTCGTGAACGTTTTTCCGACCCCCACGCATATGCGCACACGCGCACGCACGCACACACGATAGAAACAAGCGAACAACGTTCACGACGTTCACCACGTCCACAAGATGAAGAAAGTTCAGGGGTTTGCACTGGTGAACGTGAGGCTTCTGCGCCGGATGACGTTCACCAACGTTCACGAGACGCCGCGCCCTCGTGGCTGACGGAGCTTGATCCATGATCCGCCCGCAGTCAACCGGCCCGCCCGAACAGACGCTTAAGCATCAGACGACGGCGGCCCCGACCGCCAAGCCAGTAACCGCCGTCGTCCTCCACCACGAGCAATCCCCATTTGAACGGAGACCATTCATGGCTTCGACGACTCTGACTTTGCCTGCCGCCAATGCAAGCCCACCGACAATGTCCATGCTGGGCTCAACGCGGGCCGGCATTCTCGCGCTCGATCTCGGCACAAGCACCGGCTGGGCGCTGCGCACATCCGACGGCCTGATCACCAGCGGCACGGTCTCGTTCCGGCCGAGCCGCTATGACGGCGGCGGCATGCGCTACGTGCGCTTTCGCGCCTGGCTCGACCAACTCGCCAACGACGCTGGACCCATCGCATCCATCCACTTCGAGGAAGTGCGCCGACACGTCGGCACGGACGCAGCGCATCTCTACGGCGGCTTCCTGGCGACGCTCACCGCCTGGTGCGAACAGCGCGACATCGCCTACCAGGGCGCGCCGGTCGGCACGATCAAGCGGTTCATCGCCGGCAAGGGCAATGCCGACAAGGCGGCTGTGATCAGCGCCGTGAAGGCCCGTGGTTTCAGCCCTGCCGACGACAACGAAGCCGACGCCATCGCCATTCTCCTCTGGGCGATCGAAACGCAGGGAGGCGTGCGATGAGCGCCGATCAAATGCTCGCGCGCGCAGGCTGCGTCATCAGCGAGCGCCGACAAGCCTACGGCGATCCCAAGGTCGTGATGGCGGCCATCGCAGCCCGCTGGTCGATCACGCTCGGTCAGTCCGTCACGCCCGCCCAGGTCATCCTGTGCATGATCGATCTGAAGGTCGCCCGCCTGGCGCATGACCCCAACTACATGGACAGCGCCGTGGACGTCATCGGCTATGCCGCCCTGCTGCCGGAGGTCATCCAATGACATGGCTTCCCAGAGGCTACGGCGGCGCGCGCCGGCGACCCGAGGACGTCAAACGCGACGGATGGCTGGACCACGGCCTGCTCGCCGTCTCCATCAACGACCAGCGGCTGACCTGGCCCGAGCGCGAGCTCGTCAAGCAGCTCGGCCAAAAGCTCTATGGCAGCCGCGAGGAACATTGCCGCGAGCAACATCGCAACATGCGGGAGGCGCGCCGATGATCCGAGGACGCAAAAGAAAGCCTGGCGCGCGGCACGCCTGTGGCAAGCGCGTGCGCGGGGAGACCGAACGCGAGGTCATGCAAACCGCCCTTGACGCGCGCCAGCGCCACTTTGGCGTCGGCGCAACTCGCGCACGCGACGCACGGCTCGGCACGTCGCTCGGGCGGCTGTCGTTTCAGGAGCTGATCAGCGCCCGGCAATACGACGCCGGCCTGCGGTTCGCCGAGCTTTATCAGCGTCACCACATGACGCTCGGCTTGCCCATGCCGCATCCGCAATCACCCGCAGGACTCATGCTCGTCGGCGGCAGCTTCGGCGGCTCGCTCAGTGAGATCGAGCCGTCAGTGATCGCGCGTCTGCGCAACCGCTTCGACGCCGCGACGAATGCGATCGATGATTGCGATCGCGCGTATCGTATGGGGCCAGGTCGAAGACCTTCGCTGCTGCTGTATCGTGTGGTGTGCGTCGATGAAGACACGACGTTGTGGTCGATGAGCGACATCGGCAATCTGCGCGCTGCATTGAATGCGTTGACGCGTGTGTTTGGGTGTTGACACGAGTCAACTAGGAGCATAGAGTTCCGATATTCTAGATTTAGAAATGCGCCCGCAGTTAACCGCTGCGGGCGTTTTGCGTTAGTTGCTTCGAAGTCAAGCGCAATCGCACGGGTCCTTCCAGCGCCGTAAACCGATGAGGGGGGGCCGTCAGCGCGAGCCTTTCCTAGCGACAGAATAAAAATCGCATTTCGTTTCGTTTTAATCACGCCAGGCTGCGG
>LNFM01008444.1_pt1 | contig 15566 bp, 13 predicted proteins | sample 596031 | NCBI WGS metagenome assembly LNFM01 (sample SAMN04254537, study PRJNA301005) | activated carbon metagenome | isolation source: dual media filters at the Ann Arbor, Michigan drinking water treatment plant | place: USA: Ann Arbor | reverse complement strand
CGATCCGGTGATCCGTCACTCGATTCTGCGGAAAGTTGTAGGTCCGGATCTTCTCCGAGCGCTCTCCGCTGCCCACCATCGAGCGCCGCTCCGACGCGATCGCCGACTGCTGCTTGCCTCGCTCGAGGTCGAACAGCTTGCTCTTCAACACCTTCATCGCCTTTGCGCGGTTCTTGTGCTGCGAGCGCTCGTCCTGGCACTTCACGATCAACCCCGTCGGTTTGTGCAACAGCTGCACTGCCGAGTTGGTGGTGTTGACGCCCTGACCGCCAGGACCTCCCGAGGCCGCGACGCTCTCGACGATGTCCTTCGCGTCGATCACGACGTCGACGTCGTCCGCTTCGGGCAACACCGCCACCGTCGCCGTGCTCGTGTGCACTCGCCCCTGCGCCTCGGTCTCGGGAACGCGCTGCACGCGATGCACGCCTCCCTCGAACCGCAGCGTGCTGTACACGCGCTCACCCGAGACCAGCGCGACAACCTCTTTCACTCCGCCCACCGAACTCTCGGACAACGAGAGCACTTCGACGGACCACCGCTGGCCCTCGGCGTAGCGCGAGTACATTCGAAACAGATCCTGGGCGAACAGCGTGGCCTCGTCGCCGCCCTCGCCGCCGCGGATCTCGAGGATGGTGTTCTTCTCGTCGAGCGGCTCTGGCGGGAGCAACAGCAGGGTCAGCTTGCGCTCGAGCTCGAGCTGCTCGGCCTCGAGGCCGGGGATCTCCTCCTGCACCATTTCGCGCAGCTCGGGGTCGCTGAGCGCGGCCCTGTCCTCCGCGAGCTGCTTGACCACCGCGCGGTATCGCGCGAACTCCGTGACCAGCCCGTCGAGGTCCGCCCGCTCTTTCGTGAGCTTGCGATACCTGCTCATGTCGTCGGTCGCGCCGGGCTCGCACAAAAGCCGGTCGAGCTCGTTGGCGCGCGCCACCAGCGTCTCGAGCTTGTCGATTGGAAGGACCATCGCCGCGCTTATGCCCATTGGTGCCACTGTCGCGCAAGCCGGTGCAGCCATTGCAGCTCGAACGCAGCCCGTGCACCCCGGGCAGGGATTGCACCCGCGCAGGCCCCGCGCCCGAGAGCGAACCCGCGGTTGGAAGCAGACACGCCTCGGGCTCTCTGCGGGGAAATATCCCGAGGCGCTCGGCGCGTGCCGCCAAACGAAGCCCGAGCGACCGTAGTGCAAATTCGTCGGCACGGCGTTTGATTCCGACCGCCACCCATGTCCGACACGAAAATCCCCGGAACCGACACCGTCATCGACGAAACGTTCGGCGTCGCGATCACGCGATCGCTCCCGCCTCCTCCCACGGGCTACAACATCGTCGTCGGGCTCGACTTCGACACGACCGGCGATCACGCGATGGCCGAAGCGCTGCGCTTCGCCGACTCCCGTGACGACGTCGAAATTCACGTCGTGTATGTGATCACGAAGAACGTCGACACGATCCGCGCAGACATCCTCGCCAAGCGCGCCACCGAGCTCGAGGACATCCCCGCGAAGCTCCGAAGGCACATCGAGACGCGCTTCGGTGACATCTCCAAGCACAACACGTCGCTCGTCCTGCACGTGCGCCTCGGCGAGCCCACCGCCGCGATCCACCAGCTCGCCGTCGACGTCGACGCAGAGCTCATCATCGTGGGAACGCACGGCCGCACCGGCCTGCGCAAGCTCGCCCTCGGATCGGTCGCGCAGAAGCTCCTCGAGAACGCGCACTGCCCGGTGCTCGTCGCCCGTCCGCGGGACTACACCGGCCTCGAGAAGACCGCCCGCCCCGAGCCGCTCTGCCCGGACTGCGCCCGCACGCGCACCGAGAGCAACGGCGAGAAGCAGTGGTGTGACTGGCACGCCCGACCGCACATTCGCGCGCACTCGATCGGCTATCATGAATACCTGGGCGGCGGTCGCAGCCCGGGCATCGTCTGAGCTACAGCCCTTCGGTCACTCGGTCGACGCAGAGCGCACGTCGCGCGCAGAGCTCGCCGAGCCCACCGCCACCCCGTGGCCGACCAGCACGACCATCGCGCGCGCGGCCACGACGTACGTCTCTCGCTCGATCGCCTCGGCGTCGAACGGAACGCGCTCGCTCACCGTGTCGATCGCCACCCACATCGCTGTCCCTTGCGCCAGCGACGGCAGCGTGAACTCTCGCGGCGCATCGTCGGGGTTGCAGAGCCACAGCACCGCGTCGTCGAGCGATCGCTCACCGGCCATGAGCACGCCCAGCGCGCGCTCGCGCGGATCGCTCCACGTGGTGGCCTCGAGGAGCTTGCCGTCCGCTCCGTACCAGAGCACATCCGCCACGTCCGCGCCCTCGGCGCGCCCCACCAGGTGCATCGCGCGCCGCGGAGGAACGAGCGCCCGACGCAACGCCACCACCGAGCACACCCACGCGTACCAGCCCGCGTTCTTCTGACGCTGGCTCCAGTCGAACCACGTCGTGGCGTCCGCGAGGCAGTACGGGTTGTTGTTTCCCCCTTGCGAGCGAAGCACCTCGTCGCCGTGCGAGATCATCGGGACGCCCAACGACAGCAGCATCGACGCGAGCAGGTTGCGCGCCGAGCGTTGCCGAGCGTCGGTCACTTCGATCTCGTCGGTCTTGCCTTCGACGCCGTGGTTGTCGCTGTGCTCGTGGTCGCTGCCGTCGCGGTTGCCCTCGCCGTTCGCCTCGTTGTGCTTCTTCGAATACGACACGAGGTCGCTCAGCGTGAAGCCGTCGTGCGAGGTCACGAAATTCACGCTCGCCGTCGGCGGCCTGGCGTCCGCGCCGAAGAGATCGCTCGAGCCCGCGACGCGCGAGGCGAACACGCCCCGCGTTCCCGCCGCGCGCATGAGCCAATAGCGGCGCGCGGTGTCCCTGAAAGCGCCGTTCCACTCGCGGATCGGGTGGGCGAAGCGCCCGAGCCGGTAGCCGCCCGTGCCGATGTCCCACGGCTCGGCGATGAGCTTTACGCGAGACAACACAGGGTCGTTGACGACCGCCGCCCAGAACGGCGACGGATGCTCGAAGCTCTTCTTCGCCCCTCGGCTGAGCGCCGCGGCCAGGTCGAAGCGAAACCCGTCGACCCTGAACTCGGTCACCCAGAAGCGAAGCGAGTCGAGCGCGAGCCTGAGCGCCGCAGGAAGCGCGAGATCCAGCGTGTTTCCCGTCCCCGTCACGTCGTCGTACAGAGATAGATCGCCCTCGCGCAGCCGGTAGTACCCGCTGTTGTCCACGCCGCGCAGCGACAGCGTCGGCCCGAGGTGGTTGCCCTCGCACGTGTGATTGAACACGACGTCCAGGATCACTTCGATCCCCGCCTTGTGCAGCGCGCGGATCATGGACTTGCACTCGTCCACCTGTTCGCCGAGCCGACCCGACGCGCTGTAGCGCCCCGTCGGAGCGAAGAAGCCCAGCGTCGCGTAGCCCCAATAGTTCTTCGCGCCGCGCGCGACGAGGTGACGCTCGTCGCCGATCTCGTGGATCGGAAGCAGCTCGACCGCCGTCGCGCCGAGCTCGCGCAGGTGCTCGATCACCGAAGGGTGAGCGAACCCTGCGTACGTCCCTCGAAGGTTCTCGGGCAGCGCCGGGTGACGCGCGGTCATCCCCTGCACGTGGCACTCGTAGATGATCGTGTCGGCCCAGTTGTGGCGCGGCGCGCGATCGTCGCCCCAATCGAAGCGGGGATCCACCAAGACGCCCTTGGGCGCCGCGCGCGCGCCGTCATCGTGCCGCGCCGGCGCTCGCTCGAGGTCCTCGGCGAGCACGTCGTACGAGTACAGCTCCCGCGACCAGCGCGGATCGTTGGCCACCGCGCGCGCGTACGGGTCGAGCAAGACTTTGGACGGGTCGAACCTGTGTCCGCGCGCCGGGTCGAACGGCCCGTGCACGCGAAACCCATACAGTTGCCCCGCGCGCACGCCGCGCACCTGCGCGACGTACGTAAAATCAGGGCCTCGCTCCATGGGAACGCGCGCCGTCTCCGCGCCGTCTTCTTCGTCGAAGAGGCACAGCTCCACCCCCGTCGCGTTTCGCGAGTGCAGCGCGAAGTGCGCGCCATCGTCGGTCAGCGTCGCGCCAAGCGGCGGTCGATCGTCGTCGATCATGCGGGTGCGCTCGCCGGACCCATTGATTTCGTGTGTTCAGCGTCGGGGAAAGAGCAAATCCCCGCGAAACGAGAAGCCGATCGCGATGTACGGAAACGCGCTCGCCGTGAAGTCGCTGGGCGACGTCGCGTTGCCGAGCATCATCTCTTGCGCGTTGGTCCGATCGCCGGTGCGATACCGATGCGCGAGCCACCACTGAACCGCGACGAACACCGTCGGCGCGTTGAACCGCGCGTGGTAGCTCTCTTTGAAGTTGTACGCGATGAGCGGTCCGATCCGGTGCATCGGCCCGTTGGGGTCGAAGAAGCCCGCCGCGCCGCAGCCGCCGAGGTTGTCCATGCCCGGCGCCATTCCGCGGCCGCCGATGCCGCCCATCCCGTTGTTGCAGAAGTCCGTCGGCTGAAAGTCCGTCTGGCCCCAGAACACCTGCGTAAACGAGTGGCGCACGCCGAGCGTCAGCCCCGCGCCCTCGGGGGAGAACAAGAGGTCCGAGTCGATGTGCACGTTCCACCCGCGCGAGGGCAAGAGCGTGTCGTTGAGGATGTCGTACCAGACGTTGGTCCCGCGGCGGTTGTTGATGGTCATCGCGCGCGCGGCGTCCGAGTCCATCGCGGGGTTCATCCGCTCGTTCGCGTCCGGCACGCGCGTGTTCAGCTGGCTGTAGAAGAACCGCGCGTTGCTTCGGAGCACGAACGAGTTGGCGAGCCGCACCTGAAACAGCGCGCCGAGCGTGAACTGAAACCCCGTCGTGCGGTAGCTGTACTTCGCCGGCGTGCCGCCGTCCTGAAAGTAGTCGCTCGCGCGAGCCTGCGGCGAATCCCAGCTCTGCACCGTGTCGAACGTCCCGAGCATCCCGATGAACTCGGCGCCCGCGGACAAGTTGAGCAGCGCGAGCGGCTGGATCTCCGCAAACGCTCCCACCCTCGCCCACGCGGGCGAGAGCACCAACGACGGCGAAAACGCGACGAAGGACTCGCGAAAAATCGTGTCGATGTTCTGATAGAGCCGCGAGCGATAAGAGAAGCGCAGGTCCGCGAACAGACCGAGCGGGTTGAGCCGCGCGGCGGTCACCGCGCGGTAGAACCAGTAGTTGCGCCGCAGGATCTCTTCGTCTTCGTTGGTCGCCGGCGGCCGCCTCGGATCGGGCAACGGCGCGCGACCACGGAGGCTCGGAGCGGTGCCAGTCGTCGAGAACGACGCCCCCGCGGACTGCGCGCTCGCGCTGTCTGCAGCGACGACGCTCGAGGCGCCGAGGCACAGCGCGACCGCGACACGGGTCGCGCGCGAGCTCATCGTTGTTGTTGTTGCTGTTCGCAATCGAGCCACCGTCGAGTTCATCCGCTCCCTCGTTGAGGGCTCGACGGTAGCCGAAAGTCCCCGGCGAATAACAGGACGATTTGCACCCCCCGGCGCGTCTGCAGCGTCTTCCCCGACCGTGTCCCCAGCGCGCCCCCAGCGCGCGCCCAACGCGTCCCCCCCAGGAGAAAGCCGCTCAGCCCTTGTTGGCCTTGGCTTCCATCTCGGCGACTTCGGTCGCGAAATCCTTGGTGGGGGCCTTCTCGACGCCCTCGCCGACTTCGAATCGGACGACCTTGGTCACCTTGGCGTTCTTGTTGAGCGTCGCGATAAACGCCGCGACGCTCAGCTTGCTCTCTTTGACCGAAGCCTGGTCGAGCAGGACGACGTCCGTCATCCACTTGTTGACCTTGCCCTCCATGATCTTGTCCTTCGCCTGCTGAGGACGCGACGAGAGCGACTTGACCTTCTTGGCGAGCTCCGCCTGCTTGGCCCGGACCGCGTCGGTGACCGCGTCCGCTTCTTCTTGCATGCGGGTCTCCCACGCAGCGAGCTCGGCGGCAGCGTCGTCCTCTTCGGCCTTGATCTGGGCGGCGGCGAGCTCCTTTTGCTTGGCGATCTCGTCCGCAGAGACCTCGTCGCGGCGAACATAGAGCGGCTTGAGAGAAGCCACCTGGATCGCCACTTCGTCGGCCACCGTCGCGAGGTCTCCGTCGCCTTCGACCGCGACGAGCACCGCGATCTTCGAGTTGAAGTGAACGTACGAGCCGATGTGGCCCGCCGAGGTCACCCGCTCGACGCGGCGAATCGCGTGCTTTTCGCCGGTCTTCGCGGTGAGCTCGTCGCAGAGCTCCTTCAACGACTTGCCGTCCACCGCCGCCGCCTCGAGCGCAGCGAGGTCCGCGGCTCCCGACGACAACGCGGTCTTCGTCGCCAGCCGAGCGATCTGCTTGAACCCGTCGCCGTTGGCGACGAAGTCCGTCTGGCAGTTGACCTCGACGATGGCGGCCGTCTTGTTGTCCGCGCTGATCTCCGTGAGCGCTGCGCCCTCGGAAGCCACGCGTCCCGCGCGGTTCTCAACCTTGCCCCGCAGCTTGACCTGCAGGATCTCGAACGCCTTGTCGAGGTCGCCGTCGGCCTCGGTCAATGCGCCCTTGCAGTCGCTCATTCCAGCGCCGCTCCGGTCGCGGAGCTGCTTCACCATCGCCGCCGTGATCGTGGCCATCTGCGTGATTCCTTAGCTGTCGTGCTCAGTCGTGCTTGTTGAAAAGAAAGTTAGGTGCGTCAGGCGCTCAGTTGCTGCCCGTGCCGCCAGTGACGCCGGCCGTGTAGCCGCCGCCCGGGAGCGCCTCGCCCACCGGCTCGGGGCTGCCGCCGCCGCCGCCGCGCGGTCCGCCGCGACCGCCGCCGCCACCGCCACCGCCGCCACGACCACCGCCGCCGCCACGACGATCGCCACCACGACCGCCACGGCGATCGTCACGGCCACCGCGCTCGCGGTCACGGTCACGCTGCGCTGCCTCGCGGAGCGCGCGATCGCTCGGATCCTCGATGCCCGCGTCCTTGCGGCGCTGGGTGCCCTCGAGGCACGCGTCCGCGACGCGCGCCGTGATGAGCTTGATCGAGCGGATCGCGTCGTCGTTGCCCGGGATCGGAAACTGGATCTGATCCGGGTCGCAGTTGGTGTCCGTGATCGCGACGATCGGAATGTTGAGCTTGCGCGCCTCGCGGACGGCGATGTCCTCGAGGGCCGGGTCGATCACGAACACCGCGCCCGGGAGCGCGTGCATGTTCTTGATTCCGCCGATGTACGACTCGAGGCGCTCGCGCTCCTTCTCGAGGCCGAGCACTTCCTTCTTGGGGAGCTGCTCGTAGGTGCCGTCTTCCTTCATGCGCTCGAGCGAGCGAAGGCGCTCGATGCCCTGGCGGATCGTGCGGAAGTTGGTGAGCGTGCCGCCCAGCCAACGGTTGGTCACGAAGTGCTGACCGCAGCGGGCCGCCTCTTCTTGCACGATGTCCTGCGCCTGGCGCTTGGTGCCCACGAACAGCACGTATCCGCCCTTGGCCACCACATCACTGATGTACTGAAACGCCCTGGTGAACAGCTTCGCCGTTTGATCCAGGTCGATGATGTGAATGCCGTTGCGCGCGCCGTAGATGTACTGGCGCATCTTCGGGTTCCACCGCTTGGTCTGGTGGCCGAAGTGCACGCCTGCTTCGAGCAGGGCGCGTACGGGGAGCGGGGGCTCGTTGGTGGACTCCATCGTCTCGTTCATCGTCATGTGAATCAGTGCTCCGTCTTGGGTTTTTGAGTGTCACCTCCCGGGCGCCTCGGGGTCGGACCTCTCTGGCGTCGCTCGAGAGCGACGCTTGGATCGAGAGGACCCGCCGACCGCGGTGACCCGACGACCATCGCTGGTCGTCGGGGACGTCCGGTGTGTGATCACCTCGCGAGAATCTCAGCGATTTCACGAGGTGCCCCGAAAGGGGGCGAGGCTTATAGCGCTATCGTGCCGCGGGGACAAGGGCAGCGGGCGCCGGACCGATCCGGGCCGCGCGCGCCGCGAACGATCCGAGCGCTCGCACGCCCGCACACTCGCTGAGCTCCTTGGCGGGCAGCGATTTGCGAGCCAATGTCCGCCTGGCGATCGCTCGACTCTCGGCCGTTCACGCGAGAAAATCACCGCGATGGCCACGAAGAAGTCCGCCCCGAAGAAGCCGCGATCGCCCGCTGAGTCCGAGCGCCCGCCGTCGGTCGAACCGAAGAAGCTCGCCAAACTTTCGACTCGCTACCGCGCGTTGCTGGCGCAAATGCACGCCTCGCTCGTCAGCGAGAAGCGCGGCTGGGACTCGTACTACGAAGCCGTCGACGAGGTCGTGAGCAAGAAGCTCTACGTCGCCGACGGCTACGAGAACGCCAAGGAATGGCTGACCGAGCACGTCGCCGAGACCGAGCGAACGGCGCTGCGGTACGCGCGCGTCGCCAGGCTCGCGTCGCCGGACGAGATCGCGAAGTACACCGCGACGAAGATCGATCTCGCGCTCTCGATCCGGGACGCCAAGGCGGTCGCAGACGCCAAGAAGAAGGGAGTCGAGCTCGAGCGCGATCCCGACGAGGCCAAATCGATCGACCTGGCAGCGCAACGCTACTCGGTCGCGCGCGACGGAAAGAAGAGCACGGTCGATCTCGAAGCGGTCACGACGCCCGAGCTCCGCGCGATGCTGCGCTCGTTCGGGACGCGTCCCAAAGGCCCCGCGCCGGCGATGAGCGACGAGGCGACCCGCGCGAAACGAGCGTTCACCGAGACCGCCGGGCTCGAAAGCGTGAGCGTCGAAGAGAGGGACAGCACGGTGACGATTCGCGGGTTTCGACCGGACCAGATGAGGGCCGTAGCAGACGTGCTCCGCGACGCCGCACGCACGCCCAAGGCGTAGACCGCCATGATGCTCAGCATCATCCGCCATGATGCTCAGCATCATCCGCCATGATGCTCAGCATCATCCGCCATGATGCTCAGCATCATGGATGCGCTCGCGCGATCAACTTCACGAGCGCATCGAAATTCACCGGCTTGATCAGCCACGGAATGCCCTCGGCCGCGATGGCAGCGGGCGCGTCGTAGCCGCTCACCACCACCACGCGCACGTGCGGAAACTCCCGTCGAACGAGCTGCGCGAGGGTGTGCCCCTGCATCCCCGGCAGCACGTGATCGGTCACCAGCGCGTCGAAGTGCTGCGCTCGAAGCGACTCGAGCGCCGAGAGCGCGTCGGCTAAGGGAGTGACCAAGAACCCCTCGTCGAGCAAGAGCAACTGCATCGTCCGCAGCGTGCGCGGGTCGTCTTCGACGACCGCTACGTGGAGCGCACCGCTCTCTTTCGCCGAGGACTCCGCGGTCATGGGTCCTCCCCTGCCAGCGTGCGCGCCCTTTGTCGCGATCGCCGAGTGTGCTCGAAGTAGAACGCCGCGCACGGCGCGCACAGGCCGTGCGTCGTCGACGCGAGCGGCGTCGCGACCCATTCGCGAACCCACTGCCAACCATCGCCGACGCGGTGAACCCTGCGACAGTTGCTGCACTGCAGCACGAGGCCGCGCTCGTCGCGGTAGTCCGACTCGTCCGCGCCCTTGAAACCCTCTTCATGGGGACGCGACTCTCGCAGGCTGTGCTCGACGAGCAGTCCATCACTTCGGATCGGGAGCACTCTCACGTGGTGTAGGCGGAAGAGGTCCGGCGACGAGCACTCGTAGTCCTGCTCGTACGCTTCTCCCGTCCGCAAGACCTCTTCGAACACGGTCTCGAAGTGCGCCACGAGGGGCCCGGAGATTCCGTCCAAGTACCGTTGGCCGACGCTGAAGCGATCGAGCAGCGAAGAGCCGTTGTTTTCGTTGGCGAATCGATGCCATGCAGCGTTGACCCAGACGATCCGCCCCTCGGCGTCGAGCAGGACGACGACTGCAACCTCGCGGTCGAGCTCTGCGAGGTCGAGCGTCGTGTTCGCGAGCGAGAGGAGTGCGGACATGCCTCGGAGTGTTGTCGCTCGCAAGCCCAATGCCAGCCGGGTACCCGCGAATCTTCGCGCGAATCGCCGATCGATTGCGCCTCCCTCGCGGATCGCACGATCGCCGAGCGGACTTTTGGGCGCGACATCTGCGCGCGTCACGCCGGAACCTGCACGGGCTGCACGTCGGGCCACGGGCGAATGCAGGGTCCGTGATACGACCTCTGCCATGGCCCCTGCGAGCACGGGAGAGAAGGCTTCGTGGGCGATGTTCGACGTGGCCAACAGCCCGTTCGCCACGCTCATGATCACGGTGTTCTTCGGTAAGTTCTTTCAAGAACACGTGGTTCCGCGGTCGCTCGCGGGCAAGTCGCACACGCTGTGGGCGGTCACGGTGTCCTCGGCGATGGCCTTGGTGGCGCTGACCGCGCCGGTGGTGGGCGCGATCGCGGACCATTCGGGGCGCAAGAAGCCGCTGCTCGCCGCGTACATTACGGTGTGCGCGATCGCGACGATCTTCATCGCGACCGTCCCCCTCGGGACGACGGCCGGGATGATCGCCGCCATGGTGGCGATGATCGTGGCCAACGCAGCGTTCGAGGGCGGCTACGTGTTCTACAACGCGTTTCTCCCAGAGCTCGCCGGCAAAGAAGAAGCGGGAAAGCTCTCGGGCGCCGGCTGGGCCCTCGGCTACGTGGGCGGGCTCTCGTCGCTGGCCATCGTGCTCGCGTTCGGGTGGCTTCCCAAAGGTGGCGTTGTGACCGACGGATGGCGCGCGATCCCGGTGCTCGTGGCGCTCTGGTACGTGCTCTTCTCGCTGCCGCTGCTGCTGTTTGTCAAAGAGCGCTCTCCCCGCAATCCAGCGCCGCCCGAGGGCTGGGTTCGCAAGGGATTCAGCGGCGTGCGCGAGACCGTTCGAACGCTCAAGAACTACCCCGACCTCGTGCGCTTTCTCGTCGCGTACCTGGTGTTCACCGACGCGCTCGAGACGGTGCTGGTCTTTACGGCGACGTTCTCGGGGAGCGTCCTTCTCTTCACCGACGATGACAACGCGAAGCTGTTCTTGGTTTTGAATGTGTGTGCCATCCCCGGAGCGCTCGTCTTCGGTCGGCTCGTCGACAAGTGGGGCGGGGTCAAGTCCGTCGCCCTCACGCTGGTGCTCTGGCTCATCGTGGTCGTCGGGTGCGTCTTGGTAGGGACCAAGGCGCAGTTTCTCGGGATCGCCGTGATCGCCGCGCTCGGCGTCGGAGGAACGCAAGCCGCAGCGCGCGCCGTCGTCTCGAGGTACGTTCCGCAGCACGAGAGCGCGAGGGTGTTCGGCTTCATGACCCTCGCAGGCCGCGCGAGCGCGGTGTTCGGCCCGCTGGTCTACGGGCTGGTCGCGGACCTGACCGGGTCCATCCGCGCCGCGGTGGGCACGGTCGGGCTGTTCTTCGTCGCGGGACTCGCGCTGCTCTCGCGCGTCGACGAGCCGCGCGCGCTCGCCCGGGCCGAAGAGGCTTCGCGGGAGCGCGAAGCGGCGAAGACCGCGTGAGCCCCCGCTCCACTCGACACACGATTTCGTGTACTCAGTCGCGGTCATGGGCAGAAACCGCAGCCACGGTGACGGTCGCTTCGAGCTCTCGCAGTTTCGCGCCATCGGCGCAGACTGCGTCTTCGAAACCGGCGTCCTGGTATTTCACCCCGAGAACATCACCCTCGGCGAGAACATCTACGTCGGCCACTACGCGATCTTGAAGGGCTACTACAAGAACGAGATGACCATCGGCGACGGCACGTGGATCGGCCAGCAGTGCTTCTTTCACTCCGCCGGCGGAATCACCATCGGCAAGAACGTCGGCATCGGCCCGGGCGTCAAGATCCTCACGTCGGTTCACGAAGAGGCGGGGCGCGGGGTTCCTGTGCTGCACGCCCCGACGACCATGGCGGCGGTCGCGATCGAGGACGACGTGGACCTCGGGATCAACTCGGTCATCCTGCCGGGGGTCACCGTGGGCAAAGGCGCGATCGTGGGCGCGGGCGCCGTGGTCAACCGAGACGTGCCCCCGTACGCCATCGTCGCGGGCGTCCCGGCGAAGGTAATCAAGTTTCGCCCCGAGTGAGCGCCGCACGAGGGCAGAACGAGCGCTCAGCGAGGACCGCTCGAGCTGTGATGGTTTATCGCTGCGCGTCGGGCGCGGGACGTGCGATGATCCGCGCGTAACGGTCGTCGATGCAACTCGAGCCCGGTGTCGTCGTCGCAGAGCATTACCGGCTCGAAGAGCTCGTCGGGCGCGGAGGCATGGGAGCGGTCTGGCGCGCGACAGATCTTCGGCTCGGTCGCTCGGTCGCGATGAAGATCTTGCACACGGATCTTCGCGACGACCCGTCGTTGCGCGAGCGATTTCAGCGCGAGGCTCGCTTGCTCGCGGCCATCGATCACCCGGCGATCGTCCCGATCTATCACCTCGGCGTCATCGAAGACGGCCCGAAGCAGTGTCCCTGCATCGTGATGCCGTTCGTAAAGGGAAGGACGCTGGCCGAAGCGATCGCGCGGCAGAAGCGGTTCTCGATCGAGCACGCGGTGCCGATCGTGCGATCGCTGCTCGACGCGCTCGGCGTCGCCCACGCGACGGGCGTCGTTCACAGAGACCTCAAGCCGCACAACATCGTCCTCGAGGACCGCGCGGGATCGACCGTGGTTCGCCTGCTCGACTTCGGCATCGCGAAGGACGTCGCCGCCTCGCCGACGGCGGGCTCTGTGCTCGCGACCCGCGCGGGAATGCTCCTCGGGACGCCCGAGTACATGTCTCCCGAGCAGATCCGCGACCCCTCGACGGTCGACGGTCGCGCGGATCTCTGGGCGATCGGCGTGATTCTGTACGAGATGCTCACGGGGCAGATGCCCTTTCAGGGCACGCACCAGGTCGAGATCATCGCCAAGGTGATGTCGAGCAGCCCCCGGCCAGCGCGAGAGGTGAACCCGCAGCTGCCACCGCAGGTCGACGCCCTCTTCGAGAAGATCTTCGCGCGCAACATCGACGCGCGATTTCGCACGGCGTTGCAGCTCTCCGAAGCGCTCTCGTCGCTCGTCGCGAGCGCACCAGAGCCCGTCCCCTTCGCATGGGGAGGCAGCACGATCGACCCATCTGCGAAGAACCCTGGCGTCGTGTCCCAGTCGTTCAACTCGTTGCCTGCCGTGTCTGTCGCGACGCAAGACACCGTAGTCGCGCCCATGCCGACGCCGACGCCGACGCCCACTCCGAACATCCCAGCGCTGTCGGCGATCACGGCGACGCCCGTGAGCACGAGCAACAGCTACGATTCTCCCGAGGTCAAATCGATTCCGATGCTCGCCGAGGCGAGCAAGCAGCCCGAATACTTCGGCGCGATCACGATCGGAACGCAGACTTCAGCGATCGTTCCGTCGGTCACCTCGAGCAGCACGGGAGGCGCGCACATGGTCGGCGCGGCCGCGGCTCCCGCGATCTCGACGCAGAGCCGCCGAACGCTCACGGCGGTCGCGTTGCTGATCCCCTTGGGCTTCTCGATCGCGTGCGTGCTGGTCGCGATCGCCATCGTGCGCTGTTAGTTAAGCGCACACATTTTCGACGCGCGCCTGGCCGAGCACAGCCGATCGGCGCGAGGAGTGCTGCGACTACCGGAGCGGCGCGATCACGCACGCGTGGTTGACGCACGCGACCTCTGGCGGCCGCGCGCAGCGTACGACGGGGCAGCTCGAGCTCGTGCGCGAGCAGAACCGCTGCCACGAGCGCTGGTTGCTATCGGCGGTCGAGATGTTGCTCACGGTCGTCGGGCAGAGCGGGCAGTAGCAGTCCGCGGCGCTGGTGACCGCGCCGCCGTACGGAGTGAGGGTGCACTCGTCGCTGCGGTCGCAGTACTGCGCGTCGGCCACGCCGGGCGACACGCGGAGGTACACTTGCGTCGCTTCGATCGATCGCTCGGCGCCCGACGAGAGCGTTCGCGTGCGGATCCCGCCCGCGACGATCACGCCGACGTCGCCCATCTGCTCGTAGATGTTGTGAACGTCCGAGTCCGAGAGGCCCGCGATGCGCGAGACGCTCACGCGGTCGATCGTCGTGCGCCAGTTGTAGTTGAGCCGCTCGACGTTGATGCGCGGGCACGGCGCGCGCACGCACACGCGCCCGTTGTCCTTCGCCGCGTAGAACGGCCCCACGGGCGCAGCGTCGGTCATCGCCTGCCAGCCCTCGGTCACGACCAGCGCGCCGAGCGAGCCAAACGAGCCGAACGTCTTGGCGCGCAGCCTCGCGCGCACGATGGCCTGACCGCTCGCGGCGCGGCTCGAAAACTCCGAGAGAGCGGGCTCGGCGAGGCCGAGCGCGGAGTAATCCACCTCAGCGGCGTAGCACTCGTTTGCGTACGTCCCGTCCGCGCAGCGCACGGTCGATCGGCTGACGCGCGACACCCAGACGCCGCCGCACAGCGGCGAGACGCAGCGCCGATTGTCGTGCCGCAAGCGATAGAGCGCAGAGCCGTCCGCGCGCGCCTCGTCGACGGCGCCCGACTCGTCACCCTCTGCAAACTCGTCGATCGCGCCGTCCGGCGCGCAGCCCACCATCGCAGCGCACAACGCCACGACCGCGCTCGTCGCCCACACCCCGTTCGCTCTCGCCCGATCGACCATCACCGTCGTCACTTCGCAGCCTCCAACGCACGAAGGGCCCGATCGGCCCCGATGCGCCGCGGACAGTCTGCGATCATTCCCCCGGTGTCAACACAGCATACCCCACAAGCCTACACTCAACCACTAACCATTGATTATCAATTGATTTCAAATGGTTGGTTGCTAATATTTGAAGTTAATTTCGAGGTTCTCGGTGGGTCATGGCATCGATTTCACCCTCGGAGAGCTGGACGGCCTGGATGTTGGCGAGGCGCTCGCTGTGATTGCAGAGCAGGCAGCGCACGACGCCGTCGCGCACCTCGGTCTCGGTCTTCTCGCAGCTTACGCAGCGCTTGCCTTCGTCGATCTCGCGCAGCCGTCGTCGCGCGTCGTACTTGCGCCATTGCCAACCCGCGAACGCCAGAACGAACACAGCTAACTTCGCCGCGAGCTTGGCCAACCCCGAAATCATGGCGGGAGTGTACAGCAGTCGTTCGCGCAGAACAGCCTGCGCGTGACGGTGGCAGTGGGACAGCCGCGAGCATTCTGCTACGGCTTGCGCCGATGAAGCCCCTCGAACACTTCGACGAGCTCGTCTCGCTGCTCGAGGCGATCGCAGACGACCGGGCGATCCTCGCGTCGCTGTCGCTCGATGACCGACAACGACTGCTCATCGCCGCGGGCCGCGTGGCCAGGCCCGACCGCGACGAGGCGCGCAGCCTCGCCCGCGCGCTGCGCAAGAAAGAGCACGTATCGAAGAAGCGCGCCGAAGAAGAGCGCCTCGAGGCCACGGGGATCCGGCAGCTGAGGGCGCTGCCCGTCTTCGCCACGCCGATGCCCGACGAGCGGTTGCTCGGCGACGAAACGCCGAGCGTCGAGCCGGGCGCGACGCTCGAGGAGGCGCGGGTCTGCTACGTCTGCAAAGAGCGCTACGAGGCGCTGCATCACTTCTACGATCAGCTCTGCCCCTCGTGCGGAGACTTCAATTTCGAGAAGCGAACGCAGCGCGCGGACCTTCGAGGACGGACGGCGCTGGTCACCGGCGGAAGGGTGAAGATCGGCTAT
>LNFM01012539.1_pt1 | contig 15567 bp, 12 predicted proteins | sample 596031 | NCBI WGS metagenome assembly LNFM01 (sample SAMN04254537, study PRJNA301005) | activated carbon metagenome | isolation source: dual media filters at the Ann Arbor, Michigan drinking water treatment plant | place: USA: Ann Arbor | reverse complement strand
GCATCTCCGGAGATCCCGGAAAGTCCCGCTTTCCCACCTTGACATGGTGGGGGTCGATGGTTCGAGTCCATTCGCGCCTACCAAATACGGTAGGGAAACAAGCACCTGGCGGAAACGCTAGGTGCTTGTTTCATGGGTGCGCCCAGGGGGCCGTTCGCCCTTCCGCCGGCGTGACAGGGCCTGCGGGGGCACCGCCGCCGGTGACGCGCCCTCTTCGGCCTTCCGCAGGGAGGCTTCGACGGCCGCCACGCAGGTGAGCAGCCGACGGTCGACCTCGTGCTGGCGCGACTCGGTCATGCGCGCGCTGATCGATGCCACCAGCACCGAGCCGATCGGCACGCCCTTGCTGTCGTGCAGCGGTCGCGCCAGCCCCGTGACGTCGTTCGACGCGCGGCCCTCGTCGATGGCCAGCCCGCCGCGTTGCCGTGTGAGCTCGATGCGCTCGCGCAGCAGTCGCGTGGTCAGCCGGTAGCGGCGCAGCTGCGGCGTGACCGCGGTCAGCACGACCTGCTGTTCGCCGTCGGACAGTGCGGCCAGGATGGCCAGACCGCCGGCGCCTGCGCCCAGCAGGTGACGGTCGCCGACGCCTTGCGCCAGGGTCTGGATCGCGAAGGGCCCCTCGACACGGTCGAGGCACATCGACTGGAAGCCGCTGCGCGTGAGCAGGAAGGCCATGTCGCCGGTGCTGCGAGCCAGCCCCTGCAGCGCCGGTTGCGCCAATTCGCGCAGGTTCGTGCCGGGCAGGGCCGCCAGCCCCAGTTCATAAAGCAGGGGACCGAGCCGGTAGCCGTTCAGGCCGGGGTCGCGCACCAGCAGGCGTTCCTGCTGCAGGCGCTGCAGCAGCCGGTGCGCGGTCGACTTGTCGAGAGCCGCCATCTCGGCGATGTCGACGAGTCGCAGGTGTCGCGCCTGGCTCGAGGCCACCAGACGCAGCAGCTGGATCGCGCGTCCGACGGTCTGCGCGGGGTGGGAGGCACTGGCTGGCATGTCGTTGTTCCAGGGGATGAGACCACTGGGAACCGACCTTAGCAGCAAGGCGGTGAGGCGTGCAGGCTGATCGCGGGTGCCCGTCCGTTCTCACTATCCGGGAAGCCTGGGGACAGTTCTTTGACATGCGGCGAGTGCGCCGCCTACCATGATTTCAGACCAAGGAGCCCGCCATGCCGCAGATCGCCGACTACGAATCGAGCTACTTCCCGATGACCTGGCTGGGCCCCAAGGGCTACCCGGAGAACGCGAACTCCGGGCGTTGTTATTTCACCGGCGTGCTGGGCGCGCTGCGCCACGTCGGCGAAGACGACGTGCTGTTCGCCGACGGCATCAGCGGTGACGGCTTCTCGTTCCGTTGGTGCCCGTCCTGGGGCGCCCCCGCCTTCAACGGCGGCAAGGGCGCGTTCCACGAGATCTGGGAGTACACGCCCCGGATCCTCGGCTTCCGCAGCCACTGGGAGGAAGACCACGACGGCGGCTTCGACGAGGCCTTCTCACGGCTGACCGCGCTGATCGATCGCGGTATCCCGGTCCAGGTCGGGCTGCACTACAGCCTGCTGCTGCCGCACGGCGCCGCGGCCTCGCCGCGGCTGGCCTTCCAGCACCAGACCATGAAGTCCAGCGGCTTCGGCCACCACGTGATGGTCGCGGGCTACGACCTCGAGCGACAGGTGGTGACGATCTGGGAACCGAACGACCTGCGCGAGCACGCGCGCTACGAGTGCCCGATCGAGGTCTTCCGCCGCGCCTGGGAGCAGTCCTCGCAGCGCAACGGCGACCAGTACCAGGCCTGGGCCCACCACCACCCCTGGGGCGGGCAGTGGAGCCTGCACGACGGCTACGGTCCCTTCCTGATGGTCTGGGTGGAGCCCGGGCGCGACCCGCAGTGGGATCTGGTGCATGCCCTGCAGCACAGCTACCGGCGCAACCTGAAGATCCTCGCGGGTGAGTACCCCAAGCCGTACATGCTGTTCGGCAACCCGTGGCAGATCCCCCACTGGGAGACCGGCGCGCCCGGCATGGACCGCTTCGCCGACGCCGTGCTGCGCGGCGAGGTCGAGGATCCCTTGTCCCCCACGGGCGAACGCCGGCCCTTGTTCGTCGCCGGCAACATCCCGAACCACGGCGTGCTCGGACGGCGCGGTGCGGCCGGCTACCTGGCGCGCGTGGCGCGTGAACTCGCCTCGCGCGGCCTCGACGAGCGCGCGGTGGCGTCGGCCGCCGAGGCCATGACACGCTCGTCCGAACTGTTCCGCGAGTTGCGCTACGAGAGCGACATGCAACGCGCCGGTGCACTGCTCAAGCGCATCGCCCAAGCGGAGCTCGGTGCGCTGGCCGACATGCAGACCGGCCACGCGCAGGTGCGCCTGCTGTCCACGTCACCGGTCGTGGCACCCGACGCGAAAGTGGCGCCCGTGGTGGCGCAAGCCGCCGCGATGCCTGGCTGAAGCCCTGCGTCCTTCGTCCACCCCCGTTCCATCGATGCCCAGGAGGCCTGCATGAACCGACGTCTCGTCGCGCTGAGCGCGCTGCTGCTGCCGCTGTGTCTGGCCGCCCTGCCGGTGCAGGCCCAGCCCTTCCCGAACAAGCCGATCAAGATCATCGTGCCCTACACGCCGGGTGACGGCCCCGACGTGATCGCCCGGTTGGTGGGCGAGAAGATCGCCGAACGCATGGGCCAGCCGGTGGTGATCGACAACAAGCCCGGCGCCAGCGGTCAGATCGGCATGAGCCTGACCGCCAAGTCGCCGCCCGACGGCTACACCCTGGGAGTCGGGCTGGTCACCAACCTGGCACTGGCCGCGCACGCCTACAAGAGCCTGCCCTACGACCCGCTGCGCGACCTGGCGCCGGTGGCGCTGGGGGCGATCAATTACCTGGCGCTGGTGAGCCGGCCGGATGCGCCGTACAAGAACGTCGCCGAGATGATCCGGTGGGCCAAGGACAACCCCGGCAAGATGACCATCGGCACCACCAGCACGGGCGGCCTGCCTCACATGTCCTTCGAACTGCTGGCCTTCATGTCGGGCTTCAAGTTCCTCAACGTGCCCTACAAGGGCAACGGCCCGGTGATGCAGGACCTGTCCGGTGGCCGGCTGGACCTGGGTGTGACCTCGTACACCAGCGTGGCCGGCCTCGTCGAGAGCGGCAAGCTGCAGCTGCTGGGCATCACCAACCCCTCGCGCGACCCCAAGCTGCCGAACCTGCCGACCATCGGCGAGACGGTGGCCGGCTACGCCGCACCAGGCTGGTTCGGCTTCGTCGCCCCGGCCGGCACGCCGCCCGAGATCGTCGCGCGCCTGAACGCCGAGATCAACCACGCCATCGGCCTGCCCGATGTGCAGAAGGCGATGGCCACCCTGGGCCTGATCCCCTCCACTGGCACGGCCGAGGACTTCGGCCGGCTGCTGCGCAGCGAGAACGCCAAGTTCGCGAAGCTGGTCAAGGACATCGGCTACCAGCCGCAGTGAGCCTTCGACCCCACCACCCCTCCAACCGACACGGTCCACCATGAACCCCACGAGCAAGCCAGCGAGCTACGAACCCTTCGGCTGGCACCACTGGCACGACGACTTCTGGATGTCCTACCAGTTCCGCCGCGGACTCGGCGAGACACAGGAAGGCGGCGGTGCGGTCAGCGAAGTCTTCCAGGCCGCCAGCAAGATCATCCCGAACGACTTCGAGAGCTGGTACCGCGAGTGGACCCACATCGCCGAGCGCAACGACCGCCGCGGCGACGAAGCCGCAGCCCAGGGCCATGTGCGCACGGCCATGAACTGCTGGCTGCGTGCCACCAACTACTTCCGCGAGGCCGAGTTCTGGCTCGCTGCCGACGACCCCAGGCGCCTGCCCACCTTCGACCGCTGCGAGAAGGCGACGCACAAGTTCCTGGCCCGGCTGACGCCCCAGGCCGAGGTGCTGGAGATTCCCTACGAAGGTGACAAGGGGCTGCCGGCCTACTTCATCCGCTCGCCCAACGGCGGCGACAGGCAGCCGGTGCTCATCTCCTTCGGCGGACTCGACTCCTTCAAGGACGAGCTGTGGTTCATGACGGGCCGGGGCGCGCTGCAGCGCGGCATCTCGGTGCTGCTGGTCGACGGCCCGGGCCAGGGTGGGGCGCTGCGACGCCACGGCCTGGTCACGCGCCACGACTACGAGGTGCCGGTCGGCCGCTGCATCGACTGGCTCGAGCAGCGAGGCGACGTCGACGCCTCGCGCATCGCCGTCAGCGGATCGAGCCTGGGCGGCTACTACGCGGCGCGCGCCGGTTCCATGGAACCGCGGCTGGCGGCCTGCATCTCGCACGGCGCCATCTGGGACATCCACGAGCGCTGGAAGACCCGCGACGACAACCATGGCCTGGCCGGCCACATCAAGTGGGTCTTCGGCGCCAAGAGCATGGCCGAGGCCACCGAGATCGCACGCCCCTTCAAGCTCGAAGGTGTGCTGGAGCACATGAAGTGCCCCTACCTGATCATTGCTGGGCGTCGACGCGGTGAAGAAGGTGCACGACTACGCCACGCGCCACGGCGTCAACGCCACGCTGCGCCTGACCAGCGAGGAAGAGACCGGTGCCGAGCATTGCCAGCACGACAACCCCACGCTCGGGCAGGAGCTGATGATCGACTGGCTGTGCGACGTGTTCAGGATCGACCAGACCCAGCTCGACTTCTTTCCGGGCTGAACGTCGCGATGCAGGCGAGGGGCCGCGTCACTTCGATGGTCCCGAGTCAGTCCAGCGCGATCCGCCGCACGTCCAGCGCGAAGGGCCCGGCCTGTCGGCCCGCGATCATGAGTCCGACCTGGCGGATGCGGGCCGGGTCGAGCGGCGGTGCGCCGGCGACCGGGCGCCCGCGGAAACTGGCGGTGAAGCCCGAGATCGGCAACTGCAGCGTCTGCCAGTGCGGGCCCGCCGGCGCGAACCCCGCCTGGTAGTTCAGGCTGTCGAAGCCGTCGTCGGTCAGCAGGCTCAGCTTGAACTGCCTGGGGTCGCCACGCACTTCGATGAGGCAATGGGCGGCGCCAGGGGCGCCACGGTCACCGGGCGTGCAACGCACCGAGGCAAAACCGCCGCCACGGTCCAGCGAGACCTCGCCTTCGAAGACGGCGTGTCCCTGCGCGTCGTGGCGCAGGCGGCTGCGCGACACGCCGCCCATCACGCGGTCGTCGATGGCGTGCCACGGCACGACGGCCTGCGGGTCGGTGAAGTCGAACAGCAGCCTGGGCATGACCGGCTTCAGGCCGCGCGGGCGGTGGACACCAGCACGTCGCAGCTGCCCTCGGCCAGCACGTGCTTGCTGACGCTCCCCAGCAGCAGGTCCTCGGTGGCCGACTGGCCGTGCTTGCCCAGCACGACGAGGTCGCAGTCCCGGGTCTGCTCGTATTCGACGATGCGTTGCGACGGATCGCCTTCGACGACACAGGGCTCCCACTCCGACGGCTTCAGGCCGCTGGACAGCGCCAGCGCGTGCAGGCGCTGGGTGGCCTCGACGCAGGCCTGGCGCCGGTAGCGGTCGATCGTGGCGGCGTCGACACCGGCGAAGCGCAGCTTCTCTTCGAAAGGCACGTGGTACGCCGTGAACAGCAGCAGGCGCGCCTGCGGCGCCACGCGACGCGCCAGCGGCACGGCGCCCGCCGACCAGGGCGAGAAGTCCAGCGCCACCAGCGCACGGCGGTAGGGCTCGTGCGGCGTCTGCCGCACCACCAGCACGGGCCGGGTGGTGCGGCGCAAGAGCCGCTCCGACGTGCTGCCCATGACCATGCGGCGCAGGAATCCGGCACCGCGTGCGCCCAGCACCAGCAGCGCGGCGTCCAGGCGTTCGGCGTGGAGGCCGATCTCGTCGAGCACGGAGCCGGCGGCATCGAACGTCTTCACGCCCACTTGCCGCTGCGTGCCCAGTTCGGCTGCCAGCGCCTGCAGGTCGCGCCTGGCCTCGTCGCGAAGCTGCTGCGCCATCGGGTGCGCCGCGCCCAGCCAGTCGCGAAGCTCCTGCAGCGCGCCGCCCGACAGCACGTGCACCAGCGTCAGGTCGGCGCCGGTCTCGTGGGCCAGTCGTGCGGCCCGGTCGGCGGCATGCCGGGCCGGGGCCGAGAAGTCGGTGGCCGCGAGGATGGGACCCAGGGTCGTCATGGTGCATTCTCCTGTCGATGGATGTCGCGCGCCAGTCGCTCCGCGGCATGGTCGGCCGCGTCGTCGAACGGGTTGATCACTTCGTCGATGCCGGCCGCGGCCAGCGCCCGCCCATGGGCGGCATCGCGCACCGCGCCCACGATGCGGCCCGGGTACTGCGCCCCCCGCAGCGCGTGCAGCAGGGCACGGTTCGACTCCCACTGCGGAAAGGTCGTGATCACCCAGCGCACCTGGCGCAGGGGCAGCGTCTCCAGGAGGTCGGGGTCCTCGCCGTCGCCGAACAGCACCGGCAGGCCGCGGTCCTGCAGCGCGCGCACCGCCTCGGGATCGAAGTCGACGCCGATCACCTCGGTGCCGTGGGCGCGCAGCTGCTCGAACAAGCGGCTGCCGTAGCGGCCGAGCCCGAACACGATGACCTGTGCTCCGCGCGTGCTGCCGCCCTGGCCTTCGGCAGCGATCTCGCGAAACGGCCGCTCGCGTTCGAAGATGCGCAGCCAGGGTGCCAGGCGTTCGTACAGCGGCTGCGCGTACAGGATCATGTAGGTGGACACCGTGATCGTCACCAGCCCCACCAGCGTGGTCAGGCTCAGGGCCTGCACGCCCACGTGACCCAGCGTCATGCCCATGGCCACGAAGACGATGGAGAACTCGCTGATCTGAGCCACCGTCAGCCCGGCCATGAAGCCGGTGCGCCGCCGGTAGCCCATGAAGCCCATGATGGCCATGACGATCAGCGGGTTGCCGATCAGCACGAACAGCGACAGCGCGATCGCCGGCACCACTTCGGCGCCCAGCGCCGAGAGTTCGAGCCTGGCGCCGAGGTCGATGAAGAAGAAGAGCAGCAGGAAGTCGCGGATGCCGGTCAGCCGCGCGTTCATGGCCTCGCGGTAGGGCGTGGAGGCGAGTGAGAAGCCGGCCAGGAAGGCGCCCGCCTCCTTGCTGAAGCCCGCCCACTCGCCCAGGGCCGCCAGGGCCACGCCCCAGGCGATGGCGAACACGAGCAGCAGTTCCTGCGAGCGCGCCATCGCGGCCACCAGCGCCGGCAGCACCCATCGCATCAGCACGAACAGCGCGGCGGCGGCCACGGCCAGGCGCCAGCCCAGCGACAGCAGCACCGCCACCCAGCCCACGTCGCTGGTGCCGGTGTCGCTGCTGCCGGTGCCGCGCAGCGCGCTCATCGCCATCATCGCGATCACCACCGCCAGGTCCTGCACGATCAGGAAGCCCACCGCAATGCGGCCGTGCAGGCTGTCGAGCTCGCGCTTGTCCGACAGCAGCTTGACGATGATGATCGTGCTCGAGAAGGTCAGCGCCACCGCCACGTACAAGGCCTCCAGCCAGCCCTTGCCCAGCGCCAGGATCAGCGCGAAGCCGATGACGATGGTGAAGCCGAGCTGGCCCAGACCGGTCGCCAGCGCCACGGGGCCGATGTGGCGCACGTGGTGCAGGTCCAGCTTGAGCCCGACCGCGAAGAGCAGCACCGCCACGCCGACCTGGGCGAGCAGGTCGATCTGGTCGTGTGCGGTCACCAGTCCGAACACCGCCGGACCCACCGCGATGCCCACGACGATGTAGGCGATCAGCACCGGCTGGCGCAGGCGCACGAAGACGGCGCCTGCCAGCGCGCAGATCAGCAGCAACAGGGCGAATTCCGAGAAGGGGCCGTGCATCGTTCAGACCCCGCCCAGGAAGATCAGCGCCGCATTGACGGCATAGGTCGCCGCGAGGGCGACGCTGATCCAGCTGACCATGCGAAGAGCGCGGCCCTGTGGCCGCATCACCAGGCCGATGACCACCAGGCCCGTCATGACCAGCGCCGTCGCCGACGTGCCGGCGTGCACCGACGCCGCGTCGGCGAGCAGCGGGCCGCGCACGTAGAAGACATCGTCCACCGCCAGGATCACGACGTTGAACAGGTTGCTGCCGAGCAGGTTGCCGATCGCCATGTCCAGCGCGCCCAGCCGCAGGGCGCCGAGCGTGACGGCCATCTCCGGCAGCGTGGTCACCACGGCCATCATCACCGTGCCGACGAAGCTCCTGGACAGTCCCAGCGCCGTCGCCAGTCCGTCGGCCACCGCGGGCAGCCAGCTGCCTGCCACCAACACCACCAGCGCGGCCACGCCGAATCGCCGCCACGCGTCCCGCGTCTGTCCCGGCGACGCCCGTGCGCCCGCTGCGGGGGCGGCGGCCCGGGCCTGGCGCTCCTGCGCATGCACGCCCTTCAGCGCCAGCAGGTACAGGGCCAGCAGCAGGGGGCTGTAGAGGCCGACGTGCAGCACGGCCGGCGCGCGATGGCCGGTCAGCAGGCTCAGGGTGACGAAGCCCAGCATCACGACGCCGAAGCCGGCCGACAGCAGGTGCGTGGCGCTGGCCTCGCGGTACATCGGCTGCCGACGCTGCAGGGCATCGACGACGACCAAGAACAGCAGGTTGACGACACAGGCGCCGAGCGCGTTGCCGACGGCCAGGTTGGGTGCATCGACGAAGGCCACCGCACTGATGCCCGAGGCCAGCTCGGGCAGCGAGGTCACGGTGGCCAGCAGCGCCAGGCCGACCCAGCCGCGCCCCCAGCCGTAGGCGCCGGCCAGCGCATCGGCGCTGCGGCTGAGCACGTAGCCCGCCCGCGCGATCAGCACCGCGCAGGCGGCGAACTGGAAGAGCAGCCAGGCCATGTTCACGGCCGCGCCCGGCGCAGCGTGCGCACCCACAGCTTGCGGGCCTCTTCGGCCCACAGCACCACGCTGGCCAGCGCCAGCAGCGGCAGCAGCGAATCCGGCGGCAGCGGCACGGTGTGGAACAGCGTGTTCATCGCCGGCACGTAGAGCACGGCCGCCTGCAGCGCGACGCTCAACGACAGGCCGAGCGCCAGCCAGCGGTTGCGCAGCAGGCGCGTGCCCAGCGCCGAGGCGGTGGCCGACTGGCAGTTCAGCACGTTGAACCAGCAGCACATCGCCAGCACGGTGAAGGTCTCCGTGCGCACCAGTTCGTCGGGCACGCCCAGCGACAGCCGCCAGGCGAACCAGCCGAAGGTCACGGCGGCGATCACCGGCGTCATCAGCGCCACGCGGGCCAGCAGCTCGCGCCCGAGCAGCGGGTCGTCGCGGGGCACGGGATGGCGGCGCATCTCGTCGCCGTCCGGCGGGTCCATCACCAGGTTCACCGTCACCGTGCCTTCGGTGACGATGTTGATCCAGAGGATCTGCACCGCGGCCAGCGGCAGCGGGAAGCCGGCCAGCAGCGCGGCCAGCAGCACCAGCAACGCGGCCATCGAGGTGGCGAAGAGGTACAGGATGACCTTCTTCAGGTTGCCGTAGACGACCCGACCCTCTTCCACCGCGCCGACGATGGTCGCGAAGTTGTCGTCGGTGATGACGATCCGGGCCGCGCTCTTGGCGACCTCGGTGCCGGTGATGCCCATGGCCACCCCGACATCGGCGCGCGCCAGGGCCGGGGCGTCGTTGACACCGTCGCCGGTCATCGCGACGACCTCGCCACAGGCCTGCAGCGCTTCGACGATGCGCAGCTTCTGCGCCGGCTGCACGCGGGCGAAGACGGCGATGCCGGGCAGCGCGTCGCGCAGGTCGGCTTCGCCCATGCGCTCGAGCTCCGGGCCGTCGACGGCGCGGTCCGCGTCGTCCGCGATGCCGAGTTCGCGCGCGATGGCCAGACCGGTGAGCTTGTGGTCGCCCGTCACCATGATCGGGCGGATGCCCGCGAGGCGGCATTCGGCGACCGAGAACTTGACCTCCTCGCGCGGCGGGTCGATCTGTCCCACCAGGCCGAGCAGGCGCGCGCGGCCGGCGAGGGCGTCGAAGCCGGCCGCGGCGTCGAGCGCGTCGTCGTCCACGGTGGCGAAGGCCAGCACGCGCAGTGCCTGCGTGGCCATGTCCTCGGCGGCCTGGCGTGCCGTCTGCTGCGCCGCGCCGGCTTCGGCCGGGCACAGCCGCAGCACGGCCTCGGGCGCGCCCTTGATCCACACGCGCCGCGGCGCGCCGTCCATACGGTGCCGGGTGGCCATCAGCTTGGTGTCGCTGTCGAACGGCAGTTCGGCCTCGCGCGGTGCGTCTTGCCGCAGCGTCTCGATCTCGAGGCCGGCCTTGCGCGCCAGCACCAGCAGCGCCCCTTCGGTCGGATCGCCCAGCACCGACCAGGCGGTGCGTTCATCCTCCGGCGGCAGCAGTTCGGCGTCGTTGCACAGCGCCGCAGCCGCGCACAGCTCGCGCACGGCCGGGTCGGCGCCCTGCGCAGGCCTGCCGTCCTCGGCCAGGCCGCCTTCGGGGACGTAGCCGATGCCGCCGACGGCGACCTGGCGACCACCCGGCAGCCACAGCGCCACGGCGGTCATCTCGTTGCGGGTGAGGGTGCCGGTCTTGTCGCTGCAGATGACCGTGGTGGAGCCGAGCGTCTCCACCGCCGACAGGCGGCGGATGATCGCGCCGCGGTCGGCCATGCGCTGCATGCCGACCGCCAGCGCGATCGTCATCGCCACCGGCAGGCCCTCGGGCACCATCGAGACCATCTGGCTGATCGCGACCATCAGCACCTCGGAAAGCGGCAGCTCGCGCCACAGGCCCAGCATCACCACCAGCACGAACAGGCCCAGCGCTGCCGCCACCAGGGCACGGCCGAACTGCTCCAGCCGCATCTCCAGCGGCGTCTTCGGTTCCTCGGCCCGTTCGGTGAGGCCGGCGATGCGGCCGACCTCGGTGTGAACGCCGGTGGCCACGACGACGGCGCGTGCCCGGCCCGCGGTGACATGGGTGCCGGAATACACCATGCAGTGGCGGTCGGCCAGGCCGGTGGCCTCCGGCACCGGCGCCACCGACTTCGACACCGGTACCGACTCGCCGGTGAGCGCGGCCTCGGCCACGTGCAGCTGGGCCTCCTCGACCAGCCGGGCATCGGCAGCCACCGCGTCGCCCGCGGCCAGCAGCACGGTGTCGCCCGGCACCAGGTCGCGCGCCTCGACGACGCACTCGCCACCGTCGCGTTGCACTCGCACGCGCAATGCCGCCAGCCGCCGCAGGGCCGCCATCGAGCGCTCGGCCCGGCCTTCCTGGAAGCTGCCGACCAGCGCGTTGACCAGCACCACCGCCAGGATCACCATCGCGTCGCCGCGGTACCCGAGCGCCACCGCGAGCACCGCGGCGGCGAACAGGATGTAGATCAGCGGGCTCTTGAACTGCCGCGCGAAGGTCCGCCACCAGGGCTTCGGCGGTGTCTCGGGCAGGGCGTTCGGCCCGTGTCGCGATCGCGCGCGACGCACCGCTCCCTCGCCGAGACCCTGAAGCGGGTCGAGCTCGAAGTGGCGCAGCAGCTGCGCCACCGGCATCGCATGCCAGGCTCGATCGATGCCGTCGGTCTTGCGGTCCGCCATGCAGGGGATCTCCTTGGGCTGGAGTCAACCCGGGCCGGGTCGGAAGCTCCATGAAGTGCATCCAGCGTGGCGCGCGGCGCTGTTTGTGGATTTGAGCTTCATCAATCCGTGGGGCGTGCCCCTGTGTGGCCTGTCCAGGCAGGCGCCGCAGCGCATCGGTTCACCTGCAAGGAGGCGGGGAACCGCAGGTTTTTGCGAAGTCGTTCGCTCGAAGATTCGAACCATCGACAAGGTTCGGACCCTGGGGTCGCGGCGTGGGCAACAGCGGGCCGCTCGAAGGAGATGGCGCAGACGTGCGCTTCGACCGCGTCCAACGTGCCCGGTTTTGTTTTCAGCCGATCGAGGGTTACAGTGATGACGAACACCGACCACAAGCTACCGTGGCCTCGTGCACGTCCAACCCATGAAGATCCTGATTCCCGTCGACGACAGCGATCACGCCCGTGCGGCGCTGGACTTCGTGGCCTCGCGTTCGACCTTGCTCGGGCAGGCGCCGGAGCTCCACCTGATCAACGTGCAACCGTCGATGTCGGTTCGCGTGAGCCGCGCGGTCGGTCGTGACGAGGTGAGGGCCTTTCAGCGGGCGCAGGCCCACGACGTGCTCGGCCCGTCGCTGGACAGATTGACGCAGGCGGGCATCCGGGCGCGCGCCAGCTACGTGGTGGGCAGCCGGCCGGACGCCATAGGCGCTGCGGCCGTGCGTCTGCGTGCCGACCTGATCGTGATGGGCTCTCGCGGCCACTCGGGGTTGAAGGGACTGCTGTTCGGGTCGATGACGAACGCGGTGCTGGCGGGCTGCACCAAACCCTTGCTGGTGCTGCGCAGCGCCAAGCCGCCCCGGCGCGATTCGCTGAAGGTCGGCATCGCCATCGACGGCAGCCGTTACGGACAGGCAGCGGTGCGCTGGGCGATCCGGCACCGCGACCTGTTCGGTGCCGAGCCCCGCATCGAACTGATCCACGTGCTGGACGATCCGACGGCCGAGCCCTCGCCGATCGATCGCCTGGCGCTGCGCTCGACCGCTGCCGGTGAACTGATCGGCGACGATCATCCCGTGGCGGACAGGTTCACTGGCGTGCTGGCAGGCGCCTTGAAGCAGTGTGCCAAGGCGGGCCTGCAGGTCACCGTGGTCCGGCTGCTGGGCGGCAATGCCGGCGATGTGATCGCGGCCCAGGCGCGCAAGCGACAGTGGGACGTGATCGTGATGGGCTCGCACGGTCAGGGGGCGTTCAAGTCCCTGGTGATGGGCTCGGTGGCCATGCGGGTGGCGGCGCGCTGCGACAAGCCGCTGCTGCTCATCCGCGAGCCGGCCCGCAGCGAACGGGGCTGAGGCCGCCGCCGCCAGCAGCCCGTGCCGGACGCGCGCTGAGGCGGGTCCGGCGCCTTACCAGCGCGCTGCGAACAGCACGGCCACGCCATCGCCATCGGCCATGACCGACAGCCGGGTGGGACGCTCGGCGGGTGTCACCAGCCACGCGGCCGACGCTTCGGCCAGCAGCGCGGCGCCGAGCACGTCGCCCCAGCGGTGCCTGCGCGCGTCCACGCGCGTGTGGCCCACGTACACGGCGGCGGCATACAGCGGCAGCGAAGGCAGGAGCCCGTGGCGCGCGCGCACGTACGCTGCCGACGAGAAGGCGCGCGCTGCATGGCCCGACGGGAAGGCCAGGTCGTTGCTGCCGTCGGGCCGCTGCACGTTGGTCGTGCGCTTGAGCACTTCGGCGCTCCCGGCCGCCACGCCGAAGGTCATCGCGTACTGGCCCGCGCCTTCGAAGTCACCGCGCCACAGCTCGACGCCCAGGGTGGCCAGCGGCATCGCGGTGGCCAGGACGTCGCCGGCGCGGCGTTCGCTGCTGGCCAGTGTGACCGTTGCCGTGGCCGACAGCAGGGCGGCGGCAGACCACCTCAGGACATGGCTCCTGAGAGGGTCGTTGCAGAGGCGGTGCATGGGAGCTCCCGGGACGGCAGGTGCGACATATTTCCTGTGCCGTCATTTCCCCACGCCAGGCGGGCCTGGAGCAGGGAGGCTCGTTGCGTCGTGGCGGGCGTCAGCGACCGCGGGGTGCAATGCGCACGACCACCCCTGCGGCCTTCAGCGCGGCGGCCAGCGGTGCCGGGGGCGCGGCGTCTGTGATGACCATGTCGATCTCCTGCAGCGTGCAGGCCTGGGCCAGCGAGCGCTGGCCGAACTTGCTGGCGTCGCACAGCAGGATGACCTGGTCGGCACGTTCGATGTAGGCACGCTTGACCTGCGTGTCCTCGGGCGAGGAGTCGAAGCCGCCTTGCTCGGTCAGGCCGGCCACGCCGATGAAGGCCTTGCTGAACCAGTGCTGCGCCGTCTGCGCCAGGGCCGTCTGGCCGCACAGCGACAGCTCCTGCGCCCGCACGATGCCGCCCGGCATCAGCACCTCGCAGCGCGTGCCGGCCAGCAGCGCGGCCAGGCGCAGGTGGTTGGTGAAGACGCGCAGGCCCGGCCCCTTGGCCAGCTCGCGGGCCAGGGCCAGCACCGTGCTGCCGACGTCCAGGGCCACGTTGTCCTGCGGCCCCAGCAGCGCGGCGGCGCTGCGCGCGATGGCCTGCTTCGCGGCGTTCTGACGGCGCCGCCGCGTGTCGTACTGCAGCTCGCGCGTCTCGTACTCGACCCCCTCGCGCCCGGCCGGGGTGGCCGGTGCCGGCACTGCCGCGCCGTGCGAGCGCACCAGCCGGCCCTGGGCGCTCAGCACATCGAGGTCGCGCCGCGCGCTCATCTGCGAGACGCCGAAGTGCTCGGCGATGTGCGCCACGCTGACGAAGCCCTCCTGGCCCATCATCTCCAGGATGCGCTGCTGGCGCGCCGCGGCGGGCAGCCGCTCGGCGCGCTCGGGCGCGAGCGCACGGGGAGGCTGGCGCGCTGGTTTCGGCACGGGCTTGCGTGGCTTGGGGGCAGCGGCAGGTCGCACGGCCATCGTAGTCGGATCAGTGGATGGTGGACAGGAAGGCCTTCAAGCGCGCCGGCGCCTCGTCGCCGAAGAACTGCGCCGGCGGCGCGTCGTGCTTGATGATGCCGTCTTCCATCAACACCACGCGGTGCGCGACCTGGCGCGCGAAGCCCATCTCGTGGGTGACGATGATCATCGTCATGCCGCTGGCCGCCAGTTCCGAGATGACCGCCAGCACCTCGCCGGTGGTCTCGGGGTCGAGGGCGCTGGTCGGTTCGTCGAACAGCATCAGCTCGGGCCGCATCGCCAGCGCGCGGGCGATGGCCGCGCGCTGCTGCTGCCCGCCCGACAGCTTCATCGGGTAGGCGTCGGCCTTCTGCAGGAGCCCGACGCGGTCGAGCAGGGCCAGCGCCCGCTCGCGCGCCTGGGCCGGGGGCTCGCCCAGCACCTTGACAGGCGCTTCCATCACGTTCTGCAGCACGGTCATGTGCCAGAACAGGTTGAACTGCTGGAAGACCATGCCGATGCGGCGGCGCTGCGCCACCACCTGGCTGGTCGACAGCGGCAGCAGCCGCTGGCCCGCCTCGCGGTAGCCGATGAGCTCGTCGCCGACGAACAGGCGGCCGCCCTGGTAGGTCTCGAGCTGGTTGATGCAACGCAGGAAGGTGCTCTTGCCGGACCCCGACGGGCCGATGATGCACAGCACCTCGCCGCGTGCCACTTCGAGGCTGACGCCCTTGAGCACCTCGTTGGCCCCGAAGAACTTGCGCACGTCGACGGCGCGCACCAGGGCACCGCTCATGAGCGCCGCTCCACGGTCGAGACGCGCGGCTTCAGGTAGTAGAGCAGGCTCTGCCACCAGCCCTGTACCGACTCGTCGAGCTCGTGCGCGCGCAGCCGCGTCTCGATGACGCCCTGGATGACGTTCCACACGGCGGTCAGCACCAGGTAGTTCAGCGCCACCACGCTGAGCAGTTCGAAGGTCTTGAAGGTCGTCGCCGACAGGCTCTCGGTGATCTGGAAGATCTCCTGCACGCCGATCACGCTGGCCAGCGAGGTCGTCTTGAGCATGTGGTTGAAGTCGTTGCCCAGCGGCGGCACGATGACCCGCGTGGCCTGCGGGATCACGATGCGCCAGGTCACCAGCCACGGCC
>LNFM01008443.1_pt1 | contig 15569 bp, 11 predicted proteins | sample 596031 | NCBI WGS metagenome assembly LNFM01 (sample SAMN04254537, study PRJNA301005) | activated carbon metagenome | isolation source: dual media filters at the Ann Arbor, Michigan drinking water treatment plant | place: USA: Ann Arbor | reverse complement strand
GGGTCGATGCGGTGACGGCCGTTGCCGTGCGGGACGCCGCCGAGCGTCTGGTCACAGGGTCGGAGCTGGCAATTGCACTGGTCGGGGGAAATGAAGGCGAGGACCTGCAGGGCGTCGTCGAGCAATCGGCGGCGGCGGGTTGAGCGGAGGGGAGCGGCAACGCGGCTCGGGGCGATGGGATGGACGCTCAATAGGTTGTTCATGAGATCGGCGGCACCTCTACGGTGCGGGCGAGTGCTGCTCGTCGAGCCGACGCGCAGCCTTTTCGAGGCGTGGTCGCTCTTGCGTGAGACGAGCCGCCAGCATCTCGAGCCCTACGAGCCGGCCTGGGCATCCGACGAGTTGACGCGATCAGCCTTCCGCAGGCGCCTCAAGCGCTATCGGCTCGATCGAGTTCGTGGGACGGGCGCAGCGTTTCTCGTGGTGCGCGCGACGGACCAAGCGCTGCTCGGCGGGGTTGCTCTGACGAACATCCGGCGCGGGGTGACACAATCGGCTTCGGTGGGCTACTGGATCGGATCGCCTTTTGTCCGGCGGGGCTATGCGAGCGAGGCGCTGGCCGGTGTACTTCGGCATGCTTTCGATGATCTCGGCCTCAATCGTGTCGAGGCCGCGTGCATGCCCTCCAACCATGCATCCATCGCCGTTCTCGAGCGCGGAGGCTTCCGTCGCGAGGGGCTCGCCCGGCGATATCTGATGATCAATCGGGTCTTTGAAGATCATCTGCTATTCGCTCGGCTCCGGGACGACGTTCGAGTGCATCCCGGCGACGACAAGCGCGTGCCTCGTCTCGGCGGTGACATGGCGATCAGGCCCGTTGCATCCGGACCACCGGGAGCTGCCGCGGAGGGACAGGCGGCATGAGGGGGGACTTCGGACAGGTGGGGGGATTGCAGCAGGCGCCAAAGTCGACGGCGACAACTGTTGCACGCCTTTGCGGGGCCGTCCGGATGTCGATCGTTTGGGCCGCTTTGCTGCTCGCGCTGTTGGTCAGTGCAGGGCCAGCGCATGCCCTGAAGCCGATCACTCTGACCGGCGACCAGGACTGGCTCGAGATCTCGGCGCTGGGCGAAGCCTACGAAGGCCGAGGCGACACGCTCCAGATCGAGATGGCGCCGGGCGCAGACGGCGCGACGGCGCGCATGGCTGTCAAGGCATCGACACCGGGGACGAGCCCCAACTGGATCGTTTTTGCCCTGACCAACCCGACCAACAAGGCCATCGAGTTGTGGTTGACGGCCGATCGCTACTCGCCGATCGGCTCCGGTGTCGTATGGCCCGACCTCGACGCCCGACGCATCGCGGCCGTGACTCATTCGGCGGGATTCGCGCCAGAGCGGGTCAAGAATGACCGCGTGGACATCTTCCGCTTGACGGTCGAGCGTGGCCAGACCGTCACCTACGTGGCGGAGCTCGCGTCCGAGCGGTTCTCGCGCATCAACCTATGGAAGCCCATCGAGTTCGAGCAGCGGCAGCGCGAGCGGCAGCTCTTCAACGGCATCATGCTCGGGATTACGGGCCTGCTGGCCGTATTCCTGACTGCTGTCTTCGCGGCCAACCATAAATCGATCTTCCCGATGGCCGGTCTCGTCGCGTGGTGCGCGCTCGGGCTTCTCTGTGTCGACTTCGGCTTTTGGCACAAGCTCTTCCAGATGAAGCCCGAGGACAACGCGCAATACCGGGCAGCCGCCGAGGCGGCACTGGCGGCGAGCCTCGTCATCTTCCTGACGGCCTTCCTCAGGGTGAATCTGTGGAGCGGCTTCGCGCGCACGCTATTCGTCGTCTGGATTGCGGCACAGCTGGCCATCGTCGCCGTGGCCATTCTCGATCCTCGGCTCGCCGCGACGGTCGCGCGGCTGTCGCTGGCGCTTATCGGGGGGCTCGGCTTCGTTATCATCCTGGTGCTTTCGCTGCGGGGGCTCGACCGCGCGCTGGCGCTGATGCCGACGTGGATCCTGTACCTCGTGTGGCTGTTCGGTGCGGGCGTCACGCTCACGGGGCGGATGTCGGGCGAGTTCGCGATTTCGGGATTGGTCGCGGGGCTGGTCCTCATCCTCGTGCTGATCGGTTTTACCGTGACACAGTATGCATTCCGCTCGACCGAGCCGATGCACGGCGTCGCGCACGGGGGCCAACAGCTGCGGCTGGCCGCCATGGATCGGGCCGGCGTGGCATTCTGGGAATGGAACGTCCGGCGGGACGAGCTGCGCCTCGATCCGGAGATCGAGGCTGCCCTGGGACTGGGGCCAGGCGAGTTGCCGAGCGGCGTCGAAGCGCTCCTCGCCTACGTCCATCCAGCCGACAGGGAGCGGTTCCGGCTCGAGCTTCAAGCGATCCGTGAGCGCGATGGGGGCACACTGCACACGGGCATCCGTCTGCGGCATGCCGACAGCTCGTATCGATGGCTCGACTTCGAGGGAGCGAGCGTCCCGACTTCGGATCGGCGGAATCTGCGCTGTGTAGGCTTGGTGCGGGACACGACCGACCAGAAGAGGGCGCAGGAGCGGCTGCTGCACAACGCGGTCTATGACAGTCTGACGTCGCTGCCGAACCGGGAACTCTTTCTCGATCGCCTGGGCGGGGCCATGAAGCCGGCCCCCGCCGGTGGGCTTCGCCAGATTGCGGTGATCATCGTCGATGTCGACAAGTTTCGCTCGGTGAACACGTCGTTCGGGCTCGTTGTAGGCGACAGCATCATCCTAACGGTTTCGCGACGTTTGACCCGGATCCTCGGCCCCGATGGCACGCTGGCGCGCATCGGCGGCGACCAGTTCGCGCTGTTCCTCGTCGACCAGAACGATCCGCGCGAGCTGGCAGCGTTCGCGGAGCGCCTGCGGTTGTCGTTGCGCTCGCCCATCCGGATCGCCGGGCAGGAGATCGTGCTGACAGGATCGATCGGCATTGCCATTTTCGACGGCACTGCCGCAGGCCCGCGCGAGTTGTTGCGCAACGCCGAGGTCGCCATGCACAGGGCCAAGCGCCTCGGCAGCGATCGCGCCGAAATCTATGGCCCGGAGATGCACAACGAGCGCGCCGAGCGCGAGCAACTCGAGCGCGATCTAGCCCAGGCCATTCAGGATCGCCGATTGACGCTGCTCTATCAGCCGATCGTCGCGCTTTCGAACGACGAGTTGATCGGCTTCGAGGCGGTCGTCCGGTGGCAGCATCCAAAACTCGGCGTCGTGTCGCCGGCCGAGTTGTTGCCGCTTGCCGAGCGCGCCGATCTTGTGGGGCGGCTCGGCTCCCTGGTCCTCGGCCGGGTGGTGGCCGACATTGCGCGCTGGCAGCAGGAGTTGCCGAGACCGGAGCATCCGTTGTTCGTGACGATGAGCTTGTCGAGCCGCCAGCTGCTGTCGCCCGAGATCATTCAGGAGGTCCGCAACGCGAGATCGCATTCGGTGTTGCCGGCAGGTACGCTGCGGCTATCGGTGCCCGAGGGCGTCGTGATGGACAACCCCGAGCAGGCGACCCATGTGCTGGAGCTTCTGCGCGAAGCCGGGATCGAGCTGTGGATGGACGGTTTCGGCACGGGTTACAGTTCGCTCGCGTATCTCGGAAGGTTCCCCTTCGACGCCTTCAAGATCGACAAGGCGCTGGTCGAGTGGTCGAGCCACGGCGAGAGGGACGCGGCACTTGTCCGTTCGGTGGTCGCCATCGCCCACGAACTCGGCCGCAAGGTTGTCGGCGACGGCGTGGCAAGTGCGGAGGATGCGGCCTTTCTGCGCTCGATCGGCTGCCACTATGCTCAGGGGTTCCACTACGGCGAGGCGATGGGCGAGGACGAGGTGGTCCGGCTGCTGCGCTTGATCCGCAAGTCCGAGCGGCGCATGCGCCGACGCGGGATGGTGCGCGGGCTGGAAAAGAAAAAGGCAGGCGAGACGGTCGTCGAGGCCCCAGCTGTGATGCAGAGTGCCCCCCCTGGTGGCACCACGTCGGTTGCAGCGGCGCCCCAGACCACGCCGGTTGCGACCACCGCACCTCCACCGCCGTTCGGCATGCAGGGGGCCGGCTCCACGGTCGCACCGCGAGCACAGCCACCCGCCACGGGACCTTCGCGCTCGCTGCCTCGCACGGACGGTGTCTCCGCTCCCAGAACATTGCCGCCGCAAGCTGTGACACGGCCGTCCGCGAGCGATCGCGGTGTTCCCGGACCCCCGCCGACCGCACCGCGGCGGCCGCCGTCAAGTCCCCCGTCCACGGCTACCAATGGCGCGCCGTATGGTGCGCCCCAAACTGGAGCGCAGCCACCGGCGCAAGGGACCGCGCGTCCATCACGGCCGGGCGCTACGCAACCGGTGTCGGCGACGATGCAACCCGTCTCGCGTCCTGCACCACCTCAACCGACGATGCGCGTATCGGAGCCGGTGCCCAGCCATCCGGCACGAGAGCAGTCGCCGGGCCAGGGGAGCGCCGCGCACGGCAACGGGCGGGCGACGGCGGAAGGCTTGCGCCAGCGAGCTGGACCGTTGAGCGAGCCCACGGGGGCGGCTGGACCGCCAGCCGCGTCTGCCGGCCCGGCGACGCAGCCGACGCATCCGTCACAACCAGGAATGCGGCGCGTCTCGACGGCGTCTCTGTCTCCGGCCGTGGCGGCGAGCCTCGCGCGCCTTGCCGGCAAGGCGAATGAATCACCCCCTGAGGACCAGGGGCCGGATGGCCTGTCGAGCGCAACTCTCGGCAAGGCCAAGGCAGCCGAATAGAGATTTCCCCAGTCGGTGCGAGGCAAGCACACGATGCGCCCCGGACTTCGATGAAGGTGGTCAGGCGTGGCCGGCGCCAGCGACAAGAAACGTCGGGTCGATGCCGAGGCTGGACAGCGCCCGTTCGTAGATCTGATCGAGGTCGTCCGAGAAAATCAGCGCCCGGTCGGCGGCACAATGCAGCCAGCCGTTGGCCTGGATCTCTTGCTCGAGTTGGCCCGGCGCCCAGCCGGAGTAGCCAAGTGCCAGCATGCATTGGGCTGGCCCCTTGCCTCCGGCTATGGCCTTCAGGATCTCGGTGGTTGCGGTGAGACAGATGCCGTCCGATACCGGCAGCGTCGAGTCCTCGACGACGAAATCGTCGCTGTGCAGCACGAATCCACGCTCGGCGGAAACCGGGCCGCCAACATGCACGGTGCGCGCCTCCAGGCTGTCCGCCAGACCATCCTCGGCATCGTCCGGCAACAGGTCCAGCTGCCGCAACAAGCCGCGAAACGTCAGGTTCTTGGCACGCTGGTTGACGATGATGCCCATCGCGCCGTCGTCGGAGTGGCGGCACATATAGATGACGGCCCGCCGAAACCGTTTATCGGTCATGGTAGGCATCGCCAGAAGAAGCTGGCCTTCCAGGTAGCGGTCTTCGGGCCATTTCGCGGGCGTTGCCTTGGTGCTCATCTGACCAGATTAACCCTGCGCGCACCCGGCGTGAAGCCTTCAAACGTCGTATCAATCTGGCGTGAGGGACAATCGAAACGCATTGGCGTAATGCAGCCAAGCGCCTAGATACGGCGTGAGGCGACAGCGAGCAGGATCGATCGGCATGACGAGGCGTACGACGGGTAGGGCCTATCCTTTTCGACTTCTCGTCGCGGGGAGCCTGCTCGCGTTCGCCGGCCCGCTGGTTGACGCGCATGCCACGGACAAGAGTGAGCCGCGCCTCGCTTCCCCCTGGGTCACGGAGCATGCCGCACGGACGCGGATGATCGCCGGGCGGGTCGAAAGCGGGGGAGCTTCACGGATCTACGCTGGTCTCGAGATCGAGCTCGACGACGGCTGGAAGACCTACTGGCGCAATCCGGGCACTTCGGGCGTGCCCCCGCGGCTCGAACTCGAAGGCTCGGAGAACCTTGCCAAGGCGGAGCTTCTTTTTCCCGCGCCCGTGCGCTTCAAGGATCGCGACGGCGATACCATTGGCTACAAGAGGACCGTCGTGCTGCCGGTCGTATTGACGGCGAAGGATCCATCCAAGCCGATCGTGCTCAAGGGTGCCGCCGAGATCGGCATATGCCGTGAGGTCTGCATTCCGGTGCAACCCGCGCTCAGCCTGCTCGTGCCGCCAGACGCGCCGACAGAGGCGAAAGATGGCAGGCTGACATCGGCGATTGCTCAAGTTCCGCGTTCCGAAAACCCGGGTTCGCAGGCACCTAGCGTCGCGCGGGTCACGACGCGTCTTGCAGGTGACAAGCCGCAGGTCGTGATTGAAGCCGTCTTCCCCGGCGACGCCGATCGAGGCGATGTCTTCCTCGAAGCCCCGGACGGTATCTGGATTCCGCTGCCACAGGCGGCTGGCCCGGTGGAGGGCGGGACAAGGCGCTTCGTCGTCGACCTCACCGACGGGGCAGACCTCGCCGAACTCAAGGGACGATCGATACGGGTCACGCTCGTGGGTTCGGTCGGCCAGTCCGAGACGGCGTTCGATCTCGTAGATGCGAACTAGGCGGGGCGGAGGTTGCGCCCGCGCCCTCATCCGTGCTCCTCAGCCAGAGTGCTTATTTGAATCCGCGTGCCTTAACCTTGTAGCTCTGTATTTGGATCGGTTTTGACTTTTTCGGCCGACGCATGGCGTGTAGCTTCGAGTGAACGTCGGGCGGGCTCTTCGAGGATGGTGATTGATGCATATTCTGACGCGAGGCGACATTCCGCAGAGATTGCGGCTGATCTCGGGACTGATCCTTTTCATCTTTGCGCTCACGCACTTCCTCAACACGGCTGTTGGTCTCATCAGTCTCGAGCAGATGGACCAGATCGATCGTTGGCGCGTGGTGGTGATTCGCTCGCTTCCCGGCACGATCATCCTGGCCTCAGCGCTGGTCATTCATATGTTTTTCGCGTTTTGGAAGGTCGCGACGCGGACCACCTATCGGCTCCCTTGGTGGGAGCTGCTGCAGATCGTGCTCGGCCTCCTGATTCCGTTCCTGCTGTTCCCGCACATCGTCAATACGCGGATCGCCAGCAGCTTCTTCAATGTCGAGGACAACTACCTCTACGAACTGGCCCGGCTATGGCCGGCGAATGCCATCATCCAGAGCACGCTCCTGGTCATCGTCTGGATCCACGGTTGTCTGGGCATTCACTTCTGGCTGCGGCTGCACACGCCCTATCGGGCGATGCAACCGGTTCTGCTGTTTCTCGCCATCACGATTCCGCTGGCGTCGCTGGCAGGCTTTATGGTGTCGGGACGAGCGGTTGCGTCATTGATCGAGAACCCGGAGGCGTTCCAGCGCGTGAGGGAGCTGACGCGATGGCCGAACGCGGAAGCGAACGAACTTCTGGGTACCTATCGGGTCTGGGTGCGCCTCGGTTTCCTGGGTGTGCTGGGCTTCATCGCAAGCATCTTCGCTATTCGCTACATCTCGTGGCTGTCCGCCCCGAAAGTCGCGATCAGCTATGCAGGCGGTCCAACCGTCACCGTGCCGATCGGCCCGACGCTGCTCGAAATCTCACGCCTGAACAAGATCCCGCATGCCTCGGTCTGCGGTGGCCGTGCCCGTTGCTCGACCTGCCGGGTGCGCATCGAAGAGGGCGGGGAGAACCTGCCGCCGGCCGTGTTTCCTGAGTCCGTGACGCTGGCCGCCATCGAGGCTCCGGCCAACGTTCGCCTCGCCTGCCAGATCAGGCCGTCGAAGCCAATCGTCGTCACCCGGCTGTTGAGGCCCGTAGGCACAGGCCCTGATGCCGCCGGCGTTCCCGAGTCTGACTCGAGCGGCACCGAGAAGCCGCTGGCGGTGCTCTACGTCAACATGCGCGAGTTCAACGAGTTGACGCGCACCAAGCTGCCGTATGACGTGGTGTTTCTGCTGAACCAGTTCTTCACCGCGGTGGGGACTGCCGTGCGCTCGCAAGGCGGTACGGTCGACAAATATATCGGCGATGGTCTCATCGCGGTGTTCGGCCAGCGCCAGGGCGTCGAGGCGGGATGCCGGCAGGCGCTGCGTGCGATTCGTGCGATCGACTTGGCGCTCGATCATCTCAACTCGGTGATCGGTCCCGAGCTGGGACGTCCGGTCCGTATTGCAGCCGGGCTGCATGCGGGTCACCTCATCCTGGGGCGGATCGGGCATGGCGCCACGGTGGACCTGACGGTGGTCGGGCCGGCGGTGAAGATCGCCCTGCAACTCGAAGGTCTCGCCAAGCAGCGTGACGTGCAACTCGTGCTCTCGCACGACGTGGCGCGGTTGGCCGGTTGGAATCCCGAGGACCATCTGATCAGCAGCGTCGAGGTGGACGGGCTGGGCGAGCCGCTGGAGGTGGTCGACGTGCCGCGCGGTCGAGACCTCGCGGTGACGATCCTCGCCCCCGTGCAGGGCGAGCGGACGCCGCGGGCGGCGGAGCCGGCGGAGGGCTGATCCCTCCGACGCGGGCCGGGTCTCCGCAGCGGAGACCCGGAAGCGTGACGGCTGGGCTTGCGCCTAGGCCTTGCCCTTCGCGTATTTGCCGGCGATCTGGGGAGTAATCGGGTCGAGGCCTTTTTCCTGGCGCTCCAGACGAGTGACCTTATCCCACTTGCGCTCGAGATCATCGCGCACCTTGAACGAGAGGCGCCCGAGGCCTTCGGTCTCGATCTCGATCGTCTCGCCGTTCTGGAAGGGGTGGAGCCCACGGTGGTTGGTGCCAGTGGCGAGGATGTCGCCCGGCTCGAGCGTGTGAATGGACGTCGCCCACTCGATGCAGCGCTTGATGTCGTGCGCCATGTCGCTGGTGTTGAAATTCTGGCGCAGTACGCCGTCGTTCCACAGCCGCACCTGCAGGTTCTGAGGATCGGCAATCTCGTCGGCGGTTACGATCCAGGGGCCGATCGGGGCAAACGTGTCGCGCGACTTCATCTGAAAGAAGACGTTGTTCGATGGCGGCAGGCCGCGTGCCGAGCCGTCGATGAAATTCATGTAGCCGAACACATACTGCATGGCGTCGGCGGCTTTGACGTTGCTCGCCCGCTTGCCGATGACGACGGCCACCTCGGCCTCGCCCTCGAAGACCGATGCCGGCACGTCAGGCAGAACCATCGTGTCGCCAGGGCCGATGATGGCGCCCGGGGATTTGTGGAAAGCGTTGATCGGTGTCGGTGCGTCGCGCGTGCCGTCCTCCATGTAGTTGACCGCCATGCAGTCGATCGTGCCGGGCTTGGGCAGCGGCGGGCGCAGGCGAACGGAGGCGAGAGGCACGGCTTTGCCGCTGCGAGCGGCGGCCTCGAGACGGGGCCGGAACTCCGCGAAGCGGGCGATCACGCCATTGATGAGGTCGGCCGGCCCGAGATGGGGAATGTCGCGGACAACGGACATCACATCCACGATGCCGTCGCCGGTGACCACGCCAAGCTTGTAGTCGTCGAAGTATGCGAGCTTCATGAGAGCGTTCCTCGGATTGTTCGGATCAGTCCGGATCGTTTTCGGCCGACGGCCCTGAGGCGCGCGCGGTCTGTCATCATGATGGCATCCGGTTCAGGCGGAGGCCATCTCCGCAGCAATTGTTTGTGACAGGGCACGCCCCTATAGGCCCCTTACCCGAATGTTTGCGGGTGACCTACGACATGGCAGGCGCGAGGCAATTCTGATGCAGCTGACGACCGGCACCGTTTTCGATCTGATGGCCAATCGCGGGACGGGGCTCTATGGCCTCTCGGCCGTAACGCAACTCGAGCATGCGCTGCAGTCGGCTGCCCTGGCGCATCAGAGGCAGTTGGGCGATGCGCTGGTCATCGCAGCGCTGCTGCACGACGTCGGGCATCTGGTCGTCGGCGAGGACGTCAATCTGGCTGCCGAGGGCATCGACGATCTGCACGAGGAGGCCGCAGCCAAGGCGCTGGTGGGGATCTACGGGTCCGGAGTGGCTGAGCCGGTCCGTCTGCACGTTGCGGCCAAGCGCTATTTGTGCGGCGCCAACCCTGACTATTACGGCAAGCTCTCCCAGGACTCGAAGGATTCGCTCGCCCTGCAGGGTGGCCCGATGACGGCAGAGGAAATTGCTGCCTTCGACCGCCTCGAGCATCGCTCTGCGGCACTCGCGCTGCGCATCATAGATGACGAGGCTAAGGTGGCTGGGCTGACGACGCCTCCACTCGAGACGTACCGCGCGATGGCAGCCCGGCTCGAGGCGGCGCATCACGCGCGCGTCTGACCCGAGTAGGAAGCGTCCTCGCGCATCCGGCAAGGGAGCGTATCACCCTGGGTTGCGGGGCAGCGTTTCGGCGCCTACGGTTTGGGCATTCGCCAAGCAATGCTGCGGCGCCGCTCGCGCCCGTGCCGAAAACCGAGGACACCCCATGGCCTTCGACGCCAATCGACCAGATCTCACCATCGCCGTCATCGGCACGGGAACCATGGGGCGCGGCATCGTCCAGGTGTCGGCGGCCGGCGGCATGAACGTCATTGCCTATGACGAGAAGGCTGGCGGCGCGCAGGCAGCCAAGGACTTCACGGCCAAGATGCTCGAGCGCAACGTCGAGAAGGGCCAGATGTCCGCCGAGGCGGCAAAGGCGGCAGTGGACCGGATCTCGGTCGCGACGACTCTCGCCGAGGTGGCGCGTGCTGACGTGGTCGTCGAGGCTGTCTTCGAGCGGCTCGACATCAAGCAGGACCTCTTCGAGAAGCTCGATGCAGTCTGCCCGCCGACGACGATCCTCGCCTCGAACACCTCGTCGCTGCCGGTGACGGCGATCGCGGCACGCACCAAGCATCCCGAGCGGTGCGCCGGCCTGCACTTCTTCAATCCCGTGCCGCTGATGCGTCTCGTCGAGGTGATCCCTGGCTTGAAGACGGCCGAATGGGTCTCAGAGGCGCTGATGACGATCGGCCGTCGCATGACGCGTGAGCCGGTGCTCTGCGTCGACAGCCCGGGGTTCCTGGTCAATCACATCGGTCGCGGGCTTGGGCCGGAGACGCAGCGCATCCTGCAGGAAGGCATTGCGACGATCGACGAGATCGATCGCATCCTGACCGGCGCGCCGGGCTTCCGCATGGGACCGTTCACGCTCGGCGACATGGTCGGGATCGATGTCGGCAATGCCGCGATGGCCTCGATGTACGAGCAGTTCTTCCACGAGCCGGCGTATGCGCCGTCGCCGCTGATGGCACTGCGTGCGGCAGGTGGCCTCTACGGCCAGAAGACGGGCTCGGGCTGGTACACCTACAAGGACGGCAAGAAGATCGAGCCGGCACTGAAGCCGGTGCCCGCAACGCGACCCAAGTCGGTGTGGGTTAGGCCGTCGGATCACAACCAGGATCTGCAGAACCCGTTCCTTGACTATCTGAAGGCCCAGGGGTTCGAGATCGAGCGCTCGTCCGCGCCATCGAAGGACGCGCTGATCGTCATCACGCCAGTCGGCTACGACGTGACGACGGCGGTGCAGGATCTCAAGGTCGACGGCGCGCGGACGATTGCCGTCGACGTGCTGTTCGGCCTCAAGGGCCCGCGCACGGTGATGGTGTCGCCTGCCACGGCGCCCGAGTACCGCGACATGGCGCACGCGATGATGGCCGCTGACGGGCAGCCGGTGGTGGTGATCAACGATAGTCCAGGCTTCGTCGCGCAACGGGCGGTGGCAGCATTGATCAACGTCGGCTGCAACGTGGCGCAGCGCGGCGTCGGCGTGCCCGGCGACATCGACAAGGGCGCCAAGCTCGGCCTCGGCTATCCGTACGGCCCGATCGAATGGGGCGACCGCATCGGCCCGAAGCGCGTGCTCTTCATTCTGGAGCGGTTGCAGGAGTTCTATCAGGAGCCGCGCTACAGGCCGTCGGCCTGGCTAAAGCGACGCGTGATGCTGGGCATGCCGTTGTCGGCGCCCGAGGGTAAGGCGCTCTGACCATGTCGGCGGCGATCCCGTGCGCAAACCCGGTATCGCCGCCGTCGGATTCGAGTTCACAATGGGCCATCGGGGCTGGATGCGAGTCCAAAGCGCCGGCAAAAAACGAGCCCAAGCTCAAAAAACATCTGGGAAACGCCAAATGTCCACCTCGTCCTTCGAGCGCCTGTTCTCGCCGCGCGCCATTGCCATCATCGGTGCCTCGGGCGACCTGACGCGCATCTCGGGCCAGCCGATCCAGGCCCTGATCAACTCCGGTTACGAAGGCTCGGTTCATCTGGTCAATCCGCGCTATCCCGAGCTGCACGGGCGCAAATGCCATCCGAACGCCGCGTCGATCGGCGAGCCGGTCGATCTCGCGGTGATCGCGGTGCCGGCGGCGGGCGTACCGGCTGCGGTGCGCGATTGCGGGGCGGCGAAAATCCCGTTCGCGATCATTCTGACGGCAGGCTTCCGCGAGTCGGGAGACGAGGGGCGTGCGCTCGAGGCCGAGCTTGCCAAGGCCTGCCGCGAGAGTGGTGTCAGGGCGATCGGTCCGAACTGCCAGGGCGCGCTCTCGACAGACAGCCGCATGTGGTGCGTGTTCGGGTCGGTTGCCGAGGAAACGGGGCTGACGCGCGGGCCGGTCTCGTGCGCATTCCAGTCGGGCGGGTTCGGCTATGCGGTCGTCAATCTCGCCGAGGTGCAGGGGGTTGGCTTCCGCACAGTCGTCTCGACCGGCAACGAGACCGACATCACCATGCCCGAACTGCTCTCGGCCATGCTCGACGACCCCGGCACCGAGCTCGCGTTCGGCTACATGGAGGGTACGCCCGAGGGGCGCATGCTGCTGGATCTGGGCCGGAAATCGCTGGAGATGGCGAAGCCCGTGCTGATCTGGAAAGGCGCGCAAACCGAGATCGGCACTAAGGCGGCGGCCTCGCATACGGCCAATCTCACCGGCAACTACGACCTCTTCCGGGCGGCGTTTCGCCAGGCGGGTTTGATCGAGACGCAGGATGTCGAGGAGATCGTCGACTTCGCCAAGGTCGCGAGCCAGAAGCGTTGGCCGAAGGGCCGCTCGATCGGCGTCCTGTCGATCTCGGGCGGGTCCGGCGTGGTGTTTGCGGATCGCGCGGCGAAAGAGGGGTTGAATTTGCCGCCGTTCGCGCCAGACACGTTCAAGGCCCTGCGCGCCATCATTCCCTCGTTTGGTGCCGCCGACAATCCGGCCGATACGACGGCGGCCGTCATCAACCAGCCGGAACTGTTCACGAAAACGCTCGATATCGTGCTCGCCGATCCCGGCATCGACCAGCTTTCGCTGCTGCTCGCATCCCTGCCGGGAAAGGGCGCCTACAACTGCGCGGTTGCCATCGCAGCAGCGGCGGCGAAGACCGACAAGCCGGTGCAGGTGGTCTGGTCGGGCCGCAAGGCGAAGTCCGAGGAAGCGTGGAAGGTTTTCACCGACAATGGCATTCCGTTCCTGCCGACACCGGCGCGAGGAGCCAAGGCGGCCGCAACGCTCGCCCGCTTCTCTGAGGATCGGCGCCGTCTGCTCGGCAGGAAGGCACCGGGCTATGCCATGCCTACTGGTCTCCAGCTGCCGGATGGAGCGGTGACGCTCTCCGAGGTGGAAAGCAAGGGCGTATTGAAGGCGTTCGGGGTTGGCGTGACCAATGAGATCCTGGTGCCGGTCGGGGCCGATGTGGCGGCGGCGGCAAAGGGCCTCGAGGGACCGTTCGCGGTGAAGATCGTCTCGCGCGACATCGCCCACAAGACCGAGGCGGGTGGTGTCAAGCTCAAGGTGGCGGCGGCAGATCTGGCGAAGGCGGCCGGCGAGGTGATCGCCAACGGGCGCACCTACAAGCCGGGCGCGAACATCGACGGCGTGCTCGTCTCGGAGATGGCGTCCGGCCTCGAGGCGCTGATCGGCGTGGTCAACGACGAGAGCTTCGGGCCGTGCGTGACCTTCGGCCTCGGCGGCGTGCTCACCGAGGTTCTGGGCGACGTGACATTCCGCATCGCGCCGTTCGACATCGAGACGGCGCGCGACATGATCGGCGAGTTGCGAGGGGCCAAACTGTTCGATGGCTATCGTGGTCAGCCTGCGACCGACAAGGAGGCGCTGGCGGCCATGCTGGTCGAGGTGTCGCGCATGGCCGCTGCGCTCGGGCCCCGCCTCAAGGAGATGGACATCAACCCGGTGTTCGTCGGGGCCGTGGGCAAGGGCTGCCGCGCAGCGGATGCGCTGGTCGTTCTCAAATAGATGAGCGCGGCCGTAGCTGTCCCGCGCCGCGATAGGGCAAGGCTCGCGCTCGTCAGGTGATCAATGCTGCTGACCGCTCTCCGGGTCGAGAAGGCGGTGCAGATGGACGATGAAATAGCGCATCTCGGCGTTGTCGACGGTGCGCTGAGCGGCGGCCTTCCACGCCTTTTGGGCTTCGGCGTAGTTCGGATACATGCCGACCATATCGAGCTTGGAGAGGTCCTTGAACTCGAAGTGGTCGAGTTTGGCCAGCTCGCCACCGAAGACGAGGTGGAGGAGCTGCTTGCCTGGCTTGTCATCGGCAGTCTTGCTCATGGTTTCGTTCTCGCGCTCTTGCGTTGCGGGGCACGGGGCATCGGGGAGATGGTCAGCTCTCGATCTCGCAGCCGAGGCGCTTCAACGTGGCGTCGACCCAACTGCGGTCGGCCTTGCCGGCAGCGATGTCGGCGAGTTGCTCGAGTTCGGCGGCGTGCTTGGCCTGCGTTGCCGCGAGCACGGTCTCGCACGCATCGAACGGAACACACAGCAGGCCATCCTCGTCGCCGATGACGAGATCGCCGGGCTCGATCGTCATGCCGTCGATGGCAATCGTGACGTTGATCTCGCCGGGGCCGTCCTTGTAGGGCCCGCGATGCGTGATGCCTGCCGCATAGACGGGGAAATCGCCATCGCGGATGGTGCCGGCATCGCGGATGGCGCCATTGACGACGATGCCGCCGATGGAGCGCGTCTGGGCGTAGCTGGTCATGATCTCGCCGATGATGGCGTTGGAGAGGTCACCGCCGGCATCGACGACGACGATGTCGCCGGGAGCCGCCATGTCGAGCGCCTTGTGCACCATCAGGTTATCGCCCGGCCGGGTGCGCACGGTCAGCGCAGGACCTGCCATGACGCCGCCGGCATGCATGGGGCTCAGCCGTGCTCCGGCCGCGAACATCCGGCTCATGTTGTCCGAAATATTGGCGACCGGCATCTCGCGGAAGGCAGCGACGAGAACCGGTGAGACCACACGGCGGCGCTTAAGGATGCGGAAACCGATCGTCATTCGTTCCTCGTCGGATCTCGGGCCTTGCCGCGGCGCGGAGGCAACCCGGCATGTCCGGTTTCGGGTTGTCGCCGATCCGGGAGCGATGCCACGCTTTCTAGTCCGGGTTCGCGGCCGGGGAAAGTGCCCGCTGCAGCGGACGCGCACGCCTTTGACGATTAGAGTTTCCGGCCGCCGTCATCCCGGAGATGTCGGCGGCGCGTACACACAGGGAGAAGCCGTCATGGCTGGCCGTCAGCACCAGTATTCACCGACCGTCACGTGGACCGGCAACTCCGGCGCGGGGACGAGCAGCTACAAGGCGTACTCACGCGACCACGTCATCTCCGTGGGCGGTCGGTCCGATATTGCGGGCTCATCCGATCCGGCGTTTCGAGGTGATGCCGCGAGGCACAATCCCGAGGATCTGCTCGTTGCCTCGCTCTCTGCTTGCCACATGCTCTGGTATCTGCATCTGGCGGCGGAGGCAGGCGTGATCGTCGTCGCCTATCGCGA
>LNFM01008869.1_pt1 | contig 15576 bp, 15 predicted proteins | sample 596031 | NCBI WGS metagenome assembly LNFM01 (sample SAMN04254537, study PRJNA301005) | activated carbon metagenome | isolation source: dual media filters at the Ann Arbor, Michigan drinking water treatment plant | place: USA: Ann Arbor | reverse complement strand
TTGTGGGATCGCCCATACAGTAGCCGATTCCCTTGGTCGGCCCGCCTCGCCTGAAGCGAACGCGGCTAACCCCGCGCCTCCACCGTGGCGCTTTTCAGCGCGGCCTCGTCCACCGTGATGCCGAGGCCGTGGCCGGCAGGCAGCCAGGAAGCGCCGGCCTCCAGCCGAACGGGATTGGTGAGGATCTCCGTGCCGAGCACGAAGGCCGACGTGTAGTATTCCGCGCCGAGCGTCATGGCCGGCGTCGACGCGGCGAAATGGATGCCGGCGGTCAGCGCGATGCCTGCCTCGTACATGGTGCCGCCGTAGCAGGGCATGCCGGCCGCCCCCGCGATGGCGGCGATGGCCTTCCCCTTGGCGAAGGAGCCGGCCTTCATCAGCTTGATCGAGACCGCGTCGGCGAAGCGTGACCGCACGCACTCCACCGCCTCCTCCGGCGAGAAGACGCTCTCGTCGGCGAGGATCGGCGTGTCGAGGACCCGCGTGATCTCGGCCATGGCGTCGCGCCGGTCGCGGGCCACGGGCTGTTCGATGAAGGCCGGGCGGAAGGCCTCGACGTCGCGCAACGTGCGGATGGCGTCGACCGCCGCGAGGCCCTGGTTGTAGTCGATGCGCAGCGAGGCGCCGGTCGAGCCGGCTCATGTCCTCGGCGTGGGTGGAGAAGCCGGTCTTCACCTTGAACAGGCGAATACCCTCGGCGAGCCGGGCGCGCGCGAAGTCGAGGTCGGCATCGAAATCGGGATTGGCGATGGAGACCGAGAGCGGAATGCTCTCGCGGAAGACGCCGCCGATGAGTTCGGCGACACTGGCCCCCAGCGCCTTTCCGACCAGGTCGTGCAGCGCCATGTCGAGCGCCATCTTGGCTTCGGGGTGACTGACGATCGTGCGGTCGGCTTCGGCGAGGATGCGGGCGAGTTGGCGCGGGTCGCGGCCGATCACCAGCGGGCGCAGGTAGACGTCGAGAGCGGCGACCGTCGCCTCCGCCGTTCCCGAGAAGACGGACCAGGGCGCCGCCTCCCCCCAGCCGGTGAGACCGTCCTTCGTATGGAGCGAGACGACGATGCCCGGCAAGGTGTCGGCAACGTCGCCGACGCCGTGCTTGCGGGTCATCTTCAGGGGCCAGCGGGTGAGCCGGACCTGCATGCGGTCGATGATCATGTCGGCGAGGTCTCCCGCGTGAGGCGCGCCTCGGCCCTGACCGCGGCCTCGTCGGCGAGGACGCCCTCCTCGCGGCCGGCGGCGGCCTTCTGGCCGAGGTAGAGGGCGATGGCGACGCCAGCGACGATCGCCACCCGCCACCAGACCGGAATGGGGTCGAAGAGGGTCGCCATGACGCCGAGCGGGATCAGCGGCAGGCGCAGCGCCATGGGCAGCGGCGCGCGGAAGAAGCCGAAGAAGCCTGCCGCGAGCAGGGTCAGGCCCAGGGCGTTGGCGACGAACTCGCCGATGATCTCCGGCCAGGTGTCCTGCAGCAGCAGCGCGCTGGAATGAAGGTAGGAGAAGCCGACGACGAAGCCGGCGATGGCGAGGCGGAAGGCGACGACGCCCGCCGCCATCGGGCTGCAACGCGCGATGGAGGCGGCCGCGTAGGAGGCGACGGAGACCGGCGGCGTCGCGTCGGCGAGGATGGAGAAATAGAAGACGAACATGTGGGCGGCGAGCACCGGCACGCCGAACTGCTGGAGGATCGGCGCACCGATCGCCGCGCCGATGATGTAGGCGGCCGTCGTCGGCACGCCCATGCCGAGGATCAGCACGGTGATCGCGATGAGAATTCCGGCGATGTAGAGGTTGTTGCCGGCAAGGCCCGTCACGATGGTGGAGAAGGAGATCACCATGCCGGTGACGGTGAGGCAGGCGACGAAGATGCCGGCGCCGGCACAGGCGAGCGCCACGACCACCATGTTGCGGCCGCCGTTCGCCAGCATGCGCAGGATGTCGGCCGGCCAGAGGCGGGTGTGAGGCCTAAGCCAGGAGGCCGGCCAGACCGCCAGAATGCCCCAGAAGGCGGCGAAGGACGGCGAGTAGCCCGCGGCCATGGCGCCGATCATGACGAAGACCGGGATGAGCAGGTGCACGTCGCGGAGCACGAAGCTCCAGGTCGGAATTTCGTCGGGATCGCAGCCGGTGAGGCGGAGGCGCCGCGCCTCGAAATGCACGCTGACGAGGATCATGAAGAAGTAGAGCATCGAGCCCGCGATCGCGGCCAGCGCGATGGTCTGGTAGGGGATGTTGGTGATCTCGGCCATGATGAAGGCGCCGGCTCCCATGACCGGCGGCATGATCTGCCCACCGACCGAGGAGGCCGCCTCGACGCCGGCCGCGAACTGGCGGCGATAGCCGAGCTTGACCATGGCCGGGATGGTGAAGGAGCCGGTGGCGAAGACGTTGGCCACCGACGAGCCCGAGATGGTGCCGAACATGGCCGAGGAGACGACCTCGACCTTGGCGGGACCGCCCGCCTGGCGCCCTGCGACCTTCATGCCGAGATTGTGGAACAGCATGCCGACGCCGGAGCCCTCGATGAAGGCGCCGAAGATGATGAACATGGCAACCATGGTCGCCGAGATGCCGGTGATCGAGCCGTAGATGCCGTTGGAGTTGAACAGGTACATGGTCTCGACGATCTGCGTCGCCGGGATGTCGCGGAAATGCAGGATGCCCGGCATGTACTCGGTCACGAAGAGATAGAGGATGCCGGTGGCGACCAGGCCCGCGAGGACGGGCGTGACGGCGCGGCGCAGCGCCTCGACGACGAGAACGATGGCGATGATGCCGAAGGCCAGTTCGACGGGGTGGACCGGATCCACCGTCTCGAAGCGCAGGTTGATGATCGAGGCGCAGTAGCGCCCGCCATTGGCGCAGCTGAACGAATAGAGGCTCGGCAGCAGGGCGAGCCCCGACAACAGCCAGTCGAGGGCGCTCGGCCGGTCCTTCGGCGATGTCTCGGTCGCCGGATAGAGGATGAAGGCCAGCGGCAGCAGGACGAGGAGGTGGATGGAGCGCTGCTCCCGCGGCTCGAGGAAGCCGAAGCCCCCGGTCCACAGGTGGAAGAGCGAGGCGAAGACGGCAACGGCGGCCGCGAGCCAGAAGACCGGCCCCTTGAGTTCGCGCATGGCGAGATATCCGGGAGAGGGGGCGAGCCGGGGGCGGCCCCAAAGGTGAAGGCCCGGGCGGGTGGCCCGGGCCTCGTTCGATGCTTGCGGATCAGCCCTGGACCCAGCCGCGCTCGCGATAGTAGCGCAGAGCGCCCGGATGGACCGGGACGGGCCGGTTGGCGATCGCCGTCTCGCAGCGATAGTCCTTCAGCGAGCCGTGGATGCGCGGCAGTTCCGCGACGTTCTCGCAGATCGCCTTGGTGATCTTGTAGACGATGTCCTCGGCGACGTCGGAGGAGGTGACGAGGGTGGTCGCCATGACCAGCGTCTTCACCTCCCGCGTGCCCTGGAAGCGCGGATAGGTGCCGGCCGGGATGACGCCGGAGCCCATGCCGTGGCGCTGCTTGAAGGCGTCCATCACCTCCTGCGGGATATCGAGGATCTCGCCCTCGCGGCCGGTCGCCATGTCGACGACGGCCGAGCCCGGCAGGCCTAGGGCGAAGAAGGCGTAGTCGAGCTGGCCGTCGCGATAGGCGGCCGCGAGATCGCCGTAGGCGGCCAGCTGGAAGCGCCAGCCGCGGGCGCGCAGGCTGTCATAGGTCTGGCCGTAGACGGCGAGGAGCCAGCGCAGCGCGATCTCGTCGGTCGCGCCGTTGTTGGCGCCGCCGAAGCGGATGTTGCGCCCCTCCTTGAAGAGGGTCGGGATGTCCATTGTCTGGCCCGGCGCGCGGATGAAGTGATAGGGCGTGTCGCCGAAGGACTGGCCGATCATGCGCAGCTTGTCTGCGGCGGGACGGCCCTGATAGGTGCCGGTCCCAGTCGCCGCCATCGACGCGAAGATGTCGATGGACATGGCGAGCTGCGCCTGGCCCTGCTGCACCGCCACCGGATTGGCTGCGCCACCGCCGGGCACCGCCTTGATGGTCAGGCCGGGAACCTTGTCCTCGAGCAGCTTGGCCGCGCCCGAGACGATGGTGTACCAGCCGCCGCCGATCGAGCCGCCGCGCCATTCCACCGTCTGCGCACCCGCCGGCACCAGGGCACCTGCCATCAGGCCCGCGGCCATGCCGGCCGCGACGATCATCCGCTTCAACATAGTGGTCACACCTCTGGTTCGCGGGTCATGCCGCCCGCATTGTCCGCAACTCTATCCGCACGCCTGTCGCTGGCAATGTCCCATGTCGGCATGTCTGGGATCACACGGACACGGGGCCCGTCAGAACCGTGCCGGCGAGAAGGGTGCGATCGGCAGGCTCGCGGGCGCTCCCGTGACGATTTCCGCCACGAGACGCCCGGTGACCGGTCCGGTGGACAGGCCGATATGGCCGTGGCCGAAGGCGAAAACGACATGCGGATGGCGCGGCGCGCGGCCGATCACAGGCAGGCCGTCGGGCGTGGAGGGCCGGGCGCCATGCCAGGGCGCAGGCTCGACGCTGTCGCCGATCGCAAGGGTCAGGCGCGCGTCCGTCTCCACCGCCTCGATCTGCCGGGTGTCGGCGGGCGCGTCGCGGCGGGCCAGTTCGACCCCCGAGAGCAGGCGAAGCCCCGCATTCATCGGCGAGACGACGTAGCCGCCACCGGTATCGTGGATGGGGCGCGAGAGCTTGTGATCGCCGGCGTCCGCGAATTGGCGGTGATAGCCGCGCTCGGCGGCGAGAGGCAGGCGATAGCCCATGGTGCGGGTCAGGTCGTGGGCCGCGGCACCGGCAGCGATAACCACCGTCTTCGCCCGAACCTCCCCGCCTCCCTCAAGCAGGATCTTCGCGCCGTCGCCGTCCTCCTCGACGGTCCGCGCCCGCGCCGCGACGAGGGTCGCCCCGCGCTGGCCGGCGGCCGCCTCGTAGGCCTGGACGAGAGCGCCGGGATCGCGCACCGAGCCCGTCTCGGTGTGCCAGACGGCCTTCGCATAGCGGCGCTTCAGCGCCGGCTCGAACTGCGGCAGCTCGGCGCCGTCGATGACTTCGAAGGCCACCTTGTGCTGGCCGAGGAGTTCGCGCTCCAGTGCGCCGGCGGCGAAGGCCTCCTCACTGCGATAGAGCTTCACCCAGCCGCGCCGCATGATGAGGTCGCGGGCGCCGATCTCACCGGCGACGCGCCAGTGCTCGTCGTAGGCTGCGGCGCAGAGCGGATCGAGGGCGGCCGCCGCCTCGCGCCATGAGGCCTCGTTGCAGCGGCGCATGAAAGCGATCAGCCAGGGCGCCACGGCGAGCAGCGAGCCATAGTCGACACGGATCGCCACGTCGCGGTTGAGGGCATAGCGCGGCAGCTTCTTCAGCATGCCGGGGCCGGCCACGGGGAAGAGCGAGCCACGGGAGATGACGCCGGCATTGCCGTAGCTGGCGGCGTTGCGGATGCCGCCCGGATCGACCAGCGCCACGGTGAGGCCTCGGGCAAGGCAGGCCAGCGCCGTCGCCGTGCCCACCATGCCGCCGCCGACGATGGCGACGTCCGTACGCCCGTTCGTGCCCATGAGCCCCCCGCTCCGTTCTGGCGTCAGCGCACGACTTTCGGATGCCCGCCTTCGCCGAGGTCCCAATAGAGCCCGGCCATGAGGCCGATGGCCTCGCGAATGAGGGCCGAGGGCACGTGCTCGTTCGGCGCGTGCTGCGAGCAGCCGGGATAGGAATGGGGCACCCAGATGGTGGGCATGCCGATGATCTCGGCGAAGACGTCGTTGGGCAGGGAACCGCCGGCATTGGGGATGACCGCCGGCTTCTTGCCGGTCGTCTCGGCGATGGACGCGGCCGCCCACCGCACCCAGGGATGGTCGGGGTCCGTGCGCGTCGCCTTGAAGGCGGCGTCGCGGCCGGACGAGACCTCGACGTCCGGAAAACCGTGACGGACGAGGTGGCGCTTGATGGCGGGGATGAAGCCCTCGGGTTCCGAGCCGACCACGGTGCGGATCTGGCACGTCGCCTTCGCCGACGGAGGCACGGCGTTCTGCGGATTGCCGATGTCGCCGGAGCCGAAGGCCAGGACCTCGAAGGTGTTCCAGCCGTAGACCTTCTCGGCGGGGGTGAAGCCGGGCTCGCCCCACCAGGCATCGATCTGCGGGCCGCCGGGAATGCTCGCCGGCTCGATGTCGGAAAGCGCGCGCTTCACCGAGTCCGGCATGTCCTTCGGCAGAAGTTCATGGACGCGGATCTGGCCGGTCGGGCCGATGATGGTGGCAATGGCATGAGCGAGGCGGATCGCCGGGTTCGACAGGAGGCCACCCCAGTTGCCGGAGTGGTGGCCGCCCTCGCGGGCGTTGATCTCGAGGTCGATGCGGTAGCCGCCGCGCGAGCCGAGGCAGAGCGTCGGGCGCTCGGCGGTCATGCGTGGGCCGTCCGAGCCGATCAGCACATCGGCGAGGAAGAGTTCGCGGTTGTCCCGGGCGAGGTCGTGCAGGCCGGCGGACCCCACCTCCTCGCCCATCTCGATGAGGTAGCGGACGTTGAAGCCGAGCTTGCCGCGCGTCTTCAGCACGCAGCGCAGCGCCTCGATGTTGATGGCGTGCTGGCCCTTGTTGTCGACGACGCCGCGGCCGTACCAGGTGTCGCCCGTGTCATCGAGGGTCCAGGGATCGCGGCCCTCCTTCCACTTGCCCTCGAGGCCGGCGATGACGTCGCCATGGCCGTAACCGAGCACGGTGACGAGAGCCGGATCCTCGATCCTCTCGGCGAGGAGGAAGGGTCCCTTGGCGTTGGGGTGGGTGAGGATGCGGCACGAGAAGCCCATCGATTCCAGCGAGGGCTGCATTTCCTCGGTGAGGTAGCGGGACAGGTCGGGCGCGCGGGCGGGGTTCTGGCTCTCGGTCGGAATGGCGATACGGCGGGCGAAGATGGCCTTCAGGCTGCCGTCGTCGAACATCTGGTGGGCGGCGGCGATGGCGGAGGCGCGGGTCATGGGAGTCTCTTCGCGGGAGGTATCGGCGGCAGACTAACGCAGGCCGCGGCTTTCGCCACGGCGCGGGCGGACAGGGTGGCATGCACGGGCAGGCGACGCCGCCCCTGCCGTTTTCCGCGCTGTCAGGAACGGCTGTCGGGCGCCGTCACGTCGCGCAGGCCGTCGCCCATCATGTTGATGGCGAGAACCAGGAGGGCGAGCGCCGCGCCGGGAATGGCGATGAGCCAGAAGGAGAAGAACATGAAGTTCTTGGCCTCCGAGATCATCAGTCCCCAGGAGGGCAGCGGGGGCTGAACGCCGAGGCCGAGGAAGGAGAGCGCCGCCTCCAGCAGGATGGCGCTCGCCGCCTCCACCGTACCGACCACGATGAGGTGCGGCATGACGTTGGGCAGCACCTCCTTGAGGATGATGCGCAGCTGGCCGGCGCCGCTGGCGCGCGCCGCCTCGACGAAATCGAGTGAGCGGACCTGCTGGGTGGCCGAGCGCATGACGACGGCGAAACGGTCCCATTTGAGCAGGCCGAGCACGGCGATGACGATGCCGAGCGTGCCGCCGACCATCGCGACCACCGCAAGGGCGACCAGGACCACCGGCAGGGCGAGGCGCGTGGTGATGATGAAGGTGACGACGAGGTCGATCCGCCCGCCGAAATACCCGGCCGCGAGGCCGAGGGCGGTGCCGATGGTCCCCGAGATGACCATCACGGAGATGCCGATCAGCAGCGAAATCTGCGCCCCGTAGAGGGTGCGGGAGAGATAGTCGCGGCCGAGATTGTCGGTGCCGAAGGGATGCAGCCAGGAGCCCCGCTCGTACCAGACGGGCGGCACGAGGCGGTTGTTCAGGTCCTGCGCATAGGGGTCGTGCGGCGAGATGAAGGGCGCCAGCAGCGCGATCAGCACGATGATCGCGAAGATGATGGTGCCGATCATCAGCCCCTTGTGCTTCAGCGCACGCCGCTTGAACCGCGAGGGCGGCACGACGGCGACGGCGACGGGACCGGTCTGGACGATGTCGCTCATGTCAGCCCACCCTGATCCTGGGATCAAGCCAGGCATTGACGAGATCGGCGGCGAGCGTCAGCACGACATAGCCGACCGAGAGCAGCATCAGGACCGCCTGGATGACCGGGAAGTCCTTCTGCGAGATGGCCTGGTAGGCGAGGTAGCCAAGGCCGTCGAGGGCGAAGACCGTCTCGATGACGATGGAGCCGCCGAGGAGGAAACCGAGCTGCACGGCGGTCAGCGCCACCACCGGCACCAGCGCGTTGCGCAGGCCATGCCGCAGGATCACGGTGGAAGCCGGCAATCCCTTGGCGCGGGCGGTGCGGATGTAGTCGGCGCCGAGCACCTCGATCATGCCGGCGCGGACCAGGCGCATGAACGGCGGCGTGACGTAGTATCCGAGCGCGACGGTCGGCATGATGAAGTGCTCCCAGCCATCGGCGCCCGAGACCGGCAGCCAGCCGAGGCCGATGGAGAAGACCATCACGAGACAGAGGGCGAAGAAGAAGTTGGGCAGGGCCTGCCCCGCCACCGCGATCCACAGGCACAGCCGGTCGATCCAGGAGTTCTGCCAGACCGCCGCCATGACGCCGAGCGGGATCGAAAGGGCAAGCGCGAAGGCGATGGCGAGGACGGCGAGGATGAGGGTCGTCTGGATCTTGGTGACGATCAGGTCGAAGACCGGCGTGCGGAAATAGAGCGACTGACCGAAGTCGCCCTGAAGGGTGCGTCCGAGCCAGTCGAAATACTGCACCACCAGCGGGCGATCGAGGCCGTACTGCTGACGCACCGCTGCGATGTCCTCGGCGCGCGCGCCCTCACCGGCGATGGCGATGGCGACGTCACCGGACAGGCGGAGCAGCACGAAGGCCAGCGCCGACACCGCCAACGCGACGAGCGCGGCCAGTGCCAGCCGCTTGAGCGTGTAATTGAACATGCGATTTGGCGCCTTGAAGATGCCGGATCCGGCCGCGGCGCCTCACGCGCCACAGCCGGACCATAGCATCACTTCCAGCGCATCTCCCAGAAGCGCGGAAGTTCGTCGGGATAGGCGGCGAACTCGAGATCCCTCGCCGCGGCATAGAAGGTGACGAGGTTGTAGAGCGGCACCGAATAGACCTGCTCCATGATGAGCTTGTGAGCCTCGCGGTAAGCGGCGATCCGCTGCTGCGGATCGGTCACGGAATCACCGCGCTCCAGCAGCTCGATCACCTTGGGATCGCGCGAAATGTCGTCGTCGAGGCCCTTGTAATAGACCGGCGTCGAGGCCGACACGTCGTTGATCGAGAACGACCCCCAGGTCTGATGGGCCATGCCGGCGCGGTTGGAGCGGATCTGCTCGCGCATCGCCGCATACTGGCCGAAGCGCAGCGTGGCGCGGATGCCGACCGCCCGCAGGTAGTTGATCATGGCCTCGGCCTGGTTGCGCTCGCGGTAGGAGTGCAGGTCGATGTCGAAGCCGTTGGGGAAGCCGGCTTCCGCCAGCAGTTCCTTCGCCTTGGCGGGGTTGTAGTCGTAGACCGGGACCTGCGAGGCATCGCAGCCGAACTGGGCCGGGAAGCAGATGGCGTTGATGATCTGCGAGCCCTCGCCGACCAGCTGGCGCGCCATGGTCTGGCGGTCGATGGCGTGGGCGATGGCGCGGCGCACGCGCAGGTCGCGCAGTTGCGGGGCCGGCGACCGCTCGGTGGTCGCAAAGTTCAGGAAGACGATGCGCATGGTGCCGCCGGAGACGATCTGCAGCGTCGGCACAGCCCGCATCTGCTGGGCCTGGTCGGGGGCGATGTTCATGACGAAGTCGAGGCCGCCCGACAGCATCTCGGCGACCTGCGTCTGGCGGTCGGGGATGAAGCGGATCACGATGCGCTCGATCTGCGGCTGCGGCTTCGGCCCGTCGCGGAAATAGTCGGGGTTGCGCTGCAGGGTGATGGAGCGGCCGATCTGGTGCTCCACGACCCGGTAGGGGCCCGACCCGACCGGCTTCTCGTTCATGCCCTTCGGGCCGACCTGCTCATAGTAGGCGGCGGGATGGATGACGATGGGGCCGGCGAGATATTCGATGGCGGCCGGGAAGGGACGCTTGGTGATGATACGCACCTTGTGGCTGTCGATCTTCTCCACACGGTCGATCCAGTTGACGTTGGACTGCGTGGTCGAGCGATTGGCCGGGTTGGCGACGAAGTTCAGGGTGTAGACGACGTCGTCGGCGGAGAACTCCACGCCGTTGTGGAACTTCACGCCGCGGCGCAGGTCGAGCTCGAGCGTCTTGTCGTCGATCCAGCGCCAGGCGGTGGCGAGCTGGCCCTTGTACTCGTTGGTCCGGGGGTCACGGTAGATCAGCGTGTCCCAGACCTGATGGGCGATGATCACGCCGATACGGACGTTGTTGAAGAAGGGGTCGACGTTCTCCGGCACCTGATCATAGGCGAAGCGGATGGTGTTCTGCCGCTTCTGCGCTTCGGCAGGCGCCGCCAGGCCGGCGGCGAGCGCGATGCCCAAAATCATCCCGAAGACACGACGCGTGGACGAAAAAATCATCGTCCCCTCCCTGAAAAGCGAAAAAGATTATCGGATGCTGGCGTGCCCGCGGCCGTGGAGTCAAGGCGAGAGGGCCGGGAGACGCGGCAGGTCAGGCCTGCCGGCGGGCAATGAACCGCGCCGCTTCGGCCAGGATCGCAGCCCGCCCGCCGAACGGCGTAAGCCGTGCTGCCGCATCGGCCACCAGGCGCGTCAGTTCGTCGCGCGCCCATTGCGGACCGCGCAGCGATACGAGCGTGCCCTTGCCGCGGGCGGCGTCCTTGCCGGTCGCCTTTCCGGCGAGGGTCGCGTCGCCCTCGTGGTCGATGAGATCGTCGGCGACCTGGAAGGCGAGCCCGATCGTTTCGCCATAGGCGACGAGAGCCTGCCGCTCGGCCGGCGAGGCGCCGCCGAGCACCGCGCCGGCGAGGCAGGCGTAGCGGATCAGCGCCCCCGTCTTCATGGCCTGCAGGCGGCGGATGTCGGCCTCCGCCAGGTCGAGCGGGGCGCCGTCACCGAAGCGCCCCTCGGCGGCGAGGTCGAGCATCTGGCCGCCCACCATGCCGCCGAGGCCGGCGGCGCGGGCGAGCAGCACGGCGAGTTCGGCGCGCACGGCGGGATCGGCATGGGCGCCGGGCGCGGCGACGGTTTCGAAGGCGAGGGTGAGCAGGCCGTCGCCGACGAGAATGGCCGTCGCCTCGTCATAGGCCTTGTGGACGGTCGGTCGGCCGCGTCTCAGGTCGTCGTCGTCCATGGCCGGCAGGTCGTCGTGGACGAGGGAGTAGCAGTGGATGAGTTCGAGCGCCGCCGCCGTGGGAAGCGCGTCGCGCGCCGGCACGCCGAAGAGGGCGGCGCATTCGAGGACGAGGAAGGGCCGCAGGCGCTTGCCGCCGGCGAGCACGCCGTGGCGCATCGCCGCCATCAGGCGCGGCGGGCGCGCCGTCTCCCCGGGCCGCACATCGTCGCCGAGCAGGCTTTCGAGCTCAGCCTCCACCAGACGGGCTGCGGCGGCGAGGCGCTGTTCAAGGGAGAGATCGGACATGGCGGCACCGCCCGGACGGAAGATGGTGCGCGAGCCGTGACGGAGCCGCGGCAGCGCGTCAAGGCCGGACGGCTTGCCGGGTCCGACCCAGTGGCTAAAATGGCGCGTCTCCCGTCGCTCGCGGCCGTCCATGCGCCCTGCCCGTCCCGTCATCGCAGTTCTTGTCTCCGTGGTTCTCACCACGGCGCTGGCCGGCTCGGCACGCGCCGAAAGCCGACCGTCCGGCGGCGGCTACGGGCTCGCGCTTCTGTCCCCGGCCCAGCATTCGGACGTGATGAAGCGGGTGGAGTCCTATGCAGTGCTGGAGACATTCCTCAAGGCGTGCGGCCGGCCACCGGCGCTGGAATCGCGGTTGCGCCGGCTGGTGCGCGGTTGCATCGAGCCTGCCACCGTGAACACCCTCGCGCAGCATTTTCGCCGCGCCCTCGCCGCCCGGGCCCACCACCGGTGGGATTGCGTCTCCTCCAGCGGTCGCCAGATGATCACCCGCTCGGAAGAGGCGATCCGCATGACGGTCGCGGACGTCACCCGCCTCTGCCGGGTCTCCCGCTAGCGGGCCTGATCCCGCCGGATTGACCGTGGTCGACCCGGGTGATCCGATGCCGGCAAGATGGACCTCAGATCCGCGCCCCGGGGAGAGAACGATGGTGTCCAGACGTATGGTGGCGCTGGGCCTGCTGGCCCTCATAGCGACCGTGCCCGCCGCCTCGGCGCAGGTGCCGCCCTCAGCCGAAGACATTGCGAGCTATGGCGGCCTGCATGCCGCCGCCCATCAAGGGGATGTCGCCGCCATCGAGCGGCTGGCGGCCGCCGGTCAGGATCTCAACCTGCGTGACGGGCGCGGCCGTACAGCGCTCCACGTGGCAGCCTTCGCCCGCCGGCATGATGCCATGCGCGCTCTCGTGCGGGCTGGTGCCGATCCGCGCGCGCTGGAGCACCAGCGCTACGACGCCATCACCATTGCGGCGGTGGCCGACGACCTGGAGACGATGAAGGTGGCCATCGCCGTCGGCGGCGACCCCAAGGCCATCACCAGCCTCTACGACGGCACGGCGCTGATCGCCGCGGCCCACCTCGGCCACGCTACAGTGGTCGGCGAACTGATCCGCGCCGGGGCTCCGCTCGACCACGTCAACAATCTCGGCTGGACCGCGCTGATCGAGGCGGTCGTCCTCGGCCGGGGCGGGCCTCGCCACGTCGAGACGGTGCGGCTGCTCGTGGCGGCCGGCGCGAGGCGCGATCTCGCGGACCGGCAGGGCCAGACGCCGCTGGCCCTCGCCCGCGGACGTGGCTACCAGGCCATGGTCAGGCTGCTGGAACAGCCGCGATAGCCGGTAATCTCACTTTCGCCGTGAAACGCGGCGCCACTCGCAACTGAAGTGTCAGTCGTCCCTGTCGCGCTTGATGATGGAGAAGTCGACGCTGGAGAGTTCCAGGTCGTACTTGGCCCCGTCGGCGGCGATGGCGTCGTCCACCTCGAAGCGGCCGTCGTCGAACTCGATCTCGCCCCATCGCGTGAATCCGGCCTGGCGAAGGCTGGCCTCGATCTGACGCAGCTCCTCGGCGGTCACGGGGCGCTCGTCGGCGCGAACCGGTGCGGCGGCGAGGGTGCCGGCGAGGCCGAGCCCCAGGGCGCCCACGAGGAGGTGGCGGCGTGTGCTATCAAACATGACGGTCCTTTCCTGTGGTGCGTCGGATCACCAACGCAGCGCAGCAAAGGGGGTTGCCACCGGGCGACAGAAGGTCGCGACGGATGTTGATCAGGGCGAGGGCGGCGGCAGGTGATCAGCCCAGGTCACGAGAGCCGCGCGGCCGCCCTCCGACAGGGTGTAGACGCCGCGCCCGGTCTTCTCGAACCAGCCATAGACGTTGCGCTGGAGGATGGCCGGGGCATCGGCGGCGAGGCCAGTGAGGTCTCGCGGGCGGAGCGGGCCGGCGGCGAGGGCCTGCGCCATGGCGAGCGTGCGCTGGCGGTAGGCGGTCATGATGGGCCGGCGCGTCGAGCCGCCGGTCGCGGGATCGCCGCGGCGGCGGCGATGTTCGGCGACGAGGCGCGAGCGGCGCTTGCCGTCGTGCCGCGGCTTCCACGGCACGGGCTCGACGACGACCTCGACGCCGCCCATCGGCAGCACGGAGAGGAGCCCGAAGCCGCAGAGCCGGCAGAGCTTCTTCACGCGGGAATCGTGCTCGCGGCCGCGGCCCTTGGCCGAGGCCTTGACCGCCAGCCAGACCTCGTCGGCGGCGGCCGAGCGGTCGACCGCCTGGAGGACCAGTTCCAGGGTGAAGGACTGTTTCAGTTCGCCGATGACGACGGCGGCAGGTTCGCCATCGGACAGCGCGACGAGATCGCAGCCCATGACCTCGCCCTTCACGGTGAAGCCGAGGCCTTCGAGATAGGTTTTGACAGGACCGTAGAGCGAGGTTTCCAAGAGGCGATGTCCGGGCGCTGGATATCGAGCGGGTAGAGCGGATTCGAGATGCTGTCGAGGCGGAGGGCATAGCGATCGGCGAATTGCCGGCGCGTCTCTTTCCACTGGCGGGCCAGGACCGGCTGCGCGACACATTCCGGCATCGTCGGCAGTGGAAAGAGGCGGCATGACCCGTCGCCGCCTCTTCGCCGTCGCCCTCTGCTGGGGCCTTCTCTGCCTCGCCCTCGCCTTCGTGGAATGGGCGAGCCTGTCCATGGTCGGCTTCCCCGACGGGCATCTCACGGTCTTCGACCGCGAAACCGTGGGTCCGCGGCGCGTGATGCTTTTACTCTGCGTGGTGCAGGCCCTCCTCATACCGGCGCTGGCCGTGGCGGGTTGCTTTCGAAGGGCATCCGCACTCGCCCTGGCAATCCTCGCGGCAGCTCTGCTGGTCGTGGCGCCGATGGTGGCACTGCCGGGCTGTCCGCGATCGCCCGCCTGCCGCGCCGCCTACCAAGAGCTGACCGGACGGGTGCTCGACCACGGGATCGGCGGCTGAGCAGGCTCAGGGCCTTGCCCACGCGCGCCATCACCGATGCACCGCCTTCACCATGCGCAAGCAAGCGACCGTTAGCCAATCCTCCGGGTTGTCTTCCATTTCGATTGTCGCCTTAAGGTGGCATCAACGCGCGACGCCCAGCCTGTCCAGACACGGAGGCTCACCATGTCGTGGTTCGGTCGCACCATCACGAGGCAGCGCTACGGCATCGGGCTTGTCACCCGTATCGCAATTCTCATGGCGCTGACTGCTGGTTTTCCGTACCTCGTCTACGTTGTGGCTTCGAGCGCGGGGCGCGGCACGAGCGGTGCCGGTGGGGCCATTGCGCTGGTCATGGGCATGTATCTGAAGCCCCTCATCTATGTCGCCTTCGCCCTGTCGCTGATCCGACCGGCGGCGCGACGCGCCCGTACGCTGGAGATGACCATCCTGGTCGGCCCGCTGATCGGCTTTGTGGTTCTGGCCGATCTCGCCTTCGGCACCCTGTTCTTCAACCACTGGAGCGTGGCCTTCTCGCTCGGCTTCGTCGGCCCCATGCGCATGCCAATTCCCTGGCTGCTTGTTGCGGCGCTGATCGCGCTGATCACCCTCGCGGTGCTTGCGCAGCGAGACGACGGCCTGTCTGCACGCGAGCGCTTCGGCGTCGCCTATCCGATCTGGCTCGGCCTCGTGGCCTTGGCGGCGTTGCACGGCTTCGTGCTGGTCATGATGTTCCTCAGCTTGGGCATGGGAATCGCACCGCGTCGGCTGGTGGCCCTGGCCTGGCTGACAAACTCGCTGCCGCGCATGCCGCTGACGATTGCGCTCATGGCTGCCTCGCTGTGGCTGATAGTGGCCGACCGGCTGTCCGGCGGCCCGGGTTCCCGCGCGGCTGACACACCAACTCCGACCCGTCCCCCGGCCGCGCCCGGTCCCCGCGGAGCCCCGAGGGCGACATTCGGCCTGCGCAGGGCATAGTTCGTCCGCATTTCCTTGACTTTCCGCCCCGTCCCCTCTATCCGCACCCCACTCTCGCTCATCCGAGACCCAGCCCGCCGACCGGGGCCAGACCCCGGAGGCTCCC
>LNFM01022424.1_pt1 | contig 15577 bp, 12 predicted proteins | sample 596031 | NCBI WGS metagenome assembly LNFM01 (sample SAMN04254537, study PRJNA301005) | activated carbon metagenome | isolation source: dual media filters at the Ann Arbor, Michigan drinking water treatment plant | place: USA: Ann Arbor | reverse complement strand
GCACGTCGATCGGCACCGGCGTGCCGTCCGCTTTTTTGGCGTGGGGTTTGAGCGCCTGGCAGACCATGGGCCCGAAGGTCAGGTTGGGCACGTAGTGGTTGTCCATCACGTCGAAGTGGATCCAGTCGGCACCGGCGGCAATGACGTTTTTCACCTCGTCGCCCAGGCGGGCAAAGTCGGCGGACAGGATAGACGGGGCGATGAACGCGGCGCTGGGGTGGTGGGACATGGGCGGCCTGTGGTGGGGAATGGGTGGGCGATCCGGTGCATTTTGTCAGGCCTCACGGCGCTGTGCAGGCCCGGGGTAACATCCGCGCCATGCCCAAATACCTGTTCACCTGCGAGGTTGAACCCCAGTACCTCAGCGAGCAGTCTTCACCCGAGGAAGACCAGTACGCCTTCGCCTACACGATCACCATCACCAACACCGGTGAGGCCACAGCGCAGCTGATCTCGCGGCACTGGATCATTGACGACGAACAGGGCAACACCGAGCAGGTCAAGGGCCTGGGCGTGGTGGGGCACCAGCCGCTGCTGCGCCCGGGCGAATCGTTTCAGTACACCAGCGGCACCCGCCTGAAAACGCCCACGGGCAGCATGCGGGGCAGTTTTTTCTGCGTGGCCGAAGACGGTGAGCGATTCGAGGCCGTGGTGCCCGAATTCAGCCTGCGCGCGGCCGGTGCAGGCGACGCACCCTCGCGAGTGCTGCACTGAGCCACGGCGCCCCGGACCCGGTCGGCGCCATCCACACCGCTGAGCACATGCCCGTCACCCCCCTCATCGACAGCATCGACCCCGACGCACCGCTGGCACAACGCCACCTGTGGCTGATCGATGCCATGCGCTGGGTGCGCGGCGACGAAAGCGATGTTCAGGCCAGCGTGGCCCGCGTGCGCGAGTTTCTCGACAGCGTGCAGGCGCAGCCCGAGCTGCAGCAGCGCTGGCGCCGCTGGTGGCAGCGTTTTGTGGAAACCGTGGACATCACCCCGCTGCTGGCCGACCACGGTTTTGCCCCGCGCACAGCTTTTTTGAGCGAGTTCGGCAACCGCCTGCGCAAGAAGGCCCTGCCCCACACGCCCGAGACCCACGACCTGGGCGAACTGTTTGATTTGCTGCTGCCCCGGCGCTTTGACGTGCGCTGGCTCAAGGCGCTGGACAGCGCCACGCTGCTGCGCCTGCGCGACTTGCTGATCGGCACCGGCACAGAGCCCGGCGCCGACACGGCCAACTTCTGGCAGGTGGCGCTGATGGACGCCATGATCTCCTGCGTGAGCCAGGTCAGCGCCACCGGTTTTGCGTCCGAGATCCGGGTGCGCATGTCGCCCGAGGCGCAGGAGCAGAAGCCGTTTCACCAGTTGCCCAGCGATCTGGAGTCGCTGCGCCGCGAGGTGCGCGTGCACGGGGCGCAAAGCCCCGAGGCGCTGGAGGCGGCCACGCGGCTGCGCGACCAGCTCGACGCCTGTCGCCACGCCGCGTATTCGGTGTATTCGCACCTGGAAGAACACGGTGTTTCGGTGGGCATCGTGTTCCGCCTGCGCCAGCTGCGCGAGCGCGTGGTGCGGGTGAAAGAGCTGCTCGATTGCCTGCAGTCCGACCAGCCCGAGCGCGCCACGGTGGCGCTGCTGGCCGATCTGGCGCAGGTGGGGCTGGACAACCGCAGCATCCGCTCGCTGATCGCCGCCAGCTCGCACCTCACCGCGGCCAAGGTGGCCGAGCGCAACGCGGAAAGTGGTGAGCACTACATCACCCGCAACGCTGCGGAGTACAAGGACATGCTGGGCAAGGCCGCGGGCGGCGGCGCGGTGATCGGCATCACCACCTGGGTGAAGTTTGCGCTCTACGGCCTGGGCCTCTCGGCATTCTGGAGCGGTTTTGCCGCGGGCATGAACTACGCGGCCTCTTTCGTGCTCATCATGCTGCTGCACCTCACGGTGGCCACCAAACAACCTGCCGTGACGGCGCCGGCCATGGTGGCCAAGCTCAAGGACATCAAGGAGCTGGGCGCGGTCAAACGTTTTGTGGACGAGGTGGCCAACCTGTTCCGCTCGCAGGTGGCAGCCATCGTGGGCAACATCGGCCTGGTGATTCCGGTGGTGTTGCTGATCAGCTCGGTGCTCGAATTCACCACCGGCAGCGCCATGGTTGACGACGACAAGGCGCGCCACACCCTGCAAGACATCAGCCTGCTCGGCCCCACGCTGCTGTTTGCCGCGTTCACCGGCGTGCTGCTGTTCGCGTCCAGCATCGTGGCGGGCTGGGTGGAAAACTGGTTTGTGTTCCACAAACTGCATTCGGCCATGGAACACAACCCGCGCTTCACCAGCCTGCTGGGCCACGAGCGCGCCGCGCGCTGGGCCAATTTCACCCGCGCCAACATCTCGGGCCTGGCGGCCAACACCTCGCTGGGCTTCATGCTTGGTCTCACACCGGCTTTCCTGCAGTTCTTCGGCATCGGGCTGGACGTGCGCCACGTCACCCTGTCGGCCGGGCAGGTGACGGCGGCGGCATTTGCACTCGGTCTGGACGTGCTGCGCGAACCGGCCTTCTGGTGGGCGGTGGCCGGCATCGCTGCCATCGGCCCGATCAACCTGGGCGTGAGCTTCTACCTCGCCTTCAGGCTGGCCCTGCAGGCGCAGAACATCAGCGAGGTGAACCGCCAGCTGATCCGCACCGCGATCCGGCGGCGCATCCGCGTGGCGCCGCTGAGCTTCCTGATCCCGCCGCGCGAAAAGCCCGACACCGGTGATGGCAACACCACATCCCATGGGTGAGTTCGAGCTGATCCGGCGCCACTTCCAGCGCAAAGGTCACACGGCGCGCTCACCCGTGGTGCTGGGCATCGGCGATGACTGCGCACTGCTGCAGCCCCGGCCCGGACATCAACTGGCCGTGTCCACCGACATGCTGGTCGAGGGCCGGCATTTTTTTGCTGGCGTTGACCCGCAAGCGCTGGGCCACAAGGCGCTGGCGGTGAACCTCAGCGATCTGGCCGCCATGGGCGCGCGCCCACTCGGCTTCACGCTGGCCCTGGCCTTGCCCGAGGCCAGCGACGCGTGGCTCGGCGCCTTTGCCCAGGGCCTGTTTGCGCTGGCCGACCAGCACGCCTGTCCGCTGGTGGGCGGCGACACCACGCGCGGCCCGCTCAACATCTGCATCACGGTGATGGGCGAGGTGCGCCCCGGCCTGTCCATGCAGCGCAGCCAGGCGCAGGTGGGCGACGACATCTACCTCACCGGCCGCACCGGCGAGGCGCGGCTGGCACTGGAGCTGATGCGCGGCACGGACTGGGCCCTGCTTGCCTGCGGACCACACGCCCTGACCCAGCACCCCGAGCTGCGAGAGCGGCTGGAGCGCCCCACGCCGCGCCTGGAGCTGGGCACGCTGCTGGCGGTGCTCGGCAGCGCGGTGCACGCGGCCGTCGACCTGAGCGACGGCCTGGCCGGCGACCTTGGTCACATCCTCGCCGCCAGCGGCGTGGGCGCCGACGCCCGCCCTGCAGCCGCTGCCGATGACCCACCGCCTGGATTGCCTGCTCAACGGCGGCGACGACTACGAACTGCTGTTCACCGCCGCGCCCATCGCGCGCGCTGCGGTCGAAGCGGCCGCGCTGGCCAGCCACACCCCGGTGCAGCGCATCGGGCGCATCAGCGCGGCGCCGGGTCTGCGCGTGCTGGATGCGTCGGGCCACGCGCTGGCGGTGTCAGCGCGCAGCTTCGACCACTTCGCCTGATCCCCGACCGTCGCCCGCGCCCAGCAGCGCGCCCACGATCTGCGCCACGCGCTTGTGCTCCAGCCGCCCGGCTTCCACCCACACCACCCGCCCGGCGGGCGCACCGGCGAGATCGGCCTGTGCGGTGCTGCGGTCGGTGCTGGCGTCGAACAACAGCACCACACGCTGCAACTGGGGTGCGGTGGCCAGCACGCCGAGTGCAGGTCCATCAGCACCACGTCGGCCTGCGCCACCAGTGCGGCCAGCGCCTGCTGCCAGGTGCTGTCGAAGCAATAACACTCGTTCACGCGGTAACGCCCGTCGGGGTCGGGCGCGAGGTCGAAGTCGCGCAGGCGCTCGGCCACCTGCACCTCGTTGGCCACAAACCGGTCGGCCAGGCGCCCGTTGAGGAAGGTGAACACGTCGTCCGGATCGATGGTGCGGCTGAGCAGGTCGGTGCCCGCAATCAGCACCGTGTTGCCCGAGAGACGCCAGCGTTCGACGACACGGTCGAACATGGTCTGCACGCCCGCGTCCTGCTGGAACACGCGCAGCACCAGCAGCGTGGGCGGCTCGCCGCGGGGCGCCAGCCAGCCGCGCAAGCCCCAGGCCGCCAGCGGAATCCACAGCCACGGAATGAACTGCGTGAGCGCGATCCAGCCCACGCCCTGCAGCGACGGCAGCGCAGACGCCCCCAGCACCACCAGCCAGTAGGCCGCGAGCAGGTACCAGAGGTCGGAGAAGCGTTTGGCCCGGTAGGCGCGCGCCAGCGCGCGGGCGATCGCCCAGGACGGCCAGGCCAGCAGCACCCACGGCGCCAGCGCCATCAGCCAGATGGCGGGCCAGGCCCCCACGGCGCCCACCAGCCAGATCACCCAGCCGGGCGGGTCCTGCGCGCCACTCACCATCAACTGCAGCGCCAGCACCGACGAGGCCGCCAGCAGCATGAAGATGGGCAGCAGATACGGCGCCACCGCGCGGATGCGGCCGCTGGCGCCGATCACCAGCGTGACCACCACCGGCAACAGCACCAGGCCCCCCAGCCAGCCCAATGAGGTGGCCAGCGGTTGTGGCGAGATGGAGCGCCACAGCGTGAGCGCCAACATGGCCAGCAGGTACAGCGCGATGGCGCCCAGCGTGCGCAGCCACGACCAGCGCCGCACCAGCCCCCAGGTGAGCGCCATGGGCCAGGCGTAAACCACGCCGAGCGTGAGTGCACGGCCCACGCTGAGCAGTTCGACTCCGTAGACAAAGAGCAGCGCCAGCACCGACTGGGTGATGCCGATCAGCAAACTCAGCGCGCTCACGGCGAACAGATAACGCCCGCTGGCACGCCGGTTGGCGGCCAGGTCCAGCGTGGCGGTGGGCCTGGCCTGCGCAGGCAAACGGGTGTGGGCAACCGGCTGCGCCGGATCGGGCGGTGGCGACCGTTTCATGAGCGCCAGCATGCGGCGGCGGTAGAGGCCGGAGACCACCCAGGAGGCGGCGCCCGTGAGCAGCACGCCCAGCACCATGGCGGTGAGGATGGCACCCGTGTTCATCTCCATGCGGCCCCCTTTTTTGGTCCGCGCCAGTATCTCGCTGGCGTCAAGGCCCGGCAAGCGCGCACACCCATAATTCGTCCATGTTGTCGACCGCCTCCGCTCCCCTGGCCCGCCCGACCTGGGCCTTCTTGTTGGCCCACCCGGCCCACTTCATTGCGTTGGGCGCGGGTGCGGGCCTGAGCCGTTTTGCGCCCGGCACCGTGGGCACGCTCTGGGCCTGGGCGTCGTTCCTGATGTTGCAACCCGTGATGTCGACCCCCGCCTGGGCGCTGTTGATCGGCGCCGGCACGCTGGTGGGCTGGTGGGCCTGCACCGTGACCGCACAACACATGCGTGTGGCCGACTCGGGCCACATCGTGTGGGACGAGGTGGTGGCCTTCTGGCTGGTGTTGTGGCTCATCGCTCCTGCAGGCTTTCGACGCGGTGAAGTTCGGCCCCATGGCCTGGGCCGACCAGACCTTCAAAGGCTTCGGGCCGCGCGGCGGCTTCGGCATCCTGCTCGACGATTTCGCGGCCGCAGCCTGCACGCTGCTGGTGATTGCGCTGTGGAAATTCTGATGATGAACACACCCGAACTGGTGGCGGCGCTCGCGCGCGAACTCAAAAGCCACAGCCTCATGATGGCCACCGCCGAGAGCTGCACCGGCGGCTTGATTGCCGGCGCCTGCACCGAGGTGAGCGGCTCCAGCGACTGGTTCGAGCGCGGCTTCGTCACCTACTCCAACGCCGCCAAAACCGAGCTGCTGGGCGTGCCCGCCGAGTTGATCGCACAGCACGGCGCGGTGAGCGAACCGGTGGCGCACGCCATGGCGGCTGGCGCGTTGGCCCACTCACCAGTGCAGCTCGCGGTGGCCGTCACCGGGGTGGCCGGCCCCACCGGCGGCAGCGCGGACAAACCGGTGGGCACGGTGTGGTTCGGCTGGGCCACACCGGCGGGCACCTTCACCGAACACCAGCGCTTTGACGGCGACCGCGCCGCCGTGCGCGCCGCCACCGTGCGGCACGCACTCACCGGTCTGCTGCAACGCCTGCCCTGAGAACCCGCCGTGGAGCCGTTCAAGAACCTGATCAACGCCACCACCGTGGCCAGCGCTGGCCAGTACCTGCAACGCGCGTGGACCGGCTTTGACCGCCAGCGCTTCGAAGCACTCGCCACCCACGGTCTGGACGCGCTCGAACTCAAGGCGCGCATGCTGCACCTGAGTGAGGCCATGCGCGCCACGCTGCCCGCCGATTTCAACGCGGCCTGCACCGTGCTGGAGACCAGCCTGGCCCCACCGCTGCCGCTGGACACCCAGGGCGAGCCCGAGGGATTGACGTCTGCCGAAGCCAGCACCGGTCTGGCCGGCTGGGTCATCTGGTCCATGGGGGAGTTCGTAGCGCGCCACGGCCAGCACGACGTGCCGCGCTCGCTGGCCTGTCTGCACGCCCTCACCCAGCGCTCCACCGCCGAATTCGCGATCCGGCCGTTCATCCAGCAACAGCCCGAGGCCGTGTGGCCGGTGCTCGCGCGCTGGGCCAACGACCCGAGCGCGCACGTGCGCCGGCTGGTGAGCGAAGGCAGCCGCCCCCGCCTGCCCTGGGGCCTGCGGCTGCAGTCGCTGGTGGTCGACCCAGCGCCCACGCTGCCGCTGCTGCGCGCCTTGCAGGACGACCAGAGCAGCTACGTGCGCCGCAGCGTGGCCAACCACCTCAACGACATCGCCAAGGACCACCCGGATCTGGTGGCGGGCTGGGTGAAAGACCACCTCGTCAAGGCCACGCCCGAACGCAGCACACTCCTGCGCCACGCGAGCCGCAGCCTCATCAAACAAGGCCACGCACCCACGCTGGCGGCCTGGGGCCTGGCCAGCGGGTTGACAGGACAAGCCACGCTCGGCCTGTCGGCAGCGCAGGCGGTGGTGGGTGACGCCATCGGTTTGCGCGTGGTGCTGCGGTCCACCGCACGCCAGCCCCAGCCGCTGGAGATCGACTACGCGGTGCACCACGTGCGCGCCAACGGCAGCACCTCAGCCAAGGTGTTCAAGGGCTGGAAGCTCACGCTGGCCGCGGGCGAAGCGCGCACGCTGGACAAACGCCACAGCCTCAAGCCCGTGACCACGCGCACGCTCTACCCCGGGCGCCACCGCATCGAGTTGCTGGTGAACGGGCTGGCATTGGCTGAGGCCACGTTCGACCTCGAACCTTGACCAGCTGTACACCCCACCACCCCCGGCAGGAGACACCCCCACATGACCACCGACTGGTTTGCCGGATTCGAACTTCAACAGATCCAGACACAAGGCGCGCACGCAACCGTGCGCGTGGGCGGCCGCCCCGATGGCCCTGCGCTCGTGCTGCTGCACGGCTTTCCGCAAACCCACGTGATGTGGCATCGCGTGGCGCGCGAGCTGGCGCCCCACTTCAAACTGGTGCTGCCCGACCTGCGTGGCTACGGCGATTCGTCCCACGCGCCCGGTGAGAGCGACCACAGCACCTACAGCAAACGCGCGATGGCGCAAGACGTGATCGACGTGGTGGACGCGCTGGGCATCGACACCTTCTTTCTGTGCGGCCACGACCGCGGTGGCCGCGTGGCACACCGGCTCGCGGTGGACCACCCGAAGCGCGTGCGCAAGCTCTGCGTGATCGACATCGCGCCCACGCTCGATATGTAACTGGTTCCACCTGATCCAGCCCGCGCCGCTGCCCGAGCTCATGATCGGCGGCAACGCGCTGGCCTACCTGCACGCCAAGCTCGGCGGCTGGGGCTCAAAGCAGGGTGGTGCGCGACTGCCCCACATCGAGCCACTTGCACTGGCCGAGTACGAGCGCTGCTTCTGCCGCACCGAGGCGATCCACAGCGCCTGCGAGGACTACCGTGCCAGCGCCGGCATCGATCTGGATCACGACCGCGAAAGCCGCGAGCGCGGACAACGCATCGCCTGCGATACGCTGGTGCTGTGGGGCCAGCGTGGTGTGGTGCAGAAGCTGTTTGATCCGCTCGCGCTGTGGCAGTCGCAGTGCGCAGGCACCGTGAGCGGCGAGGCGCTGCCCGCCGGCCATTTCATCCCGGAAGAACTGCCCGAGGCCACGGCCGCCGCGCTGCGCAGCTTCATGACCCCCACCGACTGAAAGACACCCATGCTCACCGTTCACCACCTCAACAACTCGCGCTCGCAGCGCGTGCTCTGGCTGCTGGAAGAGCTGGGCGTGCCGTATCAGATCGAGCGCTACGAACGCGACCGCAAGACCATGCTGGCGCCGCCTGCGCTCAAAAAAGTGCACCCGCTGGGCAAGTCGCCAGTCGTCACCGACGGGCAGGCCACGCTGGCCGAGTCGGGCGCGATCATCGAGTACCTGGTGGAGCGCTACGGCGAAGGCAAGTTGTCACCCGAGCCCGGCACGCCCGCGTTTCTGCGCTACCGCTACTGGCTGCACTACGCCGAAGGTTCGCTGATGCCGCCGCTGCTGATGAAGCTGGGCGCCCGATCGCCAAGGCGATCTCGGCCACGGTGCACAAACGCTTCATCACGCCCAACCTCACGCAGCACCTGGATTTTCTGGAAGGCGAACTCGCCAGCGCCAACTGGTTCGCCGGCCGCTCGTTCAGCGCGGCCGATGTGCAGATGAGTTTTCCGGTGGAGGCCGCCGCAGCGCGCGCGGGTCTGGACGAGAGCCGCCCCAAGCTCATGGATTGGTTGCGCCGCATCCATGCGCGCCCGGCTTACCAGCGTGCGCTGGAACAGGGTGGGCCGTTTGAGTTGAAGTGATGTGCCCGTGCCAGTTCAGGCGCCGTGGCACTTCTTGAACTTCTTGCCACTGCCGCACGGACAAGGATCGTTGCGCCCCGGCGTCTCGGCCTTGCGAACCGGCTCCCGTACACCGCCCAGATCGCCGCGCCAAACGCGTTGAGGCGCTCGTCGCTCACGCTCGGCGGGCCGTCTTCGGCGTGCATGTTCACCGTGGGTTTACCAGTGTCGTCTTCGGTCAGGGCCACCAGGTGGTCCAGCGCTTCGTCGATCCAGGCGGCGGTGTCCTTGTCGCGCGGCGGCTCCCAGTCTTCGGGCCAGTTCTCCACCACGAACATGAAGCCCAGCGCCCACACCTGCGCGTAAGCGGGCAACTCCTGGTCCTTGAACTCGGCGCGCTCAGCCTCGGGCAAGGCGGCCACCGCGCCACGCACGTCCATCAACTCGGGGTGGTAGCTGCGTTCGTCTTCCAGCGTGTCCACCGGTGAGGCCAGTGAGATCGACACCTCGGCGCTGCGGCGTGCCCACAGCGACATGAATTGCTCAAACTGCGCGGTGTTGGCGAAGTGCGTGCCGTCTTCTTGCGGTGCGGTGGGCAGGGGACCGGTGCCCAGCAGCATGGGCAGGAACTCGGCCGGCTCCACCGGGCGGCGCGTGCACAGCAGGGCGGCCATGGCGCCCTCGCAGAACTCCCATTGCGGCACGTCTTCGCCGCGCGTGCGCAGGTCGTCCAGGATGGCGTCGAGCGTGTCGAAGTCGGTGGATTCGAGGGGGACGAAAATGGGGGTGGACGTGGGGGTGCTCATGGGCGCTCGGCCGGGCTGAAAGCTCGTCAGTTTAGCCGCGCACCCTGAACCACCCCCGGTCGCAGCACCACCCGCCCGGCGTCGCTGCGGGGGATGCGGCTCAGGGGGCGGGCTTTTGAGCCAGCAGGCTGTCGGAAGAGCAGGTGTCGATGGAAGCGCCTGGCGGCAGGCGCATGCCGCAGTCCACCACCAGCAGGTGCTCGACCACGCCAACGGTTCCGATGTCCCGCCTGGGCACCCGGTTCGGATCGGGTTGCGGTGCCTGCCTGACGGCGGCCACGGCCTGCGTCAGGCGCAGGGTGCCGGTGTTGGCGGAGGCGATGCGGCTGGCCGCGTTGGGTGCGAGCGCGACGGTGTAGTTGATCCCACCGTTGCCGTCGGCCAACGCGGCCTCGCCAAGGTACAGGGTCTTGTTGATGCCGATCGCAGGCGTGTCGTACACGAAGCGCACGCTGCCCAGCGCATCGGTGCCGAAGAGCGTTCCCGAGCTCAGACGCCAGGTGGTCTGCACATCGGTGGTGCCGTCGTAGGCCTTGTAGGCGGGATCGGCGGTGAGCACCAGCGCGGCGGGTGTGATGCTGCTGCCGGCGTTGGGTGCCAGCAAGACCGTGTAGTTGGCACCACCGTTGCCGTCGGTCAGCACCGCATCGCTGAGCAGCAGGCTCTTGTCGCTGCCCGCGTGCCGGGTGTCGAAGCTCAGACTCACATTGTTCAGCGTGTCGGTGCGGAAAAGTGTGCCCGAGCTCAGGCTCCAGGAGGTCGACGCGTCGGTGGTGCCGTCGTAGACCTTGCTCGTGGCATCGGCCGTGATCACCAGCGGCGCGGCGGTGATGCTGCTGCTGGTGTTGTCCACCAGCGTGAGCGTGTAGTTGGCCCCGCCGTTGCCGTCGTTGACGGTGATGCCGCTCACATTCACGGTCTTGCCGGTGCCGGCGTTGCGGTCGGTGAAGGCAAAGCTGCCGCCACTGAGGCTGTCGGTGTCGAAGAGTTCGCCGCTCTTGATGGCAGCAGCCGCGCCGGTGGCGTCGGTGCTGCCGTCATAGGCGCGGTTCACGTCGGTGCTGCTCACGGTCAAGGCCGCAGCGTTGATGGTCAGCCCGCCAGTGACTTCCTGGCCCAGCGGCCTCATGTCGATGGCGGCGTAGTGGCCGGCGTTGCGACCGCTGGTGATGCCTTCGGTCTGGGTCTGGCCGTTGTAGGTCAGCTGGGTCTGCATGTCCACGCGGCGGCGCAAGTCGCGCAGCAGCGGGGTGGAACCGCCTTCGAAGATGCGCCAGATCGAATCACCATCAGGATCACTGCCGATGCTCCAGCCGGCGTAGGTGACGGCCTGCTTCATCTCGGCGTCGGTGGGCGTGCGCAGGGTGTTGTTGTCGTAGACCTGGTTGCTGGGGAAGGTGGTGTAGGAACGGTTGACGGTGCCGGTGTTTTCCCCGAACACCCCGATGGAGCCACTCGAGTTGGAATAGACATCGGTGGAGCCCACACTGTCCTCGATCAACCCTCTGTTGATACCGGCAATCTGCCCTGCAGGACCGTAGGGATCGAAGACGGAGACATGGCCGCTGTTGAATTGGGACTGCCGTACCGTGCCGTGGTTGATGCCCACCAAGCCACCCGCAGCGTCAAATTCTTGTGCATAGGCCCTGGCACTGGAATACACCTTGTGGATCAGGCCGTGGTTGACAGCGGCCACTGTGCCTGCGTAGTTGGAACCATAGGTGAAATCCGCATACGTGGAAAAGTAACCCCCGGTCAACTGGAAATCACGCAGGACAGCCGAGGCGCCCACCTCGCGGAACAGACCTCCGGAGAGTGCGCGTTCGATTGCTACAGAACCGGATGTTGTGGCCTCGAAATTGACCAACTGATGGCCCAACCCATGGAACTGCCCGGTGAACAAGCCGCCAATGATGTTTTCTGTGGCCCTCACCCCGCCGATCGACCCACCCAGCGCGTAGTTGCCACCGAGGTTGCTGTTGATGCCGACGAAGCTTGAGCCCTGCGTGACCACCTGGTAGGCCTGCTCGGTGCCGAGTATTCCCTGCCGCAGGTTCAGGTTCTGCCCCTCGGGCAGGTACACGCGCGTGCCGTTGTGCAGGTGGTAGTCTGCCCCCGCGCCGGTGTCGCTGGCCAGCCCGTAGGCCATGGTGAGCTGCGCGCTGCTCGAGCCCACCAGGTCCTGGTAGAGGTGTATGTCGCACTGCGCGCGCAGCGTGAGGCGGTTGGCGCTCCAGCTCACTGCGTCGCGCACGAACAGGTCGCCTGCGCCCTCCTGCGCACCGGCGGTGCTGTCGACTGTCACGTCGCCGTTGGCCAGCGCGGCGCTCAGCGTGGCACCGCTGATGTCGCCGCCGCTGGCGGCAACGGTGTAGTCGGTCGGGTCGATCAGCCAGATGCCGTTCTGTCCTGCTGCGCTGGATTGGGTGGTGATGCGTGTGCCGTCGGCCACCTTCACCGTGGCTGCGCTGGTTTCGATGAAGCCACCGTGGCCACCCTCGGGGGCCGAGGCGTCCAGCGTGCCGGCCACGTTCGTGCGACCCACGGCCATGTCGCCCAGCAGCACGATCCGGCCTTCTCGCTCCTGCGCGGTGCGCGCCTGGCTGATACCGCTGTGGTTGACGACAGCGCTGGCCAGCGCGTCCAGCGCCTTGGCTTCGATGAGGATGGTGCCGCCGTCGGCACTGATGTGCCCGGCCTGTTCCACCAAGGCCTGCAGCGCGCCGCGCTCGATGCGGTAGCCCAGCAGGCTGCCCCCCTGCAGCTGCAGCGTGATGTGTTCGCCCGCAGCCAGCACGGTCTGGCCCAGGCGGGTGGTGATGCTGCCGCTGCTGTGCACCTGCGGTGCGGCCAGCACCACGTAGCCACCTTCGGCAGTGGTGATCTGGCCAGCGTTGTTCACGCTGGAAGCGTTGCTGCCGATGGCTTGCAGATTGAAGCGCCCCGCAACGAAGTCTTCGTTGGACAGCGACAGGGTGCTGGCCACGAGCCCGCCGACGTCAACCTTGGCGCTGGTGCCGAACAGCACGCCGTTGGGGTTGAGCAGGAACACCTGCCCGTTGGCGCTGAGCTGACCCAGGATCTGGCTGGGCTCGGTGCCGAGCACGCGGTTGAGCGCCACGGATTGCACATTGGGCTGCACGAAGCGCACGGTCTCACCGGCGCCCACGCTGAAGCTCAGCCAGTCGATGACGGTTTGTACGCTGGTCTGGGTGATCGTGGTGGTGGTGCCCGATTGCGCCACGCCGGCGCTGCCCTGCCGGACCTGCCCGCCCTGCGGGCCAGCCAGCGCGGCGGTGCCGGCGCAGGCCAGCGCAGCCACAGCGCTCAGCCTGCAGGCCTGGCGGCGCGCGGAGCGGCGCAGGCCTGCGCCCGGGCCGCGCGCGGCGGCGGTTTCGCTCACGGCTTGCCAGGCGCAGCGGGCAGCATTCCAGACGAGGCGGTGGGTGCGGTTCATGGGGAGCTTTCGGTTGATGAGATGAACAAAAAAGCGCACGGAAGGTGCGCTTGAAAAAGGCGTTCAGAAACGCGCGCTGAACGTGAACCAGAGCGTGGGCTGGTCGCCCAGCGTCGAGCGCCCGAGCAACGGCCAGGCGAGCGAGGTTTGCAGGCTCAGCGGTGTGCCTGCGGCAGACCATTCGGCGCTCAGGCCGATGCCCGCGCCTGAGAGCGTGCGGTGATTGGCAGCGCCGGGATCGATGGATTTGCGGTTGAACTGCACACGCCCGATGTCGTAGAACACCACGCCATGCAGCGCGGGCGAAAGCACTTGACGCCACTCCAGCGTGAAGCGATCGGCTTTGTCGCCACTGGCTTCACCGATGGCGTAGGCACGCACCGCGCGCGGGCCGCCGATGGCGAACTTCTCGGCACTGTCGAGGTTGCGGCTGGCACGCTGACCTGCGTGGGTCACAAAGATCTGCGAACGTGCAGCCACGCGCTGCAGGTGGCTGAGCTCCCACGCCCAGCGGGTGAAGTGGCCTTGGGTACGCGCCGTGGCGGCGTCCTGCGCGGCGGCGGCCGGGCTCTGGATGCGCAGGCGGCCGCTCACGATCTGCAGGTCGGCGGTGGTCAGGCGCTGGCCGGCCAGATCGTTCCAGCTGCCGCGCAAGACGCCGCTGATGGTTGTCAGCGATTTGTCGGTGACCAAGGCAACAGCGTCCACCCGGTCGTGAAGCGACTGGTCGGCGGCGGTGAACGTCGCGCTGATGCGGCCGGTGGAGGTGAGCACGAACGGATGGCTCACGAATGCACTGTTGCGGCGGGCCCGACCGCCGGCCTGCAGCGCGGCGAAATCACCTCCCAGTCGGTAGCGCGTCTCCTGGTGCGCCAGACCGGCGCGGATGCCTGCGCTGGACACCGGCAGTTCATAAGCGATGCGGCCATGGCGCAGGCCGCGACCGCTGGTGAGGGCCGACAGACCGAGCTGATCGCCCAGGCCCAGCGGGCTGTCGATCTGCAACAGGCCGGCCAGGCGCGCGCGGCCGGTGTAGCTGCTGCCGTGGTTGTCCAGCGCCACGCTGCCCTGCACCAGCGGTGCGGGATCGAATTCCAGGCCCAGGCGCGAGGTGCCCACGCGCTCACCGGGCTGCAGGGTGGCACGCGCAGCGCCCACACCGGGTGTGCTGTTCCACAGCAACAGCGCTCGGTCGATGGGCGCGCTGGCGATGACCTCGCCGGGCTGCGCACCGCCCAGCGTGGCGGAGAGCGCCGCATCGCTCAGGCGGCTGCGGTTTTGCAACTCCACGCGGTCGATGCGGCCTTCGAACACGTCGATGCGCACCTGCCCGGCGGTGACGTCTTGCGTCGGCACGAAGGCGCGCGCCACCGGGTAGCCGTTGGCTCGGTAGTGGGCCGTGATGCGCTGCGCAGCGGCCTGCACATCGGCCAGGGTGCGCCCGGGGCCAGGCAGGTCGGCCACCAGGGCGATCAGTTCATCGTTGGAAAACACCGTGTTGCCTTGCAGGGCCACGGCCTGCACTGCAAACCGCGCGCCGCCCACGGCGCTCTCACCGGCGGCGGGCTCGCGGATGCCGATGGGCGGTGCTGCGGGCAAGGGTGCCGTGGGCCGGGGCAGGACCTCACGCTGGATCTGCCCGGCATCGGGCACCGGCTGGGCGGCCGCCACGCCGGCGAGTGCCAGCAAGGGCAGCAGGAAGAGACTGGGGGTGTGCGGAACAGCGCGCATGGATGGCCAACCGGGTGTGTGGGAAAGTGGGCCGATACCCCCGGGAGAAGGGAGAAAGTGCGCTACTTTCCAAAGCCGTTCGACGGCGGGGGTGCGAAGATGGCCATTCTTCAATCCGCTCAACACCGTACCAATACTGCTTCGGCACTAATTTGCCCACGAACCCCCTCTTTCACAACCGCACATGCTCGACCGTCTCAATGCCCTATATCCCGTGCGCTACACCGCGCTGGCCTTGTGCCTGGTGCTGGCGCTGCTGAGCCTGTTCACGCTGGTGGCTTTCGGCATCGGCGGCTTCTGGTTCCTGGTGTTCACCGGTCTGTCGGTGCTCGGGGTGTTCGACCTGCGGCAGACCAAAAGCTCGGTGCTGCGCAACTACCCCGTCATCGGCCACCTGCGCTTCATGCTGGAGAAGATCCGCCCCGAGATCCGTCAGTATTTTCTGGAGAGCGACAACGAGGCGACGCCCTTCTCGCGCAGCCAGCGCAGCCTGGCCTACGCGCGCGCCAAGGGCGAGACCGACAAACGCCCCTTCGGCACGCAGGTGGACCAGAACGCCACCGGCCACGAGTGGCTCAACCACTCGATGGCGCCCAGCC